>Ga0316201_10004946_pt1 | contig 10170 bp, 6 predicted proteins | sample CS6wburrow_MG_FD_204516 | JGI IMG/M metagenome (GOLD analysis project Ga0316201, IMG submission 204516) | Coastal sediment microbial communities from Delaware Bay, Delaware, United States - CS-6 worm burrow | ecosystem: Environmental > Aquatic > Marine > Coastal > Sediment | place: USA: Delaware...
CTTCATCCAGCACCACCTTGCTCGCATCGATCTTCGTGTACATATAACCGGTTGCCAGCAGGCCGATCAGCGCCGTTACGTACCAGGCTGTTTTTGCCTTGGACATGGCGCTATTGCCATAGGCCCACAGCGTGAACGCCAGCGCCAGCGCCGTGACCATCCCCGCAAACATCGAGGACACGCCCAGCACGCGGCCGCCAACCCAGAAGAAATACAGCGCTGCGAGGAACATCGGGAATGCGAGGAAGTGCTTGAACGTCTCCATCCACTGGCCCGGCTTCGGCAGTTTCTTGCCGATGTTCGGCACAAAACTCAGCAGCAGGTACGGGAATGCGAGACCAAAACCCAATGCCAGGAAGATCGTCACCAGGATCGCCGAGCTCTGCTGGAACGCAAAACCGATGGCAGTCGCCATGAACGGCGCTCCGCAGGGCGTTGCCACAACCACCGCGAGTACACCAGTGAAGAAAGCGGCCTTACGCTCGCCCCCCTGCGTGAGCTCCTGGCCGACGCCCATGATGCGGGTGCCGACCTCGAAGACGCCCAGAAGGTTCAGGCCGATTACGACCATGAGCATGGCAACCAGCATATTGACAGGGCCGTTCTGGAACTGGAAACCCCAATAGACGGCGTTGCCAGCCGCACGGAAACCGAGAATTGCAAAACCAATTGCAGCGAAAGCAACCAGAACACCGAGCGTGTAGATCAGGCCGCTCTCGCGAGCCGCACGCTGATTCTGCTTCGCCATGTTCATGAGACTCAGGGCCTTCATGCTCAGAATCGGGAAGACGCACGGCATCAGGTTCAGGATCATGCCACCCAGGAAGGCATAGAAAGCCGCCTCCCAGAATCCCAGGGTGACATCGGAGGCCATGACCGAGCTACTCGCGGCAGCCGTCAGCGGGCCGTCAGCCTTGACGAAATTCAGCGCGACCGCCTGGTGCACGCCATCGCTATCGGTATAGGTGAAAACGGCAGGGGTGGCTTCTTCATCAGCAGCACGCCGCCCCGCCTCCATCGCGAAGGTGATGCCCGCACGCGTAAAGCCGGCCGATTGGGTGCTGTACCTGACGAGCTTCCGGGACTCTATGTAAAGGTAGGCATCTTCGAGATCGATCGGACCGTCTTCCGCGGCAATTTCGAACGTTACCTTGTCGTCCTTGATTGCAAACTGCGCCGGCCAGCCGATGTCAACGGGGAGCTTGCCCCGCGCCGTGGCGAACATGCCGGCAAGCTCTGCGTTGTCACTGCCGTCACCCACTGCCAGCGTAAGCGACACATCCGCGCGCTCAGGCACACAAATCTGGTCATCACAAACAACCCAGCGAGCCTTGCCTGCCAGTTCGATGCTATCGCCTGCTGACAGGCCGCCCGGAACCGTGAGGGTCGACATCAACAGAATCGGCTCTTCGTAGCCGTAGGTATTCAGCTCGCCAAATGGCAGCAGATGCGGGGTTGGAAATACAAATGCCCCGGCTTCGAACCCATCCGGCAGCGCCCAGTCAACGGCCGGCTCCATGCCGGCATCGCCCGGGTTCGCCCAGTAGGCGTGCCAGGTCGCGTCGGGCTCGATATAGAAGCCGATCGTGATCGAACCGCCGTCGACCGGCAGAGTGGCCTGCTCGGCGACGAGATCGATCGTCGAGTACTTGGTTTTGACCGGCGCAGCGAGTGCCGGAACCGATAGTCCCAGCGCGACGAGCGCTAATAATAGATTGCGTGCTATGCGTGTCATATTTGCGGTTCCCGGTTTCAGGTCGCCGATTCTCTTATGTATTAGACATTGGAACCAGTGCATATCCACCAAAAATCATGGATTAGCCGGTGTGCTGGAACCTTGTGAGACCACGATCAATCGATAAGTTCCGGCTCAGTGGGACCGATACACCGCGCTCGAACCAAGATACTGATCGTCCACAAGGCGCACCATACGGTCGCTGGCAAGGTCATAAATCCAGATTGCATAACGCTCGCTGCCGCTCACGACCGTGTTCCACGCCTCTGTGAGCACCAGTGCCTCCTGATCCGCCAGGTAGGCCATTGCCCGATAGGGCCCGGCATCGGGGATTGCCAGCTCACCGCGTGCTGCCCCGTCCAGGGCAACGAGGCTATAGGACTGCGATGCGTCCTCACGCTTGCAAAGGAGCGCCTCACGTACGTCTACCCAGAGCGCACCATCGAGCTGACATACCTGCGACAAGGCCGGCAACGCGCGTGATTCCCGGCTGGCGACATCATAGGAGTAAATCGTGTTATCCGGGTCGACGCTATAGAGAAACTGCGTTGCGGTTGTTTGTAACACATGAACCCGGGCGCCAAAACGATGCCGGACGATCGTGAGCTCCTCCATGGGGCCGCCGCCATAAACCCGCGCTCTCAGGTGCGCCCCATCATCGAAGAGCAGCGCTTCCGGCACCTGCAAATAACGCCCGTGCCGGCCATTGAGCATTGTGGCCAGGCCGTAGGTATCGAGTTTGAACTGCATGAGACGATACGTATCCTTGCGGTTGACCGGACCAAATACGGTCAACAGCAATTGATCATCGCCAAACGCATCGATCTCCCGAATATAGGCGTCACCAACATTGGCAAGTACCGATACGCTGCCATCTCGCAGATCCAGCTGACCCAGGTAGCTACCCGCAGCAAAATAGAGGTTACCCCAGTACTCACGTGTCTCATCAGGCTCGCAGCCCGTCAACAGCAGCAGGCCAAAGACCAAAGACATTGGCCTGAAATTGACGGAGAATAGTCGCACATGCATCTCGAGATCTGATCAGAAAATGAAAACTACCGCAGCCGCACTGGTGCGTCACGCACTGGAACAAATTGGAGTACGTTATACGTTCGGCATTCCCGGGGTTCACAACATCGAACTCTATGACGAACTCGTGGGTTCCGAGAGCATTCAGCCGTTGCTGGTGACCCACGAGGGAGGTGGCGCCTTCATGGCTGACGCGATCAGCCGGGCCACTGATTCAATTGGCACCCTGGTGATCGTGCCGGCAGCCGGCATTACGCATGCAATGAGCGGCATCGGTGAAGCGTTTCTGGATGGCGTGCCCATGCTCGTTATCTCCGGTGGAATTCGCACCGACATGGACAAGTCCTTCCAGCTGCACGATGTCGACCAGCAGGCGCTGCTGAAGACACTGACCAAAGCGCAGTACAAGATCGAACGCCACGAAGACGCCATTCCGACGGTTTACGAGGCCTATAAAACGGCCGTCTCGGGTGAGCCGGGACCGGTATTTATCGAAATACCCGCGAACCTGCAGCTTCTGACCGGCGAAGTCGATGGTATGCCGGATGCGAATATCTCGCTGGAGCGTCCGGAGCTCGACGCCGGCCTGATCGACGCTGCGGTTGCCCTGCTGGCAGAGGCTGAGAGACCCGGGCTGTTTGTCGGCTGGGGCGCTAAAGATGTGACTGACGACCTGATTCGTATTGCCGAACATCTCGGTGCGCCCGTCGCGACCACCTTACAGGGCCTGGGCGTTTTTCCCGGCAACCACCCGCTGCATGCCGGCATGAGCTTCGGGCCGTCCGCAGTGCCCGCTTCGGCCAATGCCTTTAAGGACTGCGACGTCATGCTCGCGGTCGGTACACGCTTCGCGGAGATCTGTACGGGGAGCTATGGCGCCATACCCCCTGAGAAACTCATCCATATCGATATCAATGACGCGGCGATTGGTGCCAATTACACGACCTCGATCGGCCTGTGTGCCGATTCGCGTGATGCAGTGCCCGCACTGGCAGATGCCTTACTCGAAAAGCTGCCTGCGCGCGACGGCTCTGCTGTCAGGCAGGCCCTCGCAAAAGACAAAGCAGCGTATCGGGACGAATGGCTCGCACACGATTCCAAGGGGCTCGTGAACCCCTGCCGTTTCTTTGAGGAACTCAGGTCGCAGCTTGACGACGATGCGATCGTTGTTACCGATGACGGCAATCACACGTTTCTGACCGCAGAGCTGATGCGCATCCACCAGGGCGGCGCTTACCTGTCACCCACTGACTTCAACTGCATGGGTTACTGCGTTCCTGCAACCATTGCCACGAAGCTGGCGCTACCGGATCAGCAGGTGGTGGGCATCGTCGGCGATGGCGCATTCCTGATGACGGGCCTGGAATCAGTGACCGCGGTATCCAATAACATCGGTGCAGTCTGGTTCGTCTTCAATGATGGCGAACTGGCTCAGATCGCGCAGGCCCAGGCCATGCCGTATCAACGTACCGCCTGCACGGATGTCGGCAAGCTGAACTACGAGGCTTTCGCGGCGGCGACCGGTGTCGAGTACGTCGCGATAAAAAATGACGATGATCTGCAGGAAGGTATCGCCAGCACGCTGGCCGCGGCGGCGGCTAACAAGCCGGTGCTGGTTAACGTGCACATCGATTACAGCAAGAAGACACAGTTCACGATCGGCACCGTGCAGACGAATCTGAAGCGCTTCGATACGAAGAACAAGCTACGCATCGTCGGCCGTGCCATCAAGCGCAAGATCTTCGGTAACTAGTACTAGCGCAGCTTGCGCAGCAACCTGAATTTCTTGTCGGTGAACGGCGCGTAGCGTACGGCAAGGTCTGGCCACCAGCCACGCCTCATTACCGCTTTCATGTGGCTGAATGTCCGGAATCCGTATTCGCCGGAGTAGTTGCCCATACCGCTTGGGCCAACGCCGCCGAACGGGAGTTCCTCGACGGTCATGAACATCATCGTGTCATTCACGCAGGCATTACCGCTACTGACGACTTCAAGGAAACGCGTTTCGGCGGCCGAGTCCTTCGTGAAGATATAAGCAGCAAGCGGTTTGTCGCCGGCACGTATGTGGCGAATCGCGGCCTCGAGATCATCGACCTGCACGAAGGGCAGGATCGGGCCAAATATTTCTTCCTGCATAACGTCGCTGTCGAGCGCAACGCCGGTCAGAACGGTCGGTGCAATGTATTTTGTCGCGGCGTCGGTCTTGCCGCCGATCACAACGTCGCCAGAGCCAATATAAGCGGCCAGTCGCTCGAAGTGCCTGTCGTTGACGATCCGCCCGTACGACTCGGACGCTGCGGGATCCTCCCCGAACATCTCGGTAACCGCCTGCTGGATAAGTGGCACCAGCTTCTTTTCGGTGTTGGCGTCCGTTAAAACGTAATCCGGTGCAATGCACGTCTGGCCCGCGTTCGTGAATTTACCCCAGGCGATACGACGCGCCGTCGTCATGAGGTCTGCATCGGGCATCACGACGCAGGGACTCTTGCCACCGAGTTCAAGTGTTACCGGCGTGAGGTGTTTCGCCGCAGCCGCCATCACAATACGGCCGACATTGCCGCCGCCCGTATACAGGATATGGTCCCAGGGCAATTCGAGTAACGCACTCGTCTCGGGTACCGCACCTTCAATCACCTTCACGCAGTCATTATCGAGATACTCGGGAATACGTCTCGCAATAACGTCCGACGTTGCGGGTGACAGTTCCGGCGGCTTTATAACCGCACAGTTCCCTGCAGCGATCGCCGCGGCCAGGCCAGCCAAGGTCAGCTGCAGGGGATAGTTCCATGCACCGATAATCAGTACGACGCCAAGCGGCTCCGGCTGCAGCCAGCTTTTTCCCGGCTGGCCAAGCATGGGTGTATGCACCTTGCGGGTCTTCGACCAGCGCCTGAGGTTCTTGCGGCAATACGCGGCGCTACCGGCCACATAGGAAATCTCGGTTGTCCATGCTTCCTGGGGGGCCTTGCCCAGATCCGACCTGAGGGCATCCATCAGTTCCTGCTCGCACTCGGTCATCATGCGCTCGAGTGCGGTCAGCTGCTCGGTTCGCCATTGCAGGCTGCGCGTGCGCTCGGTTTCAAAGGTCGCTCGCAGACTCCCGAACATCGGCGAATAATCAATAGGCGTGGTCATGGGTGTGGCAGCTTCAGTCATGGCGGTTTCTCAATGTGCAGCCGACTTTGCGGCGAACCTCGATTCTCGCAGAATTCCAGACCCGTTTCATTGGACGGCCGTCCGATGATCGAACGTATGGCTAGAAACCAGCCATCCGGCAATCCAGGAAGTCGGTGCACAAGTGCCACAGGCATCCGGTGGCGATGGCGCGCAACTTCCAGGAGGGAACGGCCAGCAGTCCTCCATAAATCATTGCGGCCCACTTGGTGTGCAGCGGGTGGAATCCGACGCTGCATCGGGCCGGATCGAAAACCGGATCGGCCAGGAAATGGTCGAGATCGATAAGCATGGTACCCAACATGATGAGCCCCGCCTGTCGCCAATGCTCTTTCCAGAACAAACGTGCAAACAGGAATGGCACTCCAAGGTGACACGAGTAATGGACGACATGTCTTAAAACGTCGAGCGTGCTGTCCATGCTGATCCGAGATCCTTGGTTTCACCCATCCGGCGGCTGAGTGTAACGAATCGCAGCATTGACCGCAGGGACGTCGGGCGGGAAGATCGACCGTTTACCCATTCAGGATGTCCACATGAAAACACCGATTCGCTACGCGCTGTTGGCCGCGCTGATGTCCTTGATCGCCCTGACACCGGCGCTGGCCGAGCCCATGACGATTATCAAAGCGGGAACGCTGTTCGACTCGAAGACCGGCCGCGTTACCCGCAACGCGGTGATTTTTGTCGAAGGTGAAAAGATAGTGGCGGTTGGCGATGCCGCTACTGACATCCCCCAAGAAGCGACCCTCATCGATTTATCCGACTCATTCGTAATGCCCGGTGTCATGGATATGCACACGCATATCGTGGGTAACCTGGACAATTATTTCTTCGCCGGTTACTTCCAGTCACCACACCGCGCCACGATAGGTGGCGTCGTCAATGCCCGGAAGACCTTGCTAGCAGGCTTCACAACCATTCGCAATGTCGGTGCAAGTGACTATGCCGATATAGCCATCCGCAATGCCATCGACGCAGGCGAGATACCGGGACCCCGCATGGCTGTGTCGGGTCCGTCCCTGGGTATCACCGGCGGACATTGCGACAACAACGCCCTCAATTCATCATTTGAAGAGCGCTCTGATGGCGTTGCCGACGGCCCTTGGGAGGTGCGCACGCAAGTCCGTAAAAACATCAAGTACGGTGCTGATCTAACCAAGTTCTGCGCTACCGGCGGGGTATTCTCCAAGGGCACCAAAGTCGGCATGACCCAGTACACGCTGGAAGAAATGCAGGCGATTGTCGATGAGTCACACACTCATGGGCGCAAAGTTGCAGCGCATGCTCACGGTAACGAAGGCATCAAGCGCGCTATCCTCGCTGGCGTCGATTCGATCGAACACGCCAGCTTTCTCGATCGCGAAGCTGTGCAGATGGGAATCGATCGCGGCACATACTTCGCACTCGATATTTACAACACCGAATACACACTTGAGAAAGGCGAAGCGAACGGCGTCCCCGAAGAAAACATCAACAAGGAGCGCGAAGTGGGCGTGCGCCAGCGACAAAGCTTCACGCTGGCCGTCGACATGGGCGCTAAAGTGGTGTTCGCGACAGACTCGGGCGTTTATCCGCACGGCGACAATGGCAAGCAGTTTGCCCGTGCCGTACGCTTTGGCATGACGCCCTCGCAGGCTTTGATGTCCGCGACCTCTCTGACGGCAGAATTGCTCGGCTGGGAAGACAAAGTGGGTGCGATCGAGCCGGGCCTGTTCGCGGATATTATCGCGGTACATGGTGACCCCCTCACCGACATATCGGAACTCGAAGACGTCGACTTTGTCATGAAAGGTGGGGTTATCTACAAGAACAAATAGGCGGCACCAGGAACAGTCATGAAGATACGCACAGCTCTACTTTCCCTGCTGGTCATCACACCGGCCTTCGCCTTTGGGCAAAACCTGACGCTCGAACAGATCATGGCGGATCCCGACTGGCTCGGAAACCAGCCTGAGGGCGCCTACTGGGGCCCCGACAACAGGACCGTCTATTTCCAGCAGAAGCAGCAGGGGTCAGAGCTGCGTGATCTGTTCGTGGTGGACAGCAACGATGGCGCTATTGCCCAGGTTGCGGAGTCTGACTGGTCACAGGTGTCGCGTTCCGCTGCGGTATACAACGAAGCCGGTGATCTGCACGCATGGACCTACTCCGGCGACATCTACCTGAGTGACGGAGATGCGGTCCGCCAGGTTACGCGTACGGCGGCGGCCGAATCCTCTCCCATGTTCATGAACGATGGCCGCATCGCGTTCGTCCGTGACGGGCAGGTGTTTCTGTTCGACAGGGTAACGGGGTTCATCGAACAGCTGAGCAATCTGCGCTTCGAAAAGAATCCGAACGACGAAAAACCCTTTGACGTCCTGCGCGCCCATCAGGAGCGCCTCTACGACCAGCTGCGGAAGGCGAGCAAAGATAAGGAAGAGGCGCGTGAGCGTGAATCGTCCCTGTTCCGATTGGACGACGCACTGGGTCCTGCACCAATCTACTTCGGGGACAAGGTCGCGTCACAGGGCTTTGCGCTGTCACCGGACGGACGACGGCTGCTGCTCGTCACTGGCCCCAAGGATCCGGATGGCGGCAAGACCGGAACCATGCCGAACTACGTGACGGCGAGCGGCCATGTGGAAACTCGTGAAGTTCGCACGCGTGTGGGGCGCAACGGGCGTTCATCGCATTCTGTCTGGCTGGTCAATCTCGAGACAGGAGAGAAAAGCGAACTCGACCTGGGCGCTTTACCGGGCATCAACGAGGACCCGCTGGCCAGGCTTCGCACCCGTGCGATAGAGCACTATGTCGAGCTTGGCGAGAATCGTGGAAAAGCCGAAGAACGCCTCAAGGCACCGGATACACGCGGCGTTCAGATCTGGGGCACGCAATGGTCACCTGACGGCTCCGAAGTGGCCCTTTGGGTCCATGCGAACGACAACAAGGATCGCTGGATAGCGACGGTCGATTTCGAAAACTCGAAACTCGTTAGCCAGCATCGTGCCAGCGACGAAGCGTGGATCAACCACTCCCATCGAGGCTACGGCTGGCTGAAGGACAACAAGACGCTCTGGTTCCTCGCGGAAGATCATGGCTATCTCGGTATCTACGCCAGGCACATCGACAAGCGCCGCAGCAAAGCGCTGGTGGCCGGCAAGCATGTGGTTTTCGGCCCACGCCTGGGGCCGTCCGGTAAATTCATTTACTACCGTGCCAACGTCGAACATCCAGGCATCTATGAGATCTGGCGACTCAACGTTGCGTCCGGCAAGTCGGAACAACTGACCAGCCTTGGTGGGCTCAACGAAGTCAGTGTGTCACCGGATGAGTCAAAGCTCCTGATCACGCACTCGGAAATCAACCGCCATCCCGAACTGTTCGTGCAGGCCAACAAACCCGGTGCCACCGCGAGACAGATCACGGACACGATGAGTGCCGAGTACAAGGCCATCGACTGGCAGGAACCGGCCATCGTCGAGGTGCCCTCGTCACATGTGGATGCACCAATCTTCACGAAGGTCTACCTGCCCGCCGACCATGATCCATCCGGGGACTACCCGGCTGTGATGTTCGTGCATGGTGCTGGCTACACTCAGAACTCCGACATGGGATGGCCCTACTACTTCCGCGAAGGCATGTTCCACAACCTGCTAACGCAGCAGGGCTACGTTGTGTTTGACATGGACTTCAGGGCGTCCGAGGGCTACGGCCGTGACTGGCGCACGGCTATCTACCGCCAAATGGGCGTACCGGAACTGGAGGACTTTCATGATGGTGTGAACTATATGGTCGAACACTACGGTGTGGATCGAGAACGCATCGGTGTATATGGCGGCTCCTATGGTGGCTTCATGACCTTCATGGCCATGTTCCGCGCACCGGGTCTGTTTCAGGCAGGCGCCGCACTTCGACCTGTATCCGACTGGGCGCATTACAACCACGGCTACACCTCCAACATTCTCAACACACCTGACATCGACCCGGAGGCCTATCTGATCAGTTCACCGATTGAGTATGCGGAGGGCCTGCAGGACCCACTGCTGATCGCCGCCGGCATGCAGGACGACAATGTGTTTTTCCAGGACTCGGTCCTGGTCGTGCAGCGCCTGATCGAGCTCAAGAAGGAAGACTTCGAGATTGCTCTATATCCTCAGGACCCCCACGGCTTCGTCCACCCCGAAAGCTGGCTGGACGAGTACCGCCGTATTTACAAGCTGTTCGAGGAAAACCTGAAGTAAGAAAGC
>Ga0316201_10004947_pt1 | contig 10170 bp, 7 predicted proteins | sample CS6wburrow_MG_FD_204516 | JGI IMG/M metagenome (GOLD analysis project Ga0316201, IMG submission 204516) | Coastal sediment microbial communities from Delaware Bay, Delaware, United States - CS-6 worm burrow | ecosystem: Environmental > Aquatic > Marine > Coastal > Sediment | place: USA: Delaware...
AAATCACTTTAAAATAATAAAAACCCAGAATTTTAATTCTGGGTTTTTATTATTTTTAGCATTAGCTACTTATCCTCATGGTTATCCATGAATTTGCGCTCAAGCTCAGCTTGAAATTCTTCCATTACAGGTCTAACTGTACTTTCTGGTAAGTCCGCAATTTTAATATACATTAAGCCATCCACAGCATTATTAAATAATGGATCTACATTAAATGCTACAAGTTTTGCATTCTGCTTAATATACTTTTTAAGTAACACAGGAAGTCGAAGAGCTCCTGGTTCTACTTCATCAATAATCTTATCAAACTTATTTAAATCGGCTTCTGTAGCGTCAAAAACAAAGTCCTTATCTGCATCCTTTAATTTCACCTTAAACTCTTTCTTTGGATGTACATATTGAGCAACATAAGGATCGTAATAATGAGATTTCATAAACTCAATCATCAAGCTCTTAGAAAAATTTGAAAACTGATTACTTATGCTCACACCACCAATTAAGTATTTATGTTCTGGAAAACGTAATGTAGTATGTACAATACCTTTCCAAAGTAAAAAAAGTGGCATTGGTTTTTGTTGATATTCTTTAATAATGAACGCTCTACCCATTTCAATAGATTGGCTCATCATTTTATAAAGCTCTGGTTCAAACCTAAATAAATCTTGTAAATAAAATCCATCTATTCCATGTCGTGCAAAAATTTGAGATCCCAATCCCATTCTATATGCGCCAGCGATGACATTTTTTTCTTTATCCCATAAAAACATATGGTGGTAATACGTATCAAAAGTATCTAAATCTATTGCTTCATTAGTTCCTTCTCCTACTTCTCTAAAAGTGATTTCTCTTAACCTCCCAACTTCTCTTAGAATATTTGGTATATCCTCAGCTGCAGCCAAATAGACCTCATAATTCTTACTCGTTAATAACTTGCAGTCCTTTAACTTTAATTCTTCTACTTCAGCAATCATAACCTCAGAATCAATTGGAGTTACGATACGTTTCGGTGGCTTAGGAACTTTTAATTGAGATTGAAGATTATCTAAAATCTTAGGTTTATCCTCAAAGGTCTTAGATAACATGTATGTTTTTCGTCTTAAGAATTCTGAAAATTCCGGAAGACTTTTATGTTCCTTTTGATCGTTCACAGAAATAGGTTTACCTACTCTTACCTTAATTACGCGACGTTTTTGTGTCAATACTTCTGAAGGCAATTTTGCAGTTCTAAGCGTATCACTAATTTTTGAAAGTCTATAGAACAAACGACTATTCTTAGCATGAAAATATATAGGGACAACAGGTACTTCTGCCTTCTGAATCAACTTCATAGCGGCAACTTCCCATTCTTTATCTACAACTAATTTTCCGTCTCTATACGTTGACACTTCACCTGCTGGAAAGACACCTAAAGGATGCCCTTCTCGTAAATGTAAAATAGCATTTTTAAAACCTGAAATACTACTAGCTACATCCTTTCTATCTTCAAAAGGATTTACAGGCATAATGTATGGCTTTAGAGGTTCAATACGATGAAGTAAAAAATTCGCGATAATTTTAAAATCACTACGCTGCTCTATCATTAACTTTAATAACAAAATACCGTCAATACCACCTAAGGGATGATTAGAAATAGTAATGTAAGGCCCTTCTTTAGGCAGACGTTTCATGTCTTCTTCAGGAATTTCGAACTTAATCTGAAATTCATCTAAAATAGCGTCAAGAAACTCAAGCTTACTAAGGTGTTTATTCCGCTTGTAAAACTTATTTATTGTTGATATTTTAAGGACTTTCATCAATACCCAACCAAAGAATGTACCTAAGAAGCCATATTTATCAGCATTGATTGCTTTCGCAACTTCCTTCGCGGTAACTAGACCTATATCAGATGATTTCCCCATAAAACAAATGTAATAACTATTTATTTAGTAACAATCTGCACTGTTCCTTGTGTTAATTGCTTCAATAATACGGTTTTATCTTTTTCAAGTTCAGTTATTGCCGCATCATTATAATGCCTAATCGTGTATAGACATACATTATCATGACATGTTACTTTAAATTTCGCCTTTAAATGTTGTAATAATTTTTCGAGATTATTATATAAATTATCTATACAGACTGAAAAACTAATCGCTGAATTCTGGATAACATCTACTTTCATTTTATAAAAATGTAATAAGCTGAATATCTCACTTATATTTTCTTCTACGATGTATGAAAAATCTAATGATGATAGCGAAATTAGAATTTGATTTTTCTTTACAATAAAGCACGGAACTTCAGGCTCTAATGCTTGTCCCTTACTTACACATGTGCCATCTGCTTCAGGATTTAAAAAAGATTTTACATATAATGGAATTTCCTTTTGCTGTAATGGCTGTAGGGTTTTTGGGTGAATTACAGACGCTCCATAAAATGCCAACTCAATAGCCTCTCTATAAGATATTTGATGCAACAATTGTGCGTTTTCAAAATAACGTGGATCAGCATTCAGTACTCCAGGTACATCTTTCCAGATGGTAACACTATTTGCGTTTAAACAATAGGCGAAAATTGCAGCTGTGTAATCACTACCTTCTCTGCCTAATGTTGTGGTAAAATTATTAGCATCACTCCCTAAAAATCCTTGTGTAATATTAAGAATTGAAGGATTAAAATTTGATGCAATTCTTTCTTGAGTCTCTTCCCAATTTACATTAGATCGTCTATAATAGTTATCGGTTTTTATAAACTCTCTAACGTCAATCCAGTTGTTTTTTAAGCCAATTTCATTAAGGTAATGACTAATTATTGTCGTTGAGATTAACTCCCCAAAACCAATTGTCTGATCATATACATAGTTGTAATCTGGTGATTTATTACTTTTAAAAAACAAGGTCAGTTCATCACATAGTCCTTTTACGGTAGTAAATACTTCGTGTCGCTCATTATCAAATAAATCTAATAAAATTTCATTATGATACTTTATAACCTCATGTATAGAGCTTTGTAACTCCGCTATATTTTCAAAGTAATTTTTAATGACCAACTCAATAGTATTGGTTGTTTTTCCCATGGCCGAAACCACAATTAGCGTTTTTTCGTGTCCTGTTGTTTTTAAAACCTTTGCTAAATTTTTTACACCTTCGGCATCCTTAACTGATGCTCCACCAAATTTGTAAACTCTCATTATAATTGGTTTAAATAATTTTCAATTCCATTTTCATCTAAATGTACTACATCCCAATCGCGCTTTACAATTGCTCCTTTTTTCTCGTAAAATATAATCGCTGGTTCATTCCAGTCTATAACTTCCCAGCAAATTCTTTTTACACCTTTATTTTTTCCGTATTTCACAACAGTATCTAAAAGTTGTGTTCCTAAACCTTTTCCTCTGCATTTTTTGCTAACAATAAGGTCTTCTAAATGCAAAACTTCTCCTTTCCAAGTTGAGTATCTTGGATAGACTAATGCAATCCCCTCAACAATATTATTAACTTCTGCGACAAAACATGTGAATTTTGGGCTATCACCAAAACCGTCTCTTTCTAAATCTGAAAGTATGATTTCTACAGCATCCGGTTCTTTTTCAAATATTGCCAATTCTTGTATGAGTTCTAAAACTCTCGGCATATCTTGTTTTTTGGCTAATCTTGGTTGGTTCATTCTTTGGTTAAAAAAAGAAATTCAAATATAATCTAAAACTCGCTTTACATAACATTTTTTTTACCCAACGAAAACGTTATAGTTTATTAAAAAATACGATATTTGTGCCAACTAATCAATATAATCTTAAATGTCTCAACGCAATCAAACTTTAGGTGAATTTATTATTGAAAATCAATCTTCATTTAAATATACCTCAGGTGAACTCTCAAGACTTATAAATTCAATACGTTTAGCTGCAAAAGTTGTGAATCATGAAGTCAACAAAGCAGGATTAGTAGATATTATTGGTACTGCTGGTGATACTAATATTCAAGGCGAAGACCAACAAAAATTAGATGTCTATGCCAACGACAAGTTTATACAGACCATGACAAAACGAAATATTGTCTGCGGTATCGCTAGTGAGGAAGAAGATGACTTTATTTCTATTAACAGCCAAGATGAAAATAACCAAAATAAATATGTGGTTTTAATTGATCCTTTAGATGGTTCGTCTAACATCGATGTAAATGTTTCTGTTGGTACTATTTTTTCTATATACAGACGTGTAACACCCGTAGGAACACCTGTAACTCTTGAAGATTTTTTACAAAAAGGTAATCAACAAGTTGCTGCTGGCTATGTGGTTTATGGTACATCAACAATGTTAGTTTATACCACAGGGGATGGTGTTAACGGCTTTACCTTAAATCCAGCAATTGGATCCTTCTATCTATCACATCCTAATATGCAATTTCCTGAGGATGGAACTATTTATTCTGTAAATGAAGGGAACTATATTCATTTTCCAGATGGTATAAAAAAATACATCAAATACTGTCAGGAAGAAGAGGGAAATAGACCTTACACAAGTAGATATATTGGATCTCTAGTGTCGGACTTTCATAGAAATATGATTAAAGGTGGTATTTATATGTATCCTAAAAGCTCAAAAAATACGAATGGTAAACTTCGCTTGTTGTACGAGTGCAACCCTATGGCCTTTATTGCAGAACAAGCTAATGGAAAGGCAAGTAACGGCTTTATACGTATTATGGATGTAGAACCTATGGAACTTCATCAACGTGTGCCTTTTATTTGTGGTAGTAAAAATATGGTTGAAAAAGCTGAAGAATTTATGCGAAATGCGTAAAAATAGCACAGAAAAATAATTAGTTACAATATCAAGACATAAAAAAAGCGAACAGAAATGTTCGCTTTTTAATTTATTATTTCAGGATGTATTACTGATTCATTTTTTTCATTTTCTGAGTAAACTCCTCTAAGTTTACTTCATAATGTACTAGAGTAAGTGCTTTATCAGCAATATATTTTACGTTATCTTGGTTAAATCCTAAACCAATACATAATTTTTCTAATAAACTAACCTGATTAGGACCTTCAATACGATCTGCCCAAACCATGCGTGCTAAATCGTATAAACGCTCTAAACGTACATCATATGAATGTGGTGCATTAATCGGATAATTCTTATAATCCTTTAATATTTCTTTATACTCTTGTTCAGTGATGTCTAATTTTGTGGCTAAACGATCTAAAAATGCTTTCTCTGCATCGTTAATCACACCATCACTCATAGCAACTCTCACTATTGCAGCAAAATGATCTTCATTTCGCTTTTTAAATCCGCTTTCGAATAATTCTGAAAATGACATATGTTGTTTTTTTTTGCTCCGATATCTCTCGGTACTACAAATATAATTCTATTAATACTTTTTTCAATATTCTAAGCTTCAAAAATTTTATATTTGCACCTCCAAATAATGAAACTTGAGTAAAGCTTTTATTTCTCAAACCTATTTACAGACTTTGCAACTGCAAAATCTGAAAAATTCTATTGCCCAATCGCAAACAAAAGCGCATTTAAAAGGACTTGTTGGTTCGTCTTTTTCAATTATAATTGCTGAAGCTTTTAAAACTGCTGACAAACCATTTTTAGTTGTTTTTGATGATAAAGAAGAAGCTGCATACTATCTCAATGATTTAGAACAATTGATTAATGATAAAGATGTATTGTTCTATCCTGGAAGTTACAGAAGACCATATCAAATTGAGGAAACCAATAATGCCAATGTACTTTTAAGAGCTGAAGTTTTAAACCGAATTAATTCGCGTAAAAAACCTTGTATTATTGTCACTTATCCTGATGCCCTTTTTGAAAAAGTAGTTACTAAAAAGGAACTCGAAAAGAATACCCTTAAGATTTCGGTCGGGAATGAATTGAGCATCGATTTTGTAAATGAAGTTTTGTTCGAATACAAATTTAAACGCGTCGATTTTGTTACAGAACCTGGAGACTTCTCTGTAAGAGGCGGTATTGTTGATGTGTTTTCATTTTCGCATGATGAACCTTATCGAATTGAATTTTTTGGTGATGAAGTAGATAGCATTAGAACCTTTGATGTAGAAACCCAACTTTCAACTGAACGCATTAAAAAAGTCAGTGTCATTCCAAACGTTGCGAATAAGCTTATTGCAGAAGAGCGTGAAAGTTTTTTAAAATACATTTCAAATAAAACCGTAGTTTTTGCTAAGAACGCTCCGCTTTTATTTGCAAGAATTGATGAATTCTACATTAAAGCTGTGGATGCATTTAATGCCTTATCTACTGAAATTAAACATGCCTCACCAGACGAATTATTCTGCAACTCTGAATTGTTGAAACGTCAATTTTTAGAATATAATTTAGTAGAATTTGGTACTTCTGCTGTGCTAAGCACTCAAACTATTCAATACAATACAAAACCTCAGCCAGCTTTCAATAAACAATTCAATTTGTTAATTGAAGATTTAAATGAAAATCACAAGAATGGTATAACCAATTATATTGCCTGCGTAAGTGAACAACAAGCAAAACGCTTTCATGATATTTTTGATGATGCCGAACAAGAGGAAATTCATTATAAAACAGTAGTCCTTTCGCTATATCAAGGTTTTATTGATACCGAACACCATATTGCGGTTTATACAGATCATCAGATATTTGACCGTTACCATAAATTCCATCTTAAAAATGGCTATGCTAAAAAGCAAGCCATTACACTCAAAGAACTTACAAATCTCGAAATTGGTGATTACGTTACACATATAGATCATGGAATTGGGAAATTTGGTGGGCTCCAAAAAATAGATGTTGAAGGTAAAAAGCAAGAAGCTATAAAATTGGTTTATGGTGAGCGTGATATCTTATATCTAAGCATTCACTCACTACATAAAATAACTAAGTTTAATGGTAAAGATGGTAAGCCACCAACAATCTATAAACTTGGTAGTAAAGCCTGGAAAACATTAAAACAAAAAACTAAGTCTCGCGTTAAGGAAATAGCATTTAACCTTATAAAACTATATGCAAAGCGAAAGCTTAAAAAAGGTTTTCAGTACGCACCAGATAGTCATATGCAACTAGAACTTGAAGCCTCTTTTGTATATGAAGATACTCCGGATCAAATAACCTCAACAGCAGATATAAAAGGCGATATGGAAAGTGAACGTCCTATGGATCGTTTGGTTTGTGGTGATGTTGGTTTTGGTAAAACAGAAGTTGCCATAAGGGCAGCTTTTAAAGCCGTAGATAATGGCAAGCAAGTTGCTGTTTTAGTACCAACGACGATTCTAGCTTATCAGCATTCAAGAACCTTTAAAGAGCGCTTAAAAGACTTCCCTGTTACCGTAGATTACGTCAACCGCTTTAGAACTGCGAAAGAAAAACGCGAAACTTTAGAAGGTCTAGAAAAAGGAAGCGTAGATATTATAATAGGCACACACCAACTTGCTAATAAAAATGTAAAGTTTAAAGATTTAGGCTTACTCATTGTTGACGAAGAACAGAAATTTGGTGTTGCTGTAAAAGAGCGCCTAAAAACGATCAAGGAAAATGTAGATGTACTCACATTAACTGCTACTCCAATTCCGAGAACACTTCAGTTTAGTTTAATGGCTGCAAGAGATTTGTCCATAATTACTACAGCACCACCAAATAGATATCCTATTGAAAGTCATGTGATTCGTTTTAATGAAGAAATGATTCGTGATGCTGTCAGTTATGAGATTCAACGTGGTGGGCAAGTATTTTTTATTCATAACAGAATTGAAAACATTAAAGAAGTTGCTGGTATGATTCAGCGTTTAGTACCAGATGCTAAAATTGGCATTGGACACGGACAACTCGATGGCAAAAAACTAGAACACTTGATGCTAGCATTTATGAATGGTGAATTTGATGTTTTAGTAAGTACAACTATTGTAGAAAGTGGATTAGATGTACCAAATGCTAATACCATATTTATCAATAACGCTAATAATTTTGGGCTAAGTGATTTGCATCAAATGCGTGGACGTGTTGGTCGTAGTAATAAAAAAGCTTTCTGTTATTTCATCACACCAGAGTATTCTGCAATGACTAATGATGCACGCAAACGAATTACAGCCTTAGAGCAATTTACAGAGCTTGGTAGCGGATTTAAAATTGCCATGAAAGATTTAGAGATTCGTGGCGCAGGAGATTTATTAGGTGGGGAACAAAGTGGTTTCATTAATGATATAGGTTTTGATACCTATCAAAAAATATTAAATGAAGCGATTGACGAACTTAAAGAAACAGAATTTTCCGATTTATATAAAGATGATGGTAAGCCTAAGAAATACGTTAAAGACGTAACCATAGACACCGACTTTGAGTTGTTATTTCCAGATGATTATGTCAATAATATTACTGAAAGACTAAATCTTTACACCAAATTAAACAACATAAAAACTGAAGAAGAGCTCGTGCGATTTGAAACTGAAATTATTGACCGTTTTGGCGAATTACCAACACAAGTTTCAGATTTATTAGATAGTGTGCAGCTAAAATGGATTGCCACTAAAATGGGTGTTGAAAAATTGATTATGAAACAGGGTAAGCTGATTGGTTACTTTATTCAAGATCAACAAAGTGGTTTCTATCAGAGTGATAATTTCTCAAAAGTCTTACAGTTTGCGCAATTAAATGCTGGAAAATGTAAAATGAAAGAGAAGAAAACCAGAAATGGTTTACGATTATTAATTACGTTCGAAGGTGTTAAATCCACTAAACAAGCACTTGCGGCATTATCTAATATTAAATGAATGAAAAAAGTCATTTAAATCACCTCTTGCTGCTCACTATTGCAACATTGCTTATTAGTACTTCTGGCGCATTAGGTAAATTTATTGCTATGCCAGTACCAGTTATTATTTGGTGGCGCACAGTATTAGCGGCCCTATTTTTATTAGTTTTCTGTATCTACAAAGGCATTAATCTCAAGATAAACAATGGTAAGGACCGATGGACGTTTTTCCTAGCGGCTATATTTATGGGGGCGCATTGGGTGACTTATTTCTATGCCCTGAAGTTATCTAACGTGGCCATTAGTATGCTTTCAATATTCACTTTCCCTGTTATGATCGCACTATTAGAACCCTTGTTTTCAAAAACAAAACTCGATCGTATTCATATCGTTTTAGGATTCATTGTGCTTATTGGCATATATATTCTAGCTCCAGAATTTGATTTAGAAAGTAGTCAACTGCAAGGTGTGCTATTCGGCGTGCTTTCAGCTTTATGTTATGCATTAAGAATACTGATTCTAAAAGGGCATGTAGCTCAATATAATAGCACAATGCTTATGTTTTACCAAGTTGCTATTCTTGCCGTTATCTTAGTGCCTACGTTATATTTTATGGATACTTCTAACATAACAACGCAATATCCTTATGTTATTTTATTAGCCTTGCTGACTACTGCTATTGGACATACCATGTTTGTAAATAGCCTCAAATATTTTAAAGCGAGTACTGCAAGTATTATTGGTAGTGCCCAACCAATCTTTGGAATTATAATTGCTTACTTTTTCTTGAAAGAAATACCAACAATACATACATTTGTTGGAGGCGCGTTAATATTAGCAACAGTCGTTATAGAAAGCATAAGATCTAAAAAGAATTAGATTTACTTACAATGGCTTAATTTTTGAATATATTCTAGCAGATAAAAACACAAACATATAATGAAGAAACTCGTATTTATATTATTCGTTTTACCCCTTATTAGCTTTACTCAAAGTGTTCAAGGCACCTTCTCACCTGCAGAAGATTTTACATATGCTTTTCTTTATAAAGCAACACCAGAAGGGGCTAACTACGTTAATAGAGGAAAGCTAGATGGCGCTGGTAATTTTGAAATCCCATTAGATTCTACTGTAACTGCAGGGATTTACAAAATTGTTTATGCCGTTCCGCCAGAAGAAAATAATTTTGATTTTATCTACGACGGAAAAGAAACAGTTGCCTTTAATTTTAGTTATAACAATGGTGTTGAGTTTACTAAGTCCGATGAAAATAAGTTATGGAATTCGTACTTAAATAGTATAGAAATGGTAAACCAAACCATAAGTAATTACTACTCTAAAGAAAATTCTGATAAAGAAGGTTTCAAGTCTATTTTCAAAGTTTTAAAAGATACACAATTAGCTTACGAGGAATCTGCAAATGGAAAATTAGTAT
>Ga0316201_10004948_pt1 | contig 10169 bp, 10 predicted proteins | sample CS6wburrow_MG_FD_204516 | JGI IMG/M metagenome (GOLD analysis project Ga0316201, IMG submission 204516) | Coastal sediment microbial communities from Delaware Bay, Delaware, United States - CS-6 worm burrow | ecosystem: Environmental > Aquatic > Marine > Coastal > Sediment | place: USA...
AGTCTTGGCCTGTCGAAAGGATAAACGAGATTCTTTTAAGAATAGGTACCTTTTAGGCTACTAAAGACAGTTCGTTCACCTAACATTCGAACCGCTGAAAGACCGCAATCGATAGCGGACTACGCTAGTCTTATCCGGCTGCTTTCTATCGTCAACTCATAGTCGTTAATCTGTAATCGGCTTCGCTTTACGCCTGTTCTTGTAGCTGACGAAGCATACGTAGCCCACGACGGCAAAGAAAAGGCCTGGTGCGTGGAGGCTGCCTAGGGTCAGCGGAAGGGCTAGTTCGCCTTCCCGTCTTTTTTTCTCTTCGAGCACGTTCAAGTTTAAGTTAAATTCGGAAACCAGCTGGGCTGCATCTTCCCTTGAGGCATCCGCCGTACCCAAGTCGAAGTATGAATTAGTTGTTATAAAGGACGAGTACAGTATGTATAGCACGAGCACTAGGGGTGTTGTCACTTTGTTCAGTGCCTGTGGAGCGACGAACGCCAACACCAATAGTCCATAAGACACTGAAATCCAAAACTAACCTTGTCTTAGCGCCGCCTCGCCTAAATCGTGAGCAAACTGCAAATGCATGAGTGCGAGCTCGTGGGCCTCGGCTTGAGTCATAGGAACGTTTTCCTCGTAGTTTTATTATGCGCTATAAAGAATAGATGGAATGTCGCAAATTAGGACAGTCCGGCCCTTCCCTGGAGCAGGGTATGAATCCCCAGGATGACCGCTGTTGAAAAAAGCTGCCATTCGCCTCCCTCGGGCGTGGATTACCGCGATCACCTCAAGGCGGCCATCATCATTTGCGCTCTGCGCGGGGGCCGATCGGCTGAATCATTCAACTTACTTCCACTGGTGAAGAGCTGCTACCGGTCTCTAAGTAGTTCAGGACTCAAGCAGGTCTAGTGTGGACGGGACGAACAGTTCCTCGATGCTCAGTTCCCGACTGGCCAGTCCCTGTTCATGGGAATAGCGAAATAGCGTTTCCAGGGCCTTGCGGTTGGGCTCGATGCCATAGGGCCAGTAGTTGTTTCCCATCAGTGCCTGAGTAGCTTCCAGTTCTTGGCTGTACCAAGGGATGGTTTCAAAAAAGTGGTTCTTTCGCATAGAAGCGTAGCCCAGGTTTTTGGCGTCGGAGTAGGCGCGAAACACGGCTTCTGGGAGCCACGGATACGCCGCTACTAGGTCATTGCGGATCGCCACCGCGTGCATGATTGGGTAGATCCCGGTTCGTTTGAAATAGTCCCGCTCGATAGCGCGAACGTCGGCGAACAGCCGCCGCACCCTGGGGTCGCCCTCGACAAAGGCTTGAGGTTCCAGGGCATGAAACAGGGCATCCACATCTCCATCTACCAGCATGTCCGACTCGTCCTTCCCTGGCGGACCGACCGCCACAGAAAGGTGCTCAGGAAACACGGTTTCATTCTTCGAGGGATTTCCCGACAGAGCAGCGGAAGAATCCCTCGCGGAAACCACCCATTGAATGTCCTCGGCCCGCACGCCATATTGGTCCTGGAGGATCCCTCGAATCCATTGCAGTGAAGTCTGCGAGTATCCCGGTGTACCCACACGCTTGCCCTTCAGCTGCGAGGGGTGCTCGATACCGGAGCCAGCATTCACGAAGATACTTCGGTGCCTGAAAGTACGAAAAGGGAATACGGGGAGCAATGAATAATCACGAAAGGCATTATTGGCATAGGCGAGCATGAAGGGGGCAAGGCCAATCTCGCTCACCGCGCGGGTCTGGGGAGCATCGAATACATGCGTGTTGAGATTGCCAATTTTGTCGATTTCGAACGACGAGACACAGCCGCTGATTCTCGCATCACCATTGATCAATGCCTTCACGTGGTTGTAGGGGTAGCCCGCCAAAATGAGCTCAAGCGGCTCTGCCTCCTTGCCGGCCCGTGCTAGGCCAGATCTGGCCAGCAATAGAGATGCTGCCGTTGCCATGGCGCTACTTAAAATGCCTCTGCGCGTTACTTCCATGCGTACCCCACTGTTTTCATCTCCCACTGACGCACTCGAATTCTATCAATGATCTTGTATATGCCGATACGCGCCATGACTCGGATAGACCCGCAGCGGTGCACAAGGTGTTCGCGCTGTGCAGTGTATACCGCCGCTTTTAGGACACTCCGGCCCTTTCACTATTGCAAGCCAGGCAGATCGGGATGACCGCTGTTGCGAAGAAGAGTCATCGCCAGCTCTGGTCAATTATTGATTAGTTGAGCCTTCTCCACCTTATCAGGGAAGCCCGGGTTACATGATGCTGATCTTCCGCAATTAAACAGTTCTCTATAGAGTCTATGCTCGGTATGATGATGCATTCTCATGCCATACATACTCGAACCAATCACTTGTCCTAATTGCGGTTCCCGGAGTGTCGAGCGCGTCCACCGTTCCAGACTAGAGAAAATCACCCTTAGACGCCCGAAATTTCTCTGTCGCAAATGCAATAAAAAAACCTTTAAGAAGATTTCTTGAGAATAAGCCTGTGACGGCCGCCATCACCGCAAAGTCGTCACTCGGTGTTGGGGTGGCGAACCGTCCACATGAAGTACTGGGCCGCGATTGCGCCAAGAAGCATCATAGCTGGCATTCCGATAGCCCCGAGGTTCGTACCTTTTAGCGTCCGCTGATATTGAGTCAAATTAGATATTTCCTCCTTAGCAGCCATCAATGCTGAGGCCTCAATATGCCATTGAATAATGCCCAATATCTGGACACCGACTGAAAGCAAAAAGAGAGAATTGACAATTACTATCTGCGGGAAAGTAAGTTTATCTCCGATCAAATATGCGACCACAAGGTATGCCGAAAGTAATGTGAGGTAGATTGAAAAACTTACGGCCATGGTATCGACCAGCGTGTAGGCTAATTCGAGTAATTCATATTCGCTCATTATTATCACTCCAGTAGTTGGTACCACCCGAATGATAAACAATATTTACATTTGATTACTGCTAGTAGGCGAAGGCGGCCATTCCGATCTTAGCTAACTCAGCCCGTCAAATGACTGCTTTCTCGAAAAGCCGACATCCGGCGGTTTGAGTAGTCCGGGGTCGGCTAACGTCCGATCCCCCATCAGGCAACTCTCGAAAGTGGATAGCGGAATATAAGACCAGTTCTATATCGCTAATTGATCTATGCGCTGATGGCTTAGTGGCCTAACTTGAATAGGTGGTCATCCACCGCACATCCCTCAACGGCAAAAAAGAAGACAAGGAGTAACACCATGGCACTAAGCGACCCAATTGGCGAGTTCGAATTCTCTTCAAGAGGACTCACTGTATCTGATCCGAGCAGCAGCGGTGGTGGCTCGATCACAGTGGATTATCAAGGAACAGCCACTGGTTACGGTACAGTTGCTAGCTCTATGACCTTTACAGTTCATGAGGCAGGAGCAAAGAGCGGTACAGTATCAGCCAACAATGTCGCTTGGCTGGAGAATGGCGACAGTATGAACGGTGTCAGTAAAGGCGTTTTCAGTTCGTCTGGCACCAATACTTGGCGAGTGCGTGCAATGGTTGTCGTTTCAGATGGCACGGTCTTGTTGTCGGAAGGCGAAGTGTCCCTGGCCGAGCAGACTTACAAGGGCAAACTATACGCCTGGGAATAACCTCTGCTTAAAATGACAGAGAATCCGACCGCTATTAAGGTCCTGCCCCACTTTGATGGGCACCTTATAATTGGCACGAGGCAGTGCTGGGAGGTGTCTGATGACGAAGCGAGGAAATTACAAACGTTACAGCCCAGAGTTCAAGCGAGAAGCTCTACGGCGGGCCAGTGAAGATGGTGTCACCGACAAACTGATCTGTGACGAACTGGGTATCAGTGCCCGTCAGTTGCGGCGATGGCGAGATCAGTTTCGTTTACACGGTGATGACGCCTTCATTGGCCAGGGGCGGAGCCGTGACGATGAGGTGACCCGGCTCAAGCGCGAGCTGGCTCAAGTGAAGAAGGAACGGGATTTTTTAAGGGAAGCGGCGGCGTTCTTCGCCAAGGAGTCGAAATGAGGTACATCTGTATCGATCGACGCCGCAACCAGTATCCCGTGAACATGATGTGCCGCCTGCTCAGGGTCTCGCGCAGTGGGTATTACGCCTGGAAGTCGCGCCCAGAGAGTGAACGCGCAAAAACGGACCGCGAGCTGACGCGAGTCATCCGGCGGCTGCATGCAGAGAGCCATGGCACGTATGGTAGCCCACGGATACGCGATGATCTGCGGGATGCGGGTTACCAATGCGGGCGGAACAAGGTGGCCAGACTGATGCGCCAAGCCGGTCTAAAAGGGTGTCCCAGGCGGCGTTTCCGGGTGACCACTCGGTGCAATCCGGCGCACCCCGTAGCGGCTAATCTGCTCAAACAGGACTTTTCAGCCACTCGCCCCAATCAGCGCTGGGCGGCGGATATCACGTATATTGCCACCCACCAGGGTTGGTTATACCTGGCCGTGGTGATGGATCTCTACTCGCGTCGTATCGTGGGATGGTCGATGGACCGCTGGATCAGTCGACATCTGGTTATCGATGCACTGCGGATGGCCCTGGATATGCGCCGACCTGACATGGGCGAGACACTGCTACACCATTCTGATCGAGGTGCGCAGTATACGAGTGATGACTTCCGTGCGCTGTTGCTCAGGAACGGAATCGACTGCAGCATGAGTGCGCGAGGAAACTGTTACGACAATGCGGTGGTGGAGAGTTTCTTCGGGCTGCTAAAACGTGAACGGATCTACGGCATGATTTACCGAAGCCGCGATGAAGCGCGTGCGGACATTTTCGACTACATTGAATGTTTCTATAACCGAAAACGTCGCCATGGTTACTTGGGCAACGTCAGCCCGGCGGACTTTGAGAGGGCTGCCATAGGACAATTTAACCGTGTCCATTAAACCGGAGCAGAACCAGGTCGTAGCCGGGGTTACATCACGGCAGCTTCCAGTGACCGCTTTCTTATCACAAAGCGGTCGCTGCCTACCTCAGTCCTCGACTGGCCGGTCTCACCTCGATCCGGACGTAGGCCGCATAGGGCTCGACACCCTGCTGGTACTTGCGTACCTCAGCCAGTGCGGATGCACTCTCAACGTCTACGGCTTTTGAGTTAAACTTGACCACTCCTGCCATCCTCAATGTGGCTCTGCCACGGTTGTGGTCTCAACATCCATGGTAATCCACGAACGTTGAGGTAGGGCAGGTCAAATCATTATGTCTAGCTGCCTGGCGCAGCCCCATTCGTGGAGACAGTAGTCCCTGATGAACGGAAAGCAACGCGACACACCACTTAGCGCCGAGTCCGAGGCCATGGAGCGACTGCGCGATCGCACCGACGAGCTCGAGCTGATCATTTCGAGCCTGACGATCTTTGCGTTGTTTTCGTTGCCGGGCTGGCTGTACGACAAGATTGCCGACATTTACACGCACCTGTCGACAAGCCTGGTCATCGCCAGCACCGTCGGCACCGTGCTGCTGACTGGCACAAGCTACGGCCTGGCCGCGTGTTTCGTCGTGCACCTGATGGCGCGCGCCTACTGGGTAGGGCTCATCGGTCTGCGCACGGTTTTTCCTGACGGCATCAACTGGAGCAAGACGCCGGGGCTAGGGCCGCTGAGCCGGCAGTACTACCAGGATACGCTGCCTGATCTCGATACCGTCATCCGCAACACGGATCGGCTGGCATCCTCGCTATTCGCGGTAATCAGCATGCTCACGCTGAGCGTGCTCTGGCTTGGCACGATCCTTATATCGATTCTGGTTGTATCCGGCGTCATCGGCTCCCGTTTCGGATTCACCAATGCCGGTATGGGCATAGGCGGGTTAGTACTCGTAATCCTGTTCGTGGGTATTCCATTGCTTGTCTACCTGTTGGATGCGCAGCTCGTGTCGCGGGTTCCTTCCCTGCGCGACAGCCGCAACTTCACGGGTCTCGTCCGTTTGCTGCGGCGGATCGCCGGGCTTGCCTACCCGCAGCGCCTCGTACTCCCGGTACAACTCACCCTGCAGAGCAATACACGCCCGGTTGCCTTCTTCATTGCGCTGATCCTCAGCGTTATTTTTATCGTGGCCGTTGGCAACACACGCACGGCGGCGTGGAGTAACTTCACGATTTCCACGGAATTCTCGTATCTCGACACCGACCAAGTTCGGCAAGGGCTTCGCAGCACTTACTACGAGGATATGCCCAGCTCGTTCGACCGATTGCGCGCCTGGCCGCGGATCGACAGCTTCAATCAAAGTGGCAGCTTCGCACGCCTGTTCCTGCCGTACCATCCGTTGCGAGACAACCTTGTGCTCGACCAACTCTGCGGCAGCGCCGAGGAGGCGTTGGATCGGCTCGACTGCCTGCGCCAGCTATGGACAGTGAGTATCGAAAGCGTGCCTGTTTCCATGGCGAGCTTTGTACCTGCCGAGCGCGCAGACCTTGGGATGCGTGGACTGATCGGCCTCATACCGCTTGCCGGGCTGGAGCCGGGCCTGCGCCGTATCGAGGTCGTCTGGAATCCGGGCGCGACAGAGGGCGATGCCCCATTAGACGACCGCTATGTACAACTCAACAACACATACGTCATTCCGATTGCATTCTCACCCAATTTTGAAATGCCGCTGGATTGACACCACGGCCAGGGTAACGCGCTATGCATGCACGTGTTTGGAAGCTCGCAGTACTCGCGGGATTACTAGCGATGGCCGCAACCACCTCGTTGCTGCCGTTCCGTTTTGGAACCATATCTAGGGCTTCCGCGGTTAGTCAAACGACAATTTCTGGTGTAGCGACGCCACAGATTCGTCGTCCAGGCCCATGCGTTTCAACAGAGCCTGATAGCGGGGGTTTTCGCGGATAGCGCTATTTTCCATGGGCAAAAGCTTGCTCCAGAACTGCAACCACGATCCACCTTTTTCAGCGCGCTCCAGCAGCTCAATACACTCATTCACCTCGCCCAGCGTCATCGCAAGCCAGGCGGTAAACATCAAAGCCATCGGTGTCAGGCTATCAGGCGACGCCACTAGGTCATGATAGATCTCTCGTGCGCTGGCCTCATTGCCCCAAGCGGTGTGACTTCTGGCGACCATCGGCTTGATCTCTGCCAGTGCACGAGCCTTTGGCGGAAGACCTTCGAGCAAGGAGTGCAACGACGCGTTATCCTTTATGTCTGAATATGCCGCGATTAGATAATTTATGGCCACCACATGTCCCGGATCTAATTGGAGTGCCTCGACTGCCTTGCGTATCGCACCGTTGAAATCTCCAGCCCAATACATGATTCCGGCGAGGTTAGCTTTATAGCCAGCGTGTAGAGGATCATGACTCGAGAAATTGGCGTAGAGTTCAATTGCCTTTCGTTGTTGGTCGATAAACTGCAGGTAAAAAATGGCATACATTGAAAGGGCTTGCTGATTTTCACTGGAAGCCACCGCCCGCTGATACAGTCGCCCGGCCGCCTCCCAGTCATGCTCCAACAACTGCGTAATCAATGCCTTGACGGCCAGCGCCTCACTTTGACCTGGGTCCAGTGCCAGCGCACGCTCCATCGCGGCGATGGTGGGCGGCCCGATCTCGTCAAAGGGGCGAAAAGCCATCATGATGCAGCGACTCAATGCGAGATAACCCCAGGCCAGGGCATAGCCCGGATCTGCCTCCACCGCTTTCTCGAAATAAGCGATGCTAAACAGGGTGCTCTGCGGGTTTGACCATTCGTACGCCGCCCTCCCCCGTATAAACCAGTTGTAGGCTTCCGGCTCCCGGGTTTGTTCGGCGACCAGTGGCGCAGAGGGGTCAACGCGCAGTTCAATCCGCAATGCTTCAACGACCGATTTGGCCAGTTCATCCTGCAGCTTGAAAATATCGGTGATCTGCCGTTCGTAGGAGCCAGACCAGATATGGAAGCCCGAGTGGGCGTCCACCAATTGGGCGGTAACCCGCACTCGGTCTTCTGATCTTCGAACGCTACCTTCCAGCACGGCCTGCACGCCTAGGATGTCGGCGATCTCGGCCACGGTCTTGCCCGTACCCTTGAAGGCAAAGGACGAGGTGCGCGCCATCACCGACAGCGGCTTCACCTGGGACAGCGCAATCAATAGCTCTTCGGCAATACCCTCGGCAAACCAGGCTTGGTCTCCCGTTTCACTCATATCGGCGAAGGGCAGTACCGCGATAGCCCGGTATTGCTCAGGATTGGGTACCGCGGGTGTCTCCTGGACCGTGATTTCAGGCTCCACCAACCTTTTCTGCAACGATAGCCGCTCCACATAGAGGTAACCAACGGTAACCACCAGTCCACAAATCAGCACAAACTCGGCGATACTGACAAAGGAGAAGCGATGGCGAGCATGGGGGGAAATAGGTTCAGTGCGCACTATCCCTTGCGTGCTGATATCAAAAATCCAGGCGAAGACAATCGCCAGGGGAAAGCCTAGGAGTACCACCAGCAGGACAAAATTGACAGTCCAGTCGGGAAGGCCAAGTCGAGGCAGGACTACATCGGCCGCCTCAAGCAGTGCCCACCCTACCGCGGCATACACCACTGCGGCGCGATAAACATTACGGTGTTTCAGTTCCGCCAGAAACCTGGGTAAAACCATGTAATTATTCTCGAATCCCTCCCCCAACTGAGCACTATATCACTGGAGTTCGGTGAGTCGAGAGATAGAGACTGGGGTGATAAACCGAGCTAAGTAGTCAGGTATTGGCCTTGGTAGCACTGAGGCGGTCCCGAGCTGCGGGAACGACAAGTTTTAGGACGGTCCGGCCATTCCGCCTGCCACCGGAGCGCCTCGCTGAATGACCGCTGTCTCATAACAAATGAGTCATTCGCCTCCTAGGGGCCTCGATGAAGTCTTACACCCAAGCTTTCTTCCCAAGGAAGACCCGGTGTTTTTTTGGGGTTGAAAAACATAGGCTCGGTCTTTGCGCGGATGATTGACGAGCCAAAGATATAGCCGGTGTTTATAAAGTGAAATAACAAAATATCATAATGTGATATCTGGAAATTGTGATCTCCGTCACTAAACTTGAATTAGAGGTAGCTGGCCGTCATCCTTTGGATGCAACTAGCTTTTCCTCTGTCATTTTTTCGAATCACATCGACAAATTTTCCTATCAGGACGATCATGATATTCATATCAAAGGGGACACACATGAAAAGCGTAGTTTCAGCCCTCGGGGCGGCAGTTCCAATAATTTTTTCAAACGTGGCTGTAGCGGGCCCTTCCGCTAAATTCGCTGCTACCTACACGGATACACCTTCCCTTTCAGCCCGAGCATTTGTGAGTTGCTCAACGACTGATGGCGCTACAGATAGTTGTTCAGCTTCATCTAGCGATACCGGTCATACACTCGCCATGATTAAGGTACCTCAGGACAAAGAACTTTTGGTGGGAGTTTCAGCCGAAATCGGGTTGTCCACATTCGGCGCTGTTAAGGGCAAGAATGGCGGTTCGGGTACTGCGGTGGCAGACGCTGAAGCAACAGTAACAATTCATGCCTGTCCAGTTGATGGTGGTGACTGCACAGAGGCTGCACCTGGAGGGGTGACTCTTTCAAAACGAGTTCAAGAGTTGAGCGCAAAATTGGGTGGCGTAATCGAGGAGTGTACTTTCACAGCAGAACTGGAGGGCGATACCACCGTCGATATTTCTGAAGACTGTACTGTGAATGATGAAGAAGTTGCCCTTTTGCTTTCAACTGTAGCTGCGAACCACTTCAACTTCGTTCTCCCAAACTTGCCGCAAGGGGAATATGAAATCAAAGCGACCTTCAGCACTGCGGCTGATGCAGATGTCTACTTGTGTGACCCTCAGGCCTACGCTAACGGCGACTATACGACTCTTGACTGCGACGAGAGCGGTGAAGTTGCGGGGGCAGCAGAAGCAATCTCTGTCATCAACAAGTCTATGGTGACTGTGCAGACAGTCCGAGCGGCCAAAGGCGGTATTATTGATTCGGAAATAATTGACTGATTCCGCAGATCTTAGGCCTATAAAAAAGCCAGTTCCTTGGGACTGGCTTTTTATTTTTACCAGATTTTACATTGTCTGAAAGTAGGACAGTCCGGCCGTCGCTGTGGCTCCAGTTCGACACTCAGAAACGGCCGCTGTTGAAAAAAGCGGCCACTTTCAATTCCAGAATGTGATCGGTGAAAACTTCCCTGGTCACCTCGTTGCGGTCTTCTG
>Ga0316201_10004949_pt1 | contig 10169 bp, 8 predicted proteins | sample CS6wburrow_MG_FD_204516 | JGI IMG/M metagenome (GOLD analysis project Ga0316201, IMG submission 204516) | Coastal sediment microbial communities from Delaware Bay, Delaware, United States - CS-6 worm burrow | ecosystem: Environmental > Aquatic > Marine > Coastal > Sediment | place: USA: Delaware...
AGTGGACACATCGAGCCAGTATAATGACACAGCTTTTGGAGGCGCCCACTGTTAATAAACCATTTTAAGCTGTCGTGGTCAACTGTTTACGGACACTTTGGCTAGCTTCTTTTCATCATCCAGCGGCGATTGTAATACACCCACACATATTCCCGAACATCAGCAATGGCCCAAATTGATCCGCTATATCTGCTAATGGCTGACCCCGTTACCTTTGACCCTGTTACCCTTCCATAACGTTCGAGCCATCCTGATATGGATATATGAACTATTAAATATTCTCAGTAGAGGCAGATCGTACTACGATCTACTCAAGGATAGAGCATCTATTGAAATAGTAGCAGGGGGAATAATTCACATTTCTTTATTCAAAATATCACAGATATAAGGTCTAGAGGCAGATAATATACATCGTCAGTTGAAGAACAAGGCATAGGGAAATAATTATGAAGAAACTACACAATATGTTAATTGTATTAGCATTGATGAGCTTCGAGGTCGGAGCTCAAGTCTACATAAACGGACAGTTGTACGAGGGATTAGCCCTGTATCAGCTGCAACAGAAATATGATGATATCATACCATCGGGTAACTACTGGCTCATGCAGAACGGTAAATGGGGATATATGGGTAGCAATCAGGTTCAGGGTAATTTCTACACAGACAATCGATCCGTCGGTGCCAGTTCTAACGGTGGATATACAGATATCTATCCAGGATCAGGTTCCGTAGTAAAGGATGGTAAAACTGGCTGCACATATTACGATCTTGGTGGCTACAGTTACAATAGCTGTGACGGTTTCTAGTAGCACCAGGAACAAGTTGGATATCCAATAGTTGGAAAAGAGCATGACTTGAGTACAACGCATTGGCGGTTGTGTTGGTCACCAATTCGGCAGTTTGATAGATTGAATCCGAAAGCGGTCAAAGGAAGTACGTAGTAAGACCCAGTCCAGTATTGTCAATTTCTCGTACCGCTTACCGGTTATGCGCTTTATCGCTCAAGCTTGTGATGTTTGGGTTAGCCGTCTCAGCGGCATCGCTTGAATAAGGAAACTGTGGTCAAAGCAAACCGCAAAACGGGCCAACTCCAGGGCATCGTTCACTTCAATCCCCAGTTATCGAAAATGTGCAGCTGCACATTTTCGGTATTATGGTGAGAAAGTTGTTATGCGCAGTTTGACTGCTGGCTCTCTGATGGCACGTCAATCTTGTTGTGGTCACTCGACATAATATTCTAGGCGATGCGGAGGACCTCGGTTACAAATAGGCATTTGTGACCTCCTCGGCGTTACAGTGAATGCAGCCATTCGAGCAATGTTTTGTCCTGCTTCCAGGATGGGATCTCAGGGAGCGGGGAAACGTCGGCGACTTTCTCAAGGGCCTTTCGTTTCATCTCCAGGTTTGCCCGCGCATAGATCTGCGTCGTCTTTACATCCACGTGACCGAGGAAGTCTCGGATGATTTCCAGTGGGACGCCACTCTGCAATAAGTGCATACCCTTTGTGTGACGCACGGAATGTGGACTCACCGGTTGCGTGAAGCCGGGATGCTTGGCACGTACAGCGTTGACATACTTTTCCAGGATATAGCGCACGCCCGAGCGCGATAATCTTAGGCCCTGCCGGTTCTGGAAGAGTGGCCGATCGAAGTGCTCGGGGCGATCCAGGCCGGTGTCGCGCAGATAATCGCGCAGGATCTGTGCCGTTGTGTCCATCAAAGGTACGGCCCGCATCTTTCGCCCCTTGCCCATGAGGCGGATCTGTGCGGGTGGATCCAGGCGTACATCGCCCGCGGAGAGGTCGACCAGCTCTTGCACACGCGCGCCGGTATCGTAGAGTACGCTCAACAAGACCGCGTCTCTGCGCCCCGTATGTGTCCGCGGATCGGGTTGTGCGAGGATTTCCGCGAGGTACTCCTTGGAGAGATACCCAACGATCGGGCGCGCATGGCGCCGCAGTGGAATGGCCAGGATCTGCTGGCATTGCAGTAGTCGTTCCGGTACTTCCGACTGCACATAGCGGAAGAACGCATGCAAAGCTGCGAGGCGATGATTTTGTGTGGGGATCGTGGAGTGCCTTTCGTTACACAAATGATCGAGGAACGCTTCTACAAGAGGCGCGTCGATCTGAGCAAGGGACAATCGTTCCAGCGCGATGCCGCGGACGTCGCGACAGAACCGGAGCAGGAGGGTGAACACATCGCGGTAGGCTTTGATGGTGTTGGGGCTCAGATTGCGCTGTGCGGCCAGGTAGTGGGATAAGAAGTTGGTGACGTGCACGGAGAAGTCGGTGGGCTTCATAAGATGATCCTCCGCGGGATGACATCACCGAACGCGGCGTTGACGCGCGAAGTGATCTCCGGGAACAGATCGGCTGTGAGATGCAGATACCGCTGCGTTCCAGCAAGCGACTGATGGCCCAGATACGTCGCCAGCACTGGCAGCTTGGCATCAAGATCTGCGCCTTCGCGGTACCATCGCAGTAGGGTATGAACAGCATGTGTGTGGCGTATGTCGTGAACGCGCGGTCCCTTGCCTCTTCCGGCATGGGGGATCCCGCACTCGAGCAGCAGCTGCCGGAATAGACTGTAAACCGTTTTAATCGACCAGGGACCACCATGATGTGAGGGAAAGAAGAACGCATCGGATGGGCGCACCCCGAGGTCAGCGGCATACTTTTGCAGTCGTACAACCAACGGCAAGGCGGGAGGAACCAGGCGATCCTTGCCAAACTTGCCTTGGCGCACCGTCAGGATGCCTTGATTGAGGTCAACGTCGGCGACTTGCAGATGCAACACCTCGCTGAGTCGGAAGCCGCAGCCATAGAGCAGGCGAAAGACCTCGGGCATGATGAGGTGGCGCAACGGGGAACGTGCGGTGGGTGTGATCTGATCGACCGCCTGAAGCAGCTTCTCAATCTCTGTATGCGTCAGGATGCGTGGAATAAACGCTGCATCGTTCTTTGTTGCCAGCGATCCATCTGGCACGTCGGCAAGGTAGCCTTGCCGGCACATGAACATGGCGAACTGGCGAACGATGGAGATCCGACGTCGTTGTGTTACCGCGTTCTCGTGGGGCTGCTTGGCGAGCCACTTCCAGGTAGTAGACCGGGGTAATTCCCCTGGTGGTAATGTTTCGTTGGACAAAAACCGATCAAAACGGGCTAACAACTGGGCTCCAGCACGATACTTGTAACCACATGCCTGTTTTTCAAGAACGAACTGTTCCATGAGTGGCGCGAGAGAGCATTGGAATTCAACTTTTTGGTCATTGGTCGTCATCACACACCTCCTCGGTATCCAAAGCCGCGCTGCGCAGGGTTTCCACATCGGCCTTGGCGTAGATAAACGTCGATTTCATCGTGGCGTGACCCAGAATGTCGGAGATGACGTGAAAAGGCGTTTCCGTCTGGAGCAGTTGTGTTGCCAGGGTATGGCGTAGTGAGTGGAGACCGTGATGTTGTTGAGTTGGAAACTGGATCCCCGCAAGTTGTTTCCAATATTTAACGATGTAGTAGAGGTGATTGTCTTGGCAGAACGGTGCAAAAGGTGGGTTCAATTTGAGGAACACCTCACGATGGTCTGTCTGAGGGCGGCCCGATTTTAAATAGTCGATCAATGCTTCGCCGACTTCTTCGGTCAGCGGCAAGCAGAGCGGCGCACGGGTCTTCGATTGCGTGATCTCGATGGTGGCCGCTTCCCAGTTGAGGTTATCGAGTGTCAGCGTTCGGATATCCCCCAATCGCAATCCCAGACGACAGGCGAGCAAGAGAATCGCATAGTCTCGTTTGCCTTTGGGCGAGCTGCGGTCAACGACCTCGAGGAGCCTGACAACGAGCTCCGGATTCCAGACCGATGGGATGGTGGCATCCCGGGGTACCCGGATCTTCGGCAGCACATCGCTGAGATCCCGGTCCTGAACTCCTTGCAGAGTAAGGAACTGCAGAAACGACCGGACATCGGAGACGATCCGTGAGATGGTTTTGGGTTTCAGATGAGGGCGGGACGCAACGAATGCGGTCAGATCTGCCGGCTGTATCTGATCCAGAGTAGCTAGATTTCTTGAGCCCAGGAAGTCCAGAAATATTGCGATCTCTCGAATCCGCTCGTTGAGGGTCGACGGTCGAAGATGACGCCGATCCCCACAGTACTGCTCGTAGTCGCGCAGTGGCTTCTTCATCGCGGGCGGGATCTTGACCTTTTGCATATCCGTGCGGGATCGCTCAATGCGCCCATCACACGCAAAGTCTCCAAGCACTTTGACGCCGAACACGATGTGTCGACGCCATCCGCTTTCTTGCGCAACGAATTCACCATCGCGGATCCGATACGTGTCCAAGAAGCGGACTGCCAGATCCTCCGAGTACTCATCTCCAAAGTTTTGCTGGCGAGAAAACGTTATGAGATGCTGCCAGATCGTTCGATATCGCCTCAGCGATCGTCTGCTGTATCCTAGCTTCTCCAGGTATTTTAAGCCGCGGACAACGAGCCGCTTCAGTGGTTGTACGTTTGTAACTTGATGGTTGAAATGATCCATGGCCTATCTCCTCTCAGTAGGCGACCCCGATGGCCGCCGGGAGGCTAATCATGGAATTTTATGTGCAGTAATCCAAAGCCAATGCCTTGATCGAAAGACACTTAACCACGCAACTCAACATAATCTTTTACTGAACACAATACCGTACCGTGCTCTCCCGCTACCCCAAACACCAAGGGTGCTGCTTGTGATCAACATGCATCGCCCTTTTTCTTTTATACTTCATATTTAATTTACAAGCTTCGATTATTGAATAAAGATAAGCTGGCATCAGCTGAAATGCAGCTGAGTTTGACCAGAGACAACCGATTGCTTTATTAATTACTATTGTTTTATTAATTACTTCAGGTGAATTTTATGTGCGGAATTGTCGGTGCTGTTGGTGATCGAAACGTAACACCGATCCTGCTGGAGGGTCTGCGACGGCTGGAATACCGTGGTTATGACTCGGCGGGTATTGCTGTGATCGATGGCAAGGCCTGTCTCGATCGTGTTCGTCGTGTGGGCAAGGTCCAGTCACTGACCGATTCGCTGCAACAGTCGCCAATCCGGGGGCTCACCGGTGTCGCGCACACGCGCTGGGCCACGCACGGTGAGCCGAGCGAGTCGAATGCGCATCCGCACATCTGTGATGAATCCGTTGCTGTTGTGCATAACGGCATCATCGAAAACCACAGCGATTTGCGCGAACAGCAACTGGCGGAAGGCTTTCGATTCACCTCGGATACCGACACCGAAGTCGCTGTGCACCAGATCGAACATTATCTGCGTGAGAAAGGCGATCTGCTGGAGGCGGTACGTCACGCGGTGACCGACTTTGAGGGGGCCTATGCGCTGGGTGTGATCTCGGTGAGAGATCCGCACCGCATGATCGCGGCACGCAGCGGGAGTCCGCTGGTGATCGGCGTCGGCCTGGGTGAACACTTCATTGCCTCCGATGCGTCCGCCCTGTTACCGGTGACGCGGTGTTTTATCTATCTGGAAGAGGGTGACTTTGCTGATATCACCCCGGATACCCTGATAATCTACGACAAGCAGGGCAATGTTGTGGACCGGCCGGTGCGCGAGTCCGATCTCAGCTCTACGTCGACCAGCAAGGGTAGCTACCGCCATTACATGCTGAAAGAAATACATGAGCAACCATCGAGCCTGATCGAGGTGCTCGAAGGTCGTGTTCACGAAGGCAGAATTCTGGATACTGCCTTTGGCCCCGGAGCGGGTGAAATTCTGGATGCGGTCAAGCAGGTGCAGATCATTGCCTGTGGTACCAGTTATCACGCCGGCATGGTTGCACGCTACTGGCTGGAAGCACTCGCCGGCATTCCCTGTGATGTCGAAGTCGCCAGTGAATACCGCTACCGCAAGCCGGTGTTATCACCCGATACCCTGGTCGTTACCGTTTCACAGTCGGGTGAGACCGCCGATACGCTGGCTGCATTGCGAGGGATCAAGGATGCCATCGGGCGCTCGTCCCTCGCCATCTGTAACGTACCGGAAAGCTCGCTGGTGCGTGAAAGCGAGCTCAAATTGATGACACGGGCCGGGCCGGAGATCGGTGTCGCCTCGACCAAGGCGTTTACTACCCAGCTGATAGCGCTGTTGATGCTGGTGCTGGTGCTGGGGTCGCGGCGTCAGTTATCGGCCGAAAAAGCAGACGCATTGATGCATCATGTGGTGGAATTGCCCAGTTTGATGGACAGGGTTATGGCGTCCGCCGGCAACATCAGCGACTGGGCTGATGGGTTTGCCGACAAGGGTAACGCGATTTTTCTCGGCAGAGGGCTGCTCTATCCCATCGCGCTCGAGGGCGCGCTCAAGCTCAAGGAAATTTCCTATATACACGCTGACGCCTATCCCGCGGGGGAACTCAAGCACGGCCCCATCGCACTGATAGATCCCGAGATGCCAACGATCGCGCTCGCCTGCAAAGACGGTCAGGAAGGCAAAATCAAGTCGAACCTGCGCGAGGTGTTGGCGCGTGGCGGCGAAGTCTATCTGTTTGCCGGCGAGGATCTGGAGCTGGGCGATCTCGGGGAGCACTGTCATATCATGCCAGTACCGGCCGTGATGCCGGAACTGGCGCCCGTGCTCTACGCATTACCGCTACAGCTGTTCGCCTACTACGTTGCTGTTCACAAAGGCACCGATGTGGACCAGCCGCGCAATTTGGCCAAGTCGGTCACGGTCGAATAAAGACGCTGTGTGGATGCTGTTTAATCCGCCGGCTTATACATCCAGATGTCAGCACTCTGTGTACGCGGATCTGGCCTATTTGGCCAACTGATACCGGATCTGATGTCATTAAACCGTCACAATCAGAATTCCGTTAGTCGTGTTTTATCCGCCTTATTCGTGATAATCTATCGCTGTCTCATATAGATCAAGGACCTAATGACCCGCAAGCTGTACATCAAGACATTCGGCTGCCAGATGAACGAATACGATTCGGACAGAATTTCCGATGTGTTGGCTGAATCCCATAATCTTGAATTGACGCCTGATCCCGAGGAAGCTGACGTGCTTCTGCTCAATACCTGCTCTATCCGCGAAAAAGCCCAGGAGAAGGTGTTCTCCCAGCTCGGTCGCTGGAAAACCTGGAAACAGCACAAACCCGGTCTTGTGATTGGTGTCGGCGGCTGTGTGGCCAGTCAGGAAGGTGACGCCATTCAGCAGCGTGCCCCCTATGTCGATGTGGTCTTTGGTCCGCAGACGATTCACCGTCTGCCGCAGATGCTGGATGATGTTGGCCGGACGCACAAGCACCTGATTGACGTCAGCTTTCCAGAAATAGAGAAATTTGACCATTTGCCCGAAGTCAAAGCGGAAGGGCCGAGCGCGTTTGTTTCCATAATGGAAGGATGCAGCAAGTACTGCAGTTTCTGTGTGGTGCCGTATACCCGGGGTGAAGAAGTCAGCCGGCCGTTTGATGACATCCTCGCCGAAGTGGCCGGACTGGCGGCCCAGGGGGTACGTGAGGTCAATCTGCTCGGGCAGAATGTGAATGCTTATCGGGGCGTGATGGGCGATGATGCCGACGGCGAAACGGAACAGGCCGATCTTGCGCTGCTGATCAACTATATCGCGGCGATCGATGGCATCGATCGCATCCGTTTCACGACCTCACACCCACTGGAATTTTCCGACAATTTGATCCAGGCCTATGCTGATGTGCCTGAACTGGTCAGCTTCGTACATTTACCGGTGCAATCCGGCTCTGACCGCGTCCTGGCTGCAATGAAACGTGGTCATACCGCGCTGGAATACAGACATATTATTCGCAAACTGCGCCAGGTGCGACCCGATATCGCGATATCGTCAGATTTTATCGTGGGTTTCCCGGGCGAGACCGATGCGGATTTCGATGCGACCATGGCGTTGATCGATGCTATCGATTTTGACCAGTCCTTCAGCTTTATTTACAGTGCGCGTCCAGGGACACCTGCAGCGGCACTGCCCGATAACACACCGCTGGATATCAAAAAGCAGCGTCTGGCCTGCCTGCAGCAGGATATTGCAGCGCGTGCGCATCGATTCAGTCAGGCCATGATCGGCACGGTGCAGCGCGTGCTGGTTGAAGGCCCTTCGAGGAAAAGTGACAGACAGATGTCGGGCCGTTCTGAAAACAACCGCGTGGTCAACTTCGATGGCAGTGCTGAGCTGACAGGCTGTTTCGTCGATATTTTGATCACCGATGCCTATGCCCATTCGCTGCAGGGTGAAATCCTGGCGCATCGTGAAATTCAGTCCCAACGTCAACTAGCCTGAGAGTGTTCAGTCAAACATATCGCATGCCCGTAAAAATCGTCAAAAGCCTGGATTTCGACCTGGTACCTACCGACAACAATCGTTTGGCCAATTTATGCGGTCAGTTCAATGAACATCTGCATCAGCTGGAATCGTATTTTGATGTCGGCATCGCTTGCCGCAGCAGCCATTTTCAAATCGAGGGGCGTGACGAAAACCAGCGTGCAGCCATGGCTGCCATCAAGAACCTCTACAACGCGACAGACAAGGAGACACTGACGCCATCGAGTGTGCAGCTCTACCTGACCGAGTCGAGTGGTGAGGACGCGGGCGATCAACAGCGCAAAGACGAACAGCACCGCTGGAGCATGAAGACCAGCAAGGTGATGATCAAGGGGCGTGGCAGGAATCAGGTCGAGTATCTGAAACAGATCAGGACCTTCGATCTGACCCTGGGTGTAGGGCCGGCAGGCACGGGTAAAACCTATCTGGCGGTGGCCAGTGCCGTCAATGCCCTGGAGAACGATGAGGTCCAGCGTCTGGTGCTGGTGCGCCCCGCCGTCGAGGCCGGTGAGCGCCTTGGATTCCTTCCGGGTGATCTGGCGCAGAAGATTGACCCTTATTTACGCCCGATGTACGACGCTTTATATGAGATGATGGGCTTTCAAAAGGTCGCGAAACTGATCGAGCGCAACGTGATCGAGATCGCACCACTGGCCTACATGCGCGGGCGCACGCTGAATGATTCCTTTATTATTCTTGATGAGGCACAGAATACCACCATCGATCAGATGAAAATGTTCCTGACGCGCATCGGCTTCGGTTCCAGGGCAGTCGTGACCGGTGATGTGACACAGGTCGACCTGCCGCGCGATAAAATGTCGGGTCTGCGTCACAGCATGCACTTGTTGCGGGGTGTCGAAGGTATCGGGATTACCCATTTCGCTGCAGCGGACGTGGTCCGTCATCCACTGGTCAAGAAGATTGTCGATGCCTACGACAAGGAAGATACCAATTGATGTCTGTGAGCGTGGAAATGTCTGTTTCCGAGTCAGTGGAAGCAGAAGAAGATATACCGGATACGCCAAGCGTGCAGCAATGGGCCGAAAAAGCGTATTTGCCGGACGATTCTGTCGTCGTCAGCGTGCAGATCGTAAGTGCTGACGAAATGCGTGAACTCAATGCTACGTGGCGTGGCAGTGACAAGTCGACCAATGTGCTGTCTTTTCCGATGCGCACCCCCGAAGTCGTTGACTTGAAAATACTCGGTGATCTAGCCTTGTGCGCGGCAGTGATCAACGCAGAGGCGAGACAACAGCACAAGATGGAAAAGGCGCACTGGGCGCACATGCTGGTGCACGGTATGTTGCACCTGCAGGGCTATGATCATGTTGATGATACACAGGCTGAAGCGATGGAAGCCCTGGAGATCCACATTCTCAACCAGCTCGGCTTCAGCAACCCCTACCTGGAAAACGCCGACAAGCGCTTGGTCGAACAATCATAATGATGACGATGAACACTGCACAACATAAAACCTCACTGATGAAACGAATCTTTGCTGCTATCACGTCGCTTTGGGGCAAGAAGGCGAGCGAGCGGACCAAATTACTGGAATCGCTCAGGGAAAGCCAGAAACAAGGCCTGATCGATATGGATGCCTTGATCATGATCGAGGGAGTATTTCAGGTTTCCGAAATGCGCGTCAGGGATATCATGGTGCCGCGTTCGCACATGGTCGTGATTCAGGAGGACCAGAGCGTGGAAAAAATGTTGTCGATTGTTTCAGCTTCAGGGCATTCGCGTTTCCCTGTCATCGATGAAAGCCTGGATGAGATCGTGGGTATATTACTGGCGAAAGATCTCGCGCACTACAGCAATGAGTCGA
>Ga0316201_10004950_pt1 | contig 10169 bp, 10 predicted proteins | sample CS6wburrow_MG_FD_204516 | JGI IMG/M metagenome (GOLD analysis project Ga0316201, IMG submission 204516) | Coastal sediment microbial communities from Delaware Bay, Delaware, United States - CS-6 worm burrow | ecosystem: Environmental > Aquatic > Marine > Coastal > Sediment | place: USA...
TGGATGTTGCCATTGACTTCAGTATGCCTACTGCTGCTTATGATAATATTAAACAGTGTATTAAAAACAATGTCCCGATAATCTCAGGAACAACGGGTTGGCTTGATGATTATGACAATGCTGTAAAATATTGTAATGAAAAAAAAGGGGCCTTTATCTATTCATCTAACTATAGCTTGGGAGTGAATATCTTTTTTGAACTGAATGAATATCTAGCCAAGATGATGAAAAATTTGGAGCAATATAAAGTGGGTATGGAAGAAATACACCATACCCAAAAATTAGATGCCCCAAGTGGAACGGCCATTACTTTGGCAGAAGGTGTGATCGCAAATTCAAGATATAAAAATTGGAGCCTTGGCCAAGGTAACGAAGATGAAATAACCATTGAGTCAAAAAGATTGGCTGCTGTTCCAGGAACCCATATTGTTGATTACCAAAGCAAGGTTGATAGTATAGAAATCAAACATACGGCGCATAATCGAGAAGGTTTTGCCCTAGGAGCTGTTATCGCGGCGGAATGGATTACTGGTAAAAAAGGGGTTTTCTCAATGCGCGATGTGTTAAACCTTGGTTAACGAATACAATAAATAAGACATAAAAACACTTAATTGCATAGCAATTGAACTTGATTTTAAATAAATAACGGTTTAACAAAACCTTAATTATAAGCTTACATGAACGGTACCCAGTGGATTATTTTTATTTTGATTGTTCAGGTCATTCATTTTTTAGGGACTTGGAAATTATACGTAAAAGCAGGAAGAAAAGCATGGGAATCTGCGATACCCATTTATAATGCAATTATTCTTATGCAAATCATCAATCGGCCAAAATGGTGGGTTATTTTACTATTTATTCCTATCATCAATTTATTGATGTTCCCGGTCATTTGGGTCGAGACAATTCGAAGTTTTGGCAGAAATAATTTAATGGAGTCTTGGCTGGTCGTACTGACCCTAGGTTTCTATAATTATTATATAAATTATGCCTTGGATGTACAATACATTGAAGAACGTAGTTTGCATCCCAAAACCGCCATGGGAGAATGGGTGAGCTCTATTGTGTTTGCCGTAGTAGCAGCAACTTTGGTGCATACCTATTTTATTCAACCCTATGTTATTCCTACGGGATCATTGGAAAAAACATTACGTATTGGTGATTTTCTATTTGTAAGCAAATTTCATTATGGAGCGCGGACACCAATGACAACGGTAGCTGCTCCCATGGTGCATGATACTATTCCTTGGCTGGGAATACGATCATATTTAAATAACCCTCAATTGCCCTATTTCAGATTACCAGGCTTCAAAAAAGTAAAAAGAAATGAAATTGTGGTTTTTAGTTGGCCTGCTGATACCGTTCGTATATTCTTTAAAAAAGAAAAGGGTGTTAAAAAGCCAATTGATAAAAAATCGAATTATGTGAAACGCTGTGTCGGTGTGCCAGGTGATTCTTTAGCTGTGATCGATGGTTATGTACATATAAATGGACAACAAACAGTTCTTCCAGATAGGGCCATGCCCCAATATGATTATATGGCTTATTCCCAAAAAGGCGTTTCCTCAAAGTTACTTAAAGAACTGGGAGTTACTGATTTTAATAGAATCTACGTCACAGCGCAATTGAACCAAAATCAATTTGACCAAATAAGTAAATATCTACTAGGGAGCCGAAGAGGAAACTCAGGAAATATTGAACTTATCACCAATCATTTGGGAATACCCACAAAAGTCATCAGAAGTGCAGGGCTATCCTTAAAAGAACAAACTGATAGACAGCGGTCGTTGACAATAACTGATGATTTAGCTGAAAAATTGCATAATAATACAGCTATCGACTCAGTAGTAAAGACATTAGAACCAAAGGATGAAAAAGGATATAATATTTTTCCGCAGGATAACTCATATGCATGGAATAATGATAATTTCGGCCCTATTTACCTTCCAGAAAAAGGCAAGACTGTACCCTTGAATTTAGAGGTGTTGCCTGTCTACAAAAAGATAATAAAGGATTATGAAGGCAATACGATTTCGGTCAAAGGCAATCAGATAAGTATTAATGGTGACTTAACCGATACCTATACTTTTAAACAAGATTACTATTGGATGATGGGCGACAACCGCGACCATTCCGAAGATAGCAGAACATGGGGTTTTGTACCTGAAAACCATATTGTGGGCACTCCTATTTTTATTTGGATGAGTATTGATAACTTTAGAGATGGATGGCGTAACTGGAAAATTAGATGGGAACGTGTATTCACAACGGTACATGGCAATGGAGAACCTATTTCATACTTTAAATACTTTCTTATTGCATTAGCGGGCTGGTTCGTCTTTGATTATTTTAGAAGAAAGAAAAGGAAAAAAAGTTGATTTGAATTACGTGGATTTGTTGATTTGGTTTTCCACGTAACTAGTGAAAACAATTAGCCAAACAAACTAATGAACGGGTATGTACACTTATTCTTTTGAAAAATTGGAAGTTTGGAAAGAAGCTAAGGTGTTTACTAAAATTATTTACCTTATAACTTCTAAGTTTCCAGATGATGAAAAGTTCGGGGTAACCTCCCAAATTAGAAGAGCTTCAATTTCAGTTTGTTCAAATATCGCCGAGGGTTCTGCTAGAAAAACCAATAAGGATAAAGCCCATTTTCCAATAATTGCTTTCAGTTCTGCCGTTGAAGTGCTAAACCAGTTAATCATTTCTAAAGAACTGAATTTCTTAAGTGAGAAAAAATATCAAAGTTGCAGGTCTCAAATTGAAAGTATAACAAACAAACTCAATGCCCTAAGAAAATACCAAATCAACAATTAACCAAATCCACAAATCAACCCTAAAATTGAAAACTCTCCTTCATCCAACATACTTTCCCAACATTACCACCATGGCGAGTTTGGTTCAGAATGAAATCATTTGGGAGGTAACGGATAATTATCAAAAACAGACCTATCGAAACCGGTGCTATATATGTACTGATCAAGGTAAACATATGCTCAGTATTCCCATAAAACACGTTGGTGGTGACCAGGGGAGACAAAAATATAAGGATGTTAAGCTTGAGAACGATTATCAATGGCAGCGACAACATTGGCGTACCTTACAGACCGCTTATAGAACATCACCTTTCTTTGAGTATTTTGAAGATGAAATTGCCCCATTGTTTGAAAAAAAGCATAATTCCCTACTGGATTTCAATTTAAAAACCATTGAGATAATCTGCGATTGTCTCCAGATTGAAATGCCTACAGAAAGGACACAAAACTTTCAAGTTCATTTACCTATGAATATTCTGGATGCGCGGTTTTTGGTTAGATGTAAAAACGAGCAAGAATATAAACAGCAGGAGTATGTTCAAGTGTTTGGAGATAGACACGGGTTTATAAAAAACACGAGTATTTTGGACCTTTTGTTTAATGAAGGCACAAATGCTTTATCCTATTTGAAAAGTATTAATCCAAGTTTTACGAATGCTTAGAATCTTCCTACATTATGGCATTCATTTCATCGTTCCCATATTCATTGCTTTATATTTTTTCAAAGGACAAAGTTTTAAAATAGCCATCATATTACTTTTAGGAATTTTGATCGATATTGACCACCTTTTAGTCACCCCTATTTTTGATCCCAACCGATGTAGCATTAATTTTCACCCATTGCATAGTTACTGGGCTATTTTCATCTACACTATGTTTTTGATTTTTAAGAAAACCCGAATTCTTGGCATTGCATTAATGATACATATTTTGGCAGACGCCGTGGATTGTGGCATGTTATTCCTTCAATCGGAATGAGGCCATTACAGGTGTATGGTCAGACAATCGAACATCAAAATTTTTATGGGATTTTATGTCGATTTCAGGGTCAGCTAGGATAAAATCAATACGATAGGGTAAAAACTTAAAATTATAAGTACTTCCAAAACCAGAGCCCTTTTCCTGAAAGGTATCGTTCATCTCCCCTTTTATCGTGTTATATAAACTTGAAAATTGGGTGTTATTAAAATCGCCACAGATAATTTTTTTATAATCAACTTGACCAACATGGTCTCTTACTAATTTGGCCTGCTTTTGTTGTTTTTGAAAAGACTTGTTCAATCGTTTGAACAAACGCTGTGGTTCTTCCCTTTTAAAAGAACCAGCTCTTACTTTGAATGATTGTAAATGAAGATTATAAACCCTTAGGGTATCTTTATTATACAATACATCAACATAAATAACATTGTTCGCTGTATTTGGGAGTTCAAGAGACCCATTTGAAATTATGGGGTACTTGGATAAAATCGCTTGTCTACTTCTTTTACTAGTATATGGGGTTTGATATATATAAGGATAGTTTTCAAACTGTCGGTTAACACTTCTACCAACTTCCTGGAAACAAACAATATCGGCGTCTTGGGTCTTAATAAATGCTACAATTTCTTCACGCGAAACTGGATTTTTTGTCCATCTTAGACCATTAAACTCGTTTGCATTAAATGTCAATAAGCTAATGTCACCATCTTTGATGTTGTCATTCGAATTAAATACTTTCATAAAAGTCCCTTGGGTCAAATACCCTAAGAGCAGAACAGATAATGACATTACTATATGTCTCTTCTTTTTGAACAGCCAATATAGTGAGAACAGCACATTGGCCAACACCAAATAGGGAACGATAAGGCTTAGGAATGACAAAAAGGAAAATAGCTCCCAAGTCACGTAAGTAGCAATACAGGCAAGTATCAGCATAAATGCAAATATTGCATTCAGTATGTATAAAAATTTTTTGAATATGCTAAGATCCTTCACTAAATCAATCTTCTTTACCTGCTTTGAATAAAAAGTCCTTTTCAGCTTTGGAAAGGCTTTCGTAGCCCGATTTACTGATTTTGTCTAAAATGGTATCTATTTTACGTTGATGGCTTTCTTTTTTATAGTTTGCCGTAGTTGTGGCAGTCTTTTTTTCCTTGCGATAAACCGTTTTCATTGGTGCCTTTTTTTCAGTCTTTTTAAAGAAGTTTATAATACCATCGACTATTTTTGAAAATCCTTCTCCAATATCCTTTCCGTTCAATAGTTGTCGAGCATAGATGTATCCTAAAAGAGCACCGCCTAAGTGTGCGAATTGCCCTCCCGGGTTGACACCCATTGATAATTGAACCAAATCCATTAAAACAATAAACACGCCAATATACCACAGCTTAATATTAAAGAAGATCAATCGAACCTCCTGATTGGGTATATAGGCACAAATGAATATCAATATTGCCCTGACCCCTGCAGATGCTCCTATAAGCGCTGCATTAACTTTAAAAAATGCGGGGAATATATTATAACTCACCATAAAGAACAACCCACCAAGGATCACCCCTAAAAAGTAGACATTCAAAAATCGTCTGCCGCTGAACAAATTCAGAAATATGCGGCCCACATAAAAAAGAACGAGCATGTTCCAGAAGATATGCCCCAATCCTGCATGAAAAAATGAATAGGTGACAATAGACCAAGGTTGGGTCAAGAAATCAAAAAAGTCCTTCGGCAATTGAAACCACTGAAGAATTGCGTCTCCATTCATACCTAACAAAAGTGTGAACAACCCATTAACAATGAAAATCAGTACATTGATAGCAATGAGTTTCTCAGCTACCGATAATCTTGCATATTGATATTTTAAATTTCCTGTAGCCATTGTTAATTCCAACGTTTATTGTTGAATTGGTTTTTCTTCCAATACCACATCATTACAAAACCAGCAATAGCCCCTCCCACATGGGCAAAATGCGCTATACCTTGTCCAAATATACCATAACCTGTTACTCCCGAGAATAAATCCAAAGCAATTAAAACTGGGATGAATATTTTTGCCTTTATAGGGATGGGAAGGAATATCAGGAAGAGTTCGCTATTTGGATATGACATTCCGAAAGCTACTAAAATTCCATAGATTGCACCAGACGCACCGACAGCGGGGGTATTATATGCACTCAAAAAGTTATCGATTGTACTTTTTGGTGCGATGTCATACCAACTTGGACTATACTGACCGCCAGAGATAATCTCAATTATCTCATTTTTCGCTAACCCAGAATTAACCAATGCATCAATACCCTCATTAAAATAATAATAATTCACCCCAGTATGAATAAGTGCTGCACCCAGTCCTGCCGAAAAGTAAAAAAACAAGAACTTGTTTCTTCCCCACATTCTTTCAAGTGGCGTGCCAAAAGCCCAAAGCGCATACATATTAAAACCAATATGTGCCAAACCACCATGCATGAACATATGCGAGACCATTTGCCAAAATCCAAAATTTTCATTTTTTGGAAACCATAATGAAAGCCATTCATACATCTGGTCTCCGTATAACATGGTCGCTATAAATAATAGCACGTTTATTATCAGTAAATGCTTAATTGCATCGGTTAATCTCCCCATCTAAATAAATTTTTTATCAATATCATTTTCGGTTATGGTCACAAATACTGGTTTGTTAAACGGACTCACCCTAGTTTCCTTACAAGCAAACAAATCGTTCACCAGCGCTTGTTGCGAAGTATTGTTCAAAACCTCCCCGGTCTTAACAGCCAAGGTTTTTGCCAAGGTCTTCGCCAGTACATCGGTTTGTGAAAAGCTTTCTTCGGTTATTTCCAACTGAAAATCGGAAATCAACTGATCCAAAACAATACCCACTTCACTTTCAGCAACCATTAATGGCACTCCCGTTATCTTTACTTCCTCTCCATCAACCTTTGAAAACACAAAACCAATGGTCGTTAGACTTTCTTTAATGTCTTTCAATACATCGACATCTGTCTTAGAGAAAGATAAACTCAATGGAAACAACAATTGTTGGCTAACAGCTTCATTAACTGTAATATTCTTTAAAAACTGTTCATATAAAACCCGTTGATGTGCCCTACTCTGATCAATAACCATCATGCCCGATTTTATAGTAGTCACAATATACTTCCGTCGCAATTGAAAAGTTGTAGCTATGGTTTCCAAACGATCTTGTTGTCCCTCGAAAATAGACCCTGTAATCGTTTCAGATTCGAATTTCAAACTGCTAAAATCATTGTCCTTACCTACTTTGGATTCCAATCCCACATAAAGATTTTCCCATCCTTCGGTGCTCTGTTTCTTATAAGTTCTGGCACCAGCAGAATTTTGGGGACCATCTTGAAAAGGATTGAACCCGCTATCAACAGTTACCTTAGGTTGCAAAGCACCTTTATTTTTATAACTATAAGGTGTTTCAAGATTTTGATCATGCTCAAAATCCAATGCCGGGACCACATTAAATTGGCCCAAGCTATGCTTTATCGTTGATCGTAAAATAGCATACAAAGTATGCTCATCATCAAATTTGACTTCAGTCTTTGTTGGGTGAATATTGATATCTATTGAACCTGGGTCAACAGTCAAATACAAAAAATAACCAGGATAAGCATCGGATTTAATCAAACCTTCAAAAGCCGATAATATGGCATGATGCAAATACGGACTTTTGATAAAACGATTATTAACAAAGAAAAACTGCTCCCCCCTACTTTTTTTGGCAAACTCGGGTTTATTGATGAATCCAGAAATCTGAACTACTTGGGTTTCCTCATTAACTGGGACTAATTTTTCATTGATCTTACTTCCAAAAATATGCACGATGCGCTGTCTTTGGTTTGCTTGTGGCAAATTGAACAGCTCGCTCCCATTATTATAAAAATTAAAGGCAATATTTGGATGAGCCAAAGCGACCCTATGAAATTCGTCTGTAATATGACGAAGCTCCACTTGATTCGATTTTAAAAAATTACGCCTAGCCGGTATATTAAAAAAGAGATTTTTAACTGATATCGATGTTCCCTTTGGTGTTACACATACCTCTTGGAACTTGATTTCGCTACCTTCTATTTTCAAATGGGTTGCCATTTCTTCCTGTTCGGGCTTTGTCTGCATCTCAACATGGGCAATAGCAGCAATAGAAGCCAACGCCTCACCACGGAACCCTTTGGTGTTCAAGTTGAATAAATCCTCAGCCTTTTGGATTTTGGAAGTCGCATGCCTCTCAAAACTCAATCGTGCATCAGTAGCACTCATGCCCATTCCGTCATCAATTACTTGAACGAGAACTTTTCCGCCATCTTTAATAATAAGTTTTATGGAGGTTGCCCCGGCATCAATGGCATTTTCCAATAGCTCTTTAACTACCGATGCAGGTCGCTGTACTACCTCACCGGCAGCTATTTGATTCGCAACATGGTCTGGCAAAAGTTTTATGATATCTGCCATTAGCCCTTATAGAATATAGATAGGTCAAAATCGATGATGTAGAGAAAAATAAATATCAATACTGCCAAAATAACAATCATTCTTATTTTTAAATTTCGGTCACCTTTGGTCCTTAAATCATCCATGGCCGAATTAAGTTTTCTCTTTATTCCTCTTGGGGTATTGACTGTACTTCGAAATTTATCAAATTTTGGTTCCATCTTATAAGGGTTACCCCTTCCCTTATCGTCATAGAAACGAGGCTTATAATCGTACTTTCTATTCTTTCCTCTTTTCGTTATTTTACTAAACATACCCATTGCTTCCAAAGTTACTTAAAATCAAAAAATATGCTGTAAACCTATTGCCAAAATTTGTTAACAGTGTAACTAAAAGAAAATGTCGATAAATTAATATGAAGTAAATTACTTAAATTCAAGACTTACTTTCCCAAAGCAGCCATTTTAATAGCAGCTACTGCGGCTTCGGTACCCTTATTACCATGCTTGCCACCACTTCTATCTATTGCTTGTTGCATGTAATTGTCGGTAAGGACACAAAAGATCACGGGCTTATCATAAAGTACATTCAAGTCTTTGATTCCCTGGGCTGTAGCACTGCAAACAAAATCAAAATGTTTAGTTTCACCCTGAATGACACTTCCAATAGCGATTACAGCATCAACTTTTTGCGAAGTGATCATCTTTTTTGAACTATAGGTCAGTTCAAAACTACCCGGAACATTCCAACGAATAATGTTTTCTTTAAGTACACCACAGTCCAATAAAGCTTCATAAGCTCCTTTATAAAGGTTTTCTGTAATTTTAGCATTCCATTCAGAAACAACAATCCCAAACCGAAAGTCCTTCGCGTTTGGGATTGTAGCTTTATCGTAAACCGATAAATTCTTATTTTCAGTAGCCATTACTTGGTACTTTTAGCCATTCCTATAAAAGCATCAATAGTAGTGGCCTCATCAGAAGATGGGAACTCATCCTTAATTCTCTGGAAATATTTCAAAGCTTTATCGTTTTGTTTTAATTCTAAGGCTGTAACTCCGGATTTATAAAGGAATTTTGGAGTGGTATAGTCATTTACACTATGCACTACTGCACTTTCGTAATATCCCAATGCATCTTCAGGCTGACCTAACTGCATAAAGGCATCACCTAAACCACCCTTTGCTAGGGACCCTAAAATATCATCATCAGAAGAGAAATTCTCTAAATGTGAAATCGCATTCTCATATTGCTGCATATCCAAATATGCCATTCCAGCTGAATAATTGGCTAAATTGGCCGCTTTTGTTCCTTGGTATTCATCAATAATGTCCAAGAACCCATACTTACCTTCAGCACCGTTTAACGCCAAATTGTAAAGTGAATCCTTAGCTGTTGTATTTGTCAATGCTTGCTCAAAATATTGCTGTGGATATAAAAGTTCATTTGTTGCTTCTGCATCCTTTGGCTTCTGAATAAACTGACTGTAAGCCAAATAACCTAAAACAGCTACTGCAATGACCCCAATGACCCCAAGGATATAATTCTGGTTTTTAGATACCCATTCCTCAGTCTTCGAAGCACTCTCATCCAAGGTGCTAAATACCTCAGCCGTTGTACTTTCCTGCTCATTGAATCTTTGCTCTTCAGCCTTGTTCTTCGGTTTAAAACCGCGCTTTTTATAAGTTGCCATCAGTATTTTTATTAATCGCGCAAAAATAAAGTTTTTATTGAAATCAGGAGCGGTATTTATTCGTTATTTTTGGATATTTTGCAAGTTACACGTGTTATAATATAAAAATCCGGAGGTTCACTGAATGTTTCTTAAGCGATTATCCCTTATCAATTATAAGAATTTCGACTCCCGAAACTTTGAGTTCGATAGTAAAATCAATTGCCTTGTTGGTCCTAACGGAGTGGG
>Ga0316201_10004953_pt1 | contig 10166 bp, 12 predicted proteins | sample CS6wburrow_MG_FD_204516 | JGI IMG/M metagenome (GOLD analysis project Ga0316201, IMG submission 204516) | Coastal sediment microbial communities from Delaware Bay, Delaware, United States - CS-6 worm burrow | ecosystem: Environmental > Aquatic > Marine > Coastal > Sediment | place: USA...
GTGTAGGGAGAGTTCAGCGGCAACTGGTTCACCATGGAGTCGGTGCTGTAGGCCACGGTGCTGGGATTGACGGGGTGGTGGTCCGTCGTAGAGCGGATCATAGCCAGCATCAGCAACATGATCAGCGGCATCAACAGCAGCGCGTGGGGCCACCGCCGGTGGTCAGAAACCCGTACCGCTCTGCGGCTCAAGCGCCAGGCCAGCAATCCTGCGCCAAGCGTGACCAGGCCGGTCACCAGCATCAGGAAGCCATAGGAAACGAACAGCATGGTCAGCACTTCGCGCGGATACTTGAGGTATTCCACGTAAATGTAGTTGGGCCGGGCGTCGTATTGATCGATGTAGGGAATCGTGCCCATTTCTATCCAGAAGACAAACACGGCCACGATCACCAGGTAAACACGCAACATCCGGCCCGCGTACTTGCGTCCCGCCTGCCAGGGCGCCGCCAGCAGCGCAGGGCCGATAAGCATTCCCATCAGTACAATGTCGAACCGCAAGCCCTGCAGGAATATGAACCAGGTTCCGCCGGTGGGCTCGACACGGTCCCAATACCAGGCAACAAGAACAATGCGCGAAAGCGTCAATACCAGCAACAACAGGGCGCCTACGCGTAGCGGCGCGTCCAGGGAACGCAAATTTTCCAGAAAGCCAGATCGCATCATTCAGCAGTCACTATGTGTTCTGAAAAAGCGGAAATACGCGAATTCCTGCTGCCCGCCCGCCGGCGTGTAGTGAATCTCTCGCCCGTTTTCAAGCAACTCAAACCCTTGCCCCAACTCGCCCATGAGCTTATCCGCATCGTATTGAATAATATCGAGGCCACTGCACTTTTGGGGTCCACCAATGGCAAACGTCATGATAATGACCTGCCCGCCGGGCAGCAGCGCCTGCCTGAGTACATCAACATATTTTTCCCGGTCCGCTTTTTCTGTCAAAAAATGAAACACCGCCCTGTCATGCCAGAGCGAGAAACGGTGCAGCGGCCTGAATCCGGTGACATCCTGAGCATACCACTCAACTAAATCTGCCTTGTCGGCTAGCCTCTCCCGTGCCGCCTCCAGGGCCCTTATTGAAACATCCAGTACCGCAATATTGCCATAGCCTTCGTCGCAAAGCCGGTCCACGAGCACCGATGCACCGCCACCGATATCGATGAGCGGCGCATCGAGCGCCAGGCCTGCATTGGCAATGAGCCGCAACGACAAGGCGGGTTCTTGCTGGTACCAGCTTACTTCGCGCGGGGACCTGCTTGCATAAACGCCTTCCCAGTGGGCCTTTCTGTCAATCATGGCATAATTCTAACGAATCCGGTTGACTGCAACGTATACTTTTTGGCGCAAAGAACCCCGGCTATATTTTGTGGTCAAATGTTCTGCTGTCGTCATTTGAATGCGGTGGTTCTGATCCGGGGCGTTAAAGGTTTCAGGTCTGATATGGAATAGAGGGTAAACGGCGAATCTAAAGTTTCCCCGAGTTTTGAAGAAAATAGGAGCAAACCCATGTTATCCAGAAAAGTTTCACTGGTCTTAGTCGCAGTATTGCTGGGCGCCGCGATGTTTTCACCGGCGTGGGCAAAGAAGAGCCTGCCTGCCGTCAATGATGAAGGCATGGAGTTGGTCAAGGATTCCAAGCTGGCCACGGTCTATGCCGACCCGGGCGCCGACCTGAGTATTTACAATAAGATTTTGCTTCAGGACGCCACCGTCGCTTTCAGAAAGAACTGGCAGCGCGACCAGAACCGCGGTATCAGCTCATTGCGGGTCAAGACCCGCGACATGGAAAGAATCCAGGAAAGCGTCGCCACCACGTTCCGGGAAGTTTTCACCAAGGAACTGGTTGACGGCGGTTACGAGATGGCCGAAGAAGCCGGCCCGGATGTGCTGCTGGTCACTCCAGCCATCATAGACCTCGATGTTCACGCTCCGGATGTGCAGGGCGCAAGCCGCACTTACAGCTATTCGGAATCGGCTGGTGAAATGACACTCAAGCTCGAGCTGTTTGACTCCATCACCAACGACAAGATCGCAACGGCTACGGACCGCAAGAAGGACTACCGGGCGGGTTACCTCCAATGGCGGACCCGGGTCAGCAATACCGCTGATGCCAGGCGCATGATGAGTTCGTGGGCAAAGGCCCTGAGGACAGCGCTGGACGAAGCCAGGAACCCCTGACCAGCTGCGGGTTTCGTTACTGAATAGAGCCCATCCCGCTATCGGGGTGGGCTTTTTCTTGCATGCCTACCGTCACTCCGGGCTGTTACTTCACCGGCAAATTGGCGCATACTTCACCAGTCTTCTGCCATTTGACCCTGGACCATGCCGATGAATACCGACACCACGACTTTGTTCAAGCAACTGGGGCTGAAACCGGCCCTGTTGAGTGTGCTGGACGAAGTGGGCTATGAAACGCCCTCGCCAATCCAGGCAGAAACCATCCCGCTGCTGCTGCAAGGCAGAGATGTTGTCGGGCAGGCGCAGACGGGGACCGGCAAGACCGCGGCGTTTGCACTGCCCTTACTGTCACGCCTGGACCTGGCGCAGAAAGACCCCCAGGTACTGGTACTCGCCCCTACCCGCGAACTGGCGATACAGGTTTCCGAGGCGTTTCAGAAATACGCCCACCACATGGATGGATTTCACGTACTTCCGATCTACGGCGGGCAGGATTACGGTGTGCAGATCCGCGCTCTGCAACGTGGCATTCACGTCGCCGTAGGCACTCCGGGCAGGGTGATGGACCATATTCGCCGGGGCACCCTGGTGCTCGACAAACTGTCCACCCTGGTGCTGGATGAAGGCGACGAAATGCTGCGCATGGGCTTTATCGAAGACGTGGAGTGGATTCTTGACCAGGCACCGAAAAGCCGGCAGATCGCACTGTTCTCAGCGACCATGCCCTACCAGGTCCGCCGCCTGGCCATCCGCTATCTGAAGAATCCCGCCGAAGTGACCATCAAGGTGAAGACCACCACCGCCGAGACCATTCGTCAGCGTTACTGGCCGGTACGGGGGTTTCACAAGCTCGACGCCCTGACCCGTATCCTCGAAGCCGAGCCCTTTGATGCCATGCTGATATTTGTGCGCACCAAGCTGGCAACGGTTGATTTGTCCGAAAAACTGGAAGCACGCGGTTACGCCTCGGCACCGCTTAACGGCGACATTCAACAAAAACAGCGGGAACGGACCATCGAGCGGCTCAAGAAAAACAAGCTGGATATCGTCGTCGCCACCGATGTCGCCGCCCGCGGGCTCGATGTCGAGCGCATTTCGCACGTGGTGAACTATGATATTCCGACAGATACCGAAGCCTATGTCCACCGCATCGGCCGCACCGGGCGGGCCGGCCGCGAAGGTGACGCCATCCTGTTTGTCACACCGCGCGAAAGGCGCATGCTGTTTGCCATTGAGAATGCGACCCGCAAGAAAATCGAGATGATGGAGCTGCCGTCCACGGATCTCATCAACAGCCGGCGCATCGAAAAGTTCAAACAGGGGATCACGGATTCACTGGCAACCGAAAACCTGGGCCTGTTTACCCGAATGATCGAGGAGTACCAGCGCGACAAGGATGTACCGGCGCTGAAGATCGCCGCCGCCCTGGCGCAGATGGCGCAGGGTGATGCGCCATTCCTGCTGCAGGCCGATCGCCAGCACAAGGGCGACAGAGGCTGGAGTAAGGACATCAAGTCACCGCGCGGTAAAAAATCAAAAGCAGCCGGCAAATTGAAAGAGGGGCAATCAAAAGACGGGCCAGCCCCTGAAGGGATGGAGCGTTTCCGCATATCAGTCGGTCATGACCACGGTGTCCTGCCCGGCAACATCGTCGGTGCAATTGCCAACGAGGCGGAAATTGAGGGCAGGTATATCGGCCGCATCAGTATCCATGACGACTACAGCCTGGTTGACCTGCCCGTCGGCATGCCCAGGGAAACCTTCCAGGCCCTCAAAAAGGTCTGGGTAGCGGGCCAGCGTATGAATATTGAACGACTGGGCGAAAAGCAGAAACGCGGCGACAGGGACCGCCGAAAAAAAGGCGGCAAGCCAAAAAGAAAAAACCGTAAGAATTGAGCCTGTTTATTTGAGTCATGTCAGTCAAAGTAACCATCCTTCCCAGCGGCCGGGAATTTACCTCCGAGGGTCGATCAACCCTGCTTGAGGCCGGCCTGCGCTCGGGGCTTGCGCTCGGCTATGGCTGCAGCAACGGCAACTGCGGTGAGTGCCTCGCAACGGTCATATCCGGCGAGGTCCGGCAAACACGCCACCACGATTTCAAGCTCAGTGACGCGCAGCTGGCAGGCGGCCAGGTACTGATGTGTGCCAACTCGGCGATCACCGATGCGGTGATTGACGCACCCGAGGCCGAAGGTGGTCATGAAATTCCACGACAGCAACTCAGCGCCAGGGTCAGAGCCGTCACGCTCGCCAATGACGGCGTTGCCCTGCTGCACCTGAAAACACCGCGCACCCGGCGCCTGCGTTTTCTCGCCGGTCAGCGCGTGCGCCTCGGCGGTAACGGCATGCCAGCGGCGAGTCACCCGGTCGGCAGTTGCCCCTGCGATGATATGAACCTGCACTTCCAGATCGCCCGTATTCCGGGCGACGATTTTTCAGATTACGTCTTTAACCAGCTTAAAAAAGGCGACAAGATGGATGTCTGCGGCCCTGCGGGGGACTTTATTCTCGACGAGAGCTCAACCCGCCCACTCGTGTTCATTGCCTGGCATACGGGATTTGCTCCGGTCAGAAGCCTGATCGAACATGCGATATCACTGGATACCGCGCCAGCCATGTGCCTGCTTTGGTACGCGCCGGCCGGCTCGGATCACTACATGGACAACCTGTGCAGATCGTGGCGGGACGCACTGGACAATTTTCAATATGTGCCTGTGCACGCGGTCAGCCCGGCCGGTGCGGATCTTACCGCAGAGTCGATTGCAACTTTATCGGGTATTGCGCATATGCAGCTGGCAGATCACGATTTCTATGTCGCCGGTGACGAGTCAATCGCGGCCGCCTGTAAAAACGACTTGATGCGTATTGGCGTTCCGGAAAACCAGGTCAGGTTGGATCATGCGCCAAACGGGGGTGGGGTAAAAAAAGACAAGTCCTAAAACAAACGGGCGCCGCTCATAGCGACACCCGTTTGAATAATCCTGAAAACGCGCTTAGAGTGCAACAACCTTGGTTGCGCATGGGCCTTTCTGGCCTTCTCCAACCTCGTATTCAACCTGCTGACCGTCATTCAGTGTCGCGTAACCGTCAGTCTGAATTTCCGAATGGTGAACAAATAAATCCTTGCCACCGTCTTCTGGTGTGATGAATCCATAACCCTTCCCCGCATCAAACCATTTTACTGTACCTGTACTCATAACCTTCCTTCCTTAATAAATTTAATAATTGGTCTAGCTTTGCATTCTGCATTTTTACAGAAATTATTACGGCACAGCGGATCATGAAGGCATCCGCATGCCGGTTGTTAGTTGTGCTTAACTGAATTGGTGGGGCTTAGCCCTTAAAAATTATAGAATTCCCTGTTCAGATAGTAAGCCACTGCCATGTTCTGTTTATCGCTCCACTTGGTCTTGGCTGTAATACTGCACAGCCTGACCTGGTTTTTGAGCTGTTTCAGGCTTTTAACCTTGCGGTCATTGCTGGTATAAATTTCAGTACCATGACAGCTTGTACATTTATCCTCGTATAGAACTTTGTCCAACGGGTAACCGTGTGTCTTTGTTAAAACTGTTGATGAAAGCGCTAAACCTCCAACGCTCACCAAGAGTAAGCCAATTACTTTATATGCTTTCATTTCGCCCCTCCTTCTGGTGGCTAATGTCAACGATAACAGTCCGCTTGGCGACGGTAACAAATGAGAGTGTAGCACGGTTAGCAGCCTTTGGGCCGGTCTAACCCGGCAAAATTGTCATGAGGACGGCAACGCATCCTGTTGTTCCATGACAATTTCGGCAATTTTCGCCCTGATACTCGCGTAACTTTGCGCCAATACAGCGATGCGGTTATAACGCTGCAAAGTCATGCCGTCGGCCGTAATGGCAGCAATGACCTGCTCCTCCGGTTGTCCATCCCGGGTGAGCCTGTCTACTTCAACCCAGGCATCGGCAAAGACTTTTAACTCATCCAGATCGGGCACGTCCCGCGGCGGCTCACCCCCGGATGACGCGATGGCCACGAACTCCTTGTCAAAATAACCGTCATCGGGCATCCCGTCCAGAATATTGCGAATGCCTGCGGCGCTTTCGGCCTTGAGACTGCGCCAGATCTTATGCCTGCCGTAACCCGCCGATCCGCCTATCTGGCCGCTTTTTCCACCCAGCCTCAATGCGTCCAGGTCGCCGTTGCGTGCACAGGTGACGTGATGGAAGTGGGTTCCAACCGGCACTTCCATCCAGCACAACAGCTTGTCCCGGTCCTCTTTCTTGCTGCTGCGGGGTTCGTTCATGGCATGGCGCACCAGTCGCAGACGGGTTTCCTTCCTGAGGCTCAGCTTTTCACCGGTCACCGTCAAGCGGTCCAGTTCCAGTACGTCATCCTCGACAACGCCTGATTCTCCCTGCTCCTGGGTTTCGGGCGGTTCTTCAATCGCGGCTCCGGTCAGGCAGTAAAGACATAGCAGTAGTGGCAGCAGTTTCAACATGAATAACCCTTTCTTTTCTTGACTGTGCAGTAATTGTGGTCAGGCGCAGCCCGCTTGTCCACCTTACGGGGCGGGAAGCACGTATTCATAGACCGCCATGAAATGGCAGAAACTGCCCAGCAGGACGAATAAATGAAAGATTGCGTGGTTGAATGTGATTTTTTTAATGCTGTAAATGATTGCACCGGCCGTGTATGAAACACCCCCGATAAAGAGCCAGGCCAGGCCTTCAGCGGGCAGGTTGCCGATCAGTGGTTTCAGGGCAAAGACAATGATCCACCCCATCACGACATACATCAGCGTGGAAAGGACATTGAATCTGCCGGTGTAGAACAATTTCAGCGTCACGCCTGCTATGGCCATGCCCCAGGAAATACCGAAGATCGTCCAACCCAACGGACCGTTAAGGGTGATGAGTGTAAACGGCGTGTAGGTGCCCGCAATCAGGACATAGATGGTTGCATGGTCCAGAATTCTCCAGCGGCTTCTTTTTTGCAGGTCTTTTTCGCTGTGATAGAGCGTGGAAGCGGCATACAGTGAAATCAGGCTTGCACCAAAAATAGCAGCGCCGACCACGTGCCAGGCATTACCGTGCATGCTGGCGCGAACCACCATCAATACCAGGGCGACGATGCTGAGAACCAGCCCAAGGGCATGGGACAGGACATTGGTTCTTTCTTCAAGGGGGGAGTAGTGCTGTGTTCTGTCCATGTACGGCCTGTGGATTAGGAGGGATCAGGGCGCTTGAGTTTCAACGGCCGATTTTACGGGCACGAACATTGCGGCCCTTGACCCTGCCATTGGCCAGGCTGTCGAGTGCCTGCCGGAAAGCCGTGCGCTCTACTGCAACGAAGCTGGACATGTCGAAAATATCAATTTTGCCGATCTGCGACCCGGACAGGCCGGCGTCCCCGGTCAGCGCTCCGAGCAGGTCCCCGGGACGAATTTTGTGTTTGCGGCCAACATCGAACTGCAGGGTAACCATCGGTGACTGCAATGAATAATCCGGATCGCGGTCCAGTGACGCGTAGACATCGCACACGCAGGGTTTTTCCAGGTACTGTTCAATGGCGTTGACGCGGTGCACTTCCGCCGCGGTAAAAATACTCAGGGCGAGCCCGTGCTCGCCCGCCCGGCCGGTGCGGCCAATCCGGTGGACGTATATCTCCGGGTCGCGGGGTAATTCGTAATTGATGACCGCCTGCAAGGACTTGATATCGAGGCCCCGCGCAGCCACGTCGGTCGCCACCAGCACCGCGCAACTGTTGTTGGCAAATTGCACCAGCACCTCGTCCCGCTCCCGCTGTTCCAGGTCACCGTGTATGGCCAGGGCTTCAATCCCGCGGCCGTGCAGAAAACGCGCCACGTCATCGCACTGGGCCTTCGTGTGGCAAAAAACCAGCGCGGTTGCGGGTTTGTAGTGTTCAAACAGGGCCAGCAGGGTGTTGTTTCGTTCGTGTTTCCTGACCTCGTAAAACAACTGTTCAATGACACCAGGCTTGTGTTCGGCTTCAACTTTAACCGTCACGGGCTTGCGCAGGATGGAGCGGCTCATCTTCTTGATGGTGTTCGGGTAGGTCGCCGAAAACATCAATGTCTGGCGGCTTTTCGGCGTGCGACGAATAATGTCGGTCATCACGTCAAGAAAGCCCATATCCAGCATGCGGTCTGCTTCATCCAGCACCAGGGTCTTGAGTCCATCCAGCTTCAATGTCCCGCGGCTCAAATGATCCTGGATTCGGCCCGGCGTACCCACGGCAATATGTGCGCCGTGCGCCAATGAACCTTTCTGGGGCCCGAACGGTTTGCCGCCACATAACAGGACCAGCTTGATATTGGGTGTGCTGCGGGCCAGCCTGCGCAACTCCTTACCGACCTGGTCGGCCAGTTCGCGTGTCGGGCACAGAACCAGGGCCTGCACGCCGAAGAACCGGGGGTTGATGTTCTCAAGCAGGCCAATGCCAAATGCGGCCGTCTTACCACTGCCGGTTTTTGCCTGTGCAATCAGGTCGCTGCCATTTAAAACAAGCGGCAGGCTTTTTGCCTGGATGGCGGTCATTTTTTTATAGCCGAGCGACTCCAGGTTTGCCAGTTGGGCGCCGGATATCGGCAGTGATGAAAACTTGTCTGTGGCCAAATCAATCAATCCTTGGCCGCCATGTTGGCCAGTATCCTGTCGAGGTGATCGGCAAACTTTTTGCGGTCGGCCTGGCTCAGTGCCGGTGGCCCGCCGGTATCGATTCCGCTGCCGCGAAGGGTGTCCAGAAAGTCCCTGATATTCAGACGGGCCTTGATATTCTCGACAGTATACAACTCCCCGCGGGGGTTCAGGGCCAAACCGCCCTTTTCGATGACTTCAGCGGCCAGGGGAATGTCACCGGTGATGACGAGGTCACCGCCGGAAAGCCTTTTGACAATCTCGTTGTCGGCGACATCGAACCCTGACGCGACCTGCAAGGAATGGATGAAGCGCGATGTTGGAACGCGCATGGCCTGGTTCGCTACCAGGGTCAGTTCGACTTCGGTCCGCTCCGCCGCCTTGAACAGGATCTCCTTGATCACCACCGGGCATGCGTCCGCATCGACCCATATTTTCATCTCAACTGCCTGCAGAGCCCGGCGCTTCTTTACCTACCTGCTCAACTGAGAACTGCTTGTGTGACCCGTCACAGAAGGGCGCATTGGCTGTATGTTTACAACAGCACAGCCAGGCGTCGCCGTCTTCCGCCGCGGTAAATGCCCGGGGCGTGAACGTGGTTCCGGCATGGGAGCCATCGCAAAACGGCTGGCTTGCAGAACGTCCACAAGCGCAGAAGAAATACTTCTTATCCCTGGCTAAGGTTACTTTCTTGGGTTTGTTGTCGGCGATAAAAGGCTTATTCATCAACTTTCTTCTCAATCCAATTCAATTCGTCAGTGCTGACTATATTGGACCGATACAGCCGAATGTCCAGCCTTTTACCCGGCCCATGTTCTCAAGAGTCGCCGTCTGGACTTGCCGGTTCGGCATTCGGGCAGTTACAGACCTCGTTTCCCTTGTCGAAAACAATACGCCATTGCCCCGGCGCTTCGAGACGCCAGATTGACGTAAACGTGGCCACGTTTTTGCCTTCCGGGTCGTAAACCGGGCCGCTGCTCAAGGCGAGCTTGCCTGACTCGAGTACCTCGACCTGCCCGGGCGCCCATGAAAACGGCGCGGCCGGGGCATCATAGAAAGCTTTCCAGGCAGCCGCCACGGCCTGTTTGCCCCGCAACGGCGTATCGCCGACGAAGAAAATCGTGTCATCCGCCAGGAATGAAACAAATTGCTCAAAGTCACGTTGCGCCATCGTATCGGCAAAGGCTTGCTCGGTATCCTTCACCTGCTGCTGGAGCTTTGCCAGGTTCTGTTCTTCTGAAGCCACTGCAACGTTTAGAAAAATACACATGCAGGTAATTAAAATCAGGCTGATTCTGTTCATTATGTTCCTCCTCGGTAAAGACCCTGCCAGTTTGCTAATGCTGTGCGAGAA
>Ga0316201_10004954_pt1 | contig 10166 bp, 13 predicted proteins | sample CS6wburrow_MG_FD_204516 | JGI IMG/M metagenome (GOLD analysis project Ga0316201, IMG submission 204516) | Coastal sediment microbial communities from Delaware Bay, Delaware, United States - CS-6 worm burrow | ecosystem: Environmental > Aquatic > Marine > Coastal > Sediment | place: USA...
GAAAATTTACGAACTTTCCGCGAACAGGTTCAAAGCATACTTATCGAGGATAAGATCTTCAGTTATATTGCACAAATTGTTGATAAGACCAGGAATCATCCTCACTTGTACCTGGGCGGATCTCCAAGGGCATCCATTGCCATTATGAATGCATCCAAAGCTTTCGCTGCCTTGAATGGGCGTGATTTTGTGACGCCGGATGATGTTAAAAAATCACTTGCTCCGGTGTTACGTCACCGAATTATTCTTTCTCCTGAAAGAGAGATGGAAGGAATGGCCCCGGAAGCTGTAATAGATATGATCTCCCAATCAATCGAAATTCCGAGATAGTGATTAAATTCCTTAAATCCTTTTATCTCACCCCGAGATTCTTTTATGTGCTATCGACTATAGTGGTGCTTTTCCTTATATCGTATTGGGTAACCCCACTGTACAGTATTGTATGGCTAATAGTATTGGGATTGCTGTTAATGATGTTCATGGAAATAGTGATGTTATACAGTGGGAGTGGATTGGACGGAAACAGGATTTTACCTGAAAAATTCTCGAACAGTGATGAAAATGAGGTTAGTGTTCAATTAAGAAATATATACAGCTTCAATATAGGAGTGGATCTTATTGATGAATTACCGGTTCAGTTTCAAAAAAGGGATTTCCTTCAGCAAACCAATATAGCGGGTAAACATAGTAAAACGTTGCAATACGTCCTGCGGCCCGTGGATCGGGGCGAATATGTTTTCGGCAATTTAAACTGCTATGTGAATTCTGTAATCGGTCTGGTACGCAGGCGATATACCTTCGACAATAAACAAATGGTTAAGGTGTATCCATCATTCATCCAGATGAAAAAATACGATTTCATGGCTATCGATCATCGTCTTTCCTATGCAGGCTTGAAAAAAATAAGGCGTATTGGTCATACCATGGAATTTGAACAGATCAAGGAATACGTAATTGGAGATGATGTACGCACGGTAAACTGGAAAGCCACCGCCAAGCACGCTCAACTCATGGTGAATCAATACCAGGACGAAAAAATGCAACCGGTATACTCCATTATAGATACCAGTCGTATCATGAAAATGCCATTTAACGAATTAAAACTGGTAGATTATGCGATCAACAGTTCCCTTGCCTTTTCCAATATTGCATTAAAGAAAGGTGATAAAGTTGGTTTACTTGACTTCTCTAATAAAATAGGAAAATACCTGCCGGCCAAGGCCAAGAAAACTCACCTGAACAGTATCCTCGAGTCACTGTATAATGTAGACACCAAATTTCTTGACAGCAGTTTCGGCAAATTGCAGGCTTTTGTGAAACAGAATATCACCCAACGCAGTTTGTTGCTGTTGTATACAAATTTCGAGCATATATCTTCCTTACATCGCCAGATGCCATATCTGCAAGCCATAGCTAAAAAACATGTGCTTGTAGTTGTCTTTTTTGAAAACACCGAATTAAAACAGCTCATTGAAGATAAAGCTGAAACAGTCCCGGAGATCGTTGACCAAACAATCGCCCGTCAATTTGAGTTCGACAAAAAAGTAATGGTCCTGGAACTTCAGCAAAGGGGCATACAAACCGTCTTGACCGCTCCAGAAGACCTTACAGTGAACACCATCAATAAATACCTTGAGATAAAGGCGCGCGGACTGCTATAAATCGTTACAAATCTGGCATGTATTCGTCATCTATATAATGGCATTCTTGAACTTCATCGATTCAGTTAAATCATATCGAATTTTCAGAGTATTCTATTGGTTTCTGAAAATTGCGATGGGCTTAACCTTTATTTCTTCTGGCCTGAGAAAAATGCCCGGTGTAAAATTTACTCAACTTCCCATTGAGAACCCGGTAGGCCTCTTTTTTGAAGGAATGTATGTAACAGGATTTTATTGGAACTTTATTGGTTACTTCCAGATCGCTGCGGGTATTCTGCTCATGACGCCGTGGCTTAAACGTCTTAGTCCCCTATTAATATTTCCCGTCACTTTAAATATTTTCCTGGTATCCGTTTCCCTTAATATGACAGGAACACCAGTAATAACTTCCTTGATGGTACTGGCCAATCTCTACCTTATCATCTGGCATTGGCAGAGCTACCTCCCGCTTTTCAAGCTAAAAGGATCCTGATAGTTACAATTCGGTAGAGAAAAATTACAATTCGGTCAGTCTTTTTCGGATGATGCCCGATTTCTTTTCACTTTTGAAGTATTCAAAGACTTAATCACTTTAAAAACATTATCATGAAAACAATTCTATTCACCATCACCCTCTCTCTTACGAGCCTTATTATTAGTGCACAAGATAATTCGACAACGGATGACACCTTATTGGAAGGAACAACCATTACAGTAAACGTACCTGTTTCAACGGATAAAGGGAATGTACTTTTTGGGCTGTTTACCGAAGAAAACTTTATGTCTGCAACTCCAGTGCAGGGACTTGAAGCCGAGATCAAAGACGGTAAAGCAACCGTTACCTTCACCGATGTTGTTCCCGGGACTTATGCAATTACCTTGCTACACGACCTTAACGGTAATAAGCGAATGGATTATGATGCTAATGGAATGCCTACAGAAATGTATGGTGTTTCGAACAACGTAATGAGCATGGGGCCACCCATGTGGAGCGATGCAAAATTTGAAGTGGATGGCGAACCGCTTACATTAGACATAAGAATGTAGGATCCATTCAATTAAAAGTTATGGCCGCCGGTAATCCCGGCGGTTTTTTTTCGACTCCATCTATAGGTTTTAAGTATTATTTACTATTTTTAAATAAATTTTATATATGACAATAACTCAATTAAAATATGTCCTGGCGGTAGCTGAACACAAGAATTTCACGAAAGCGGCTGAAAAGACTTTTGTCACCCAGCCTACCTTAAGTATGCAGATCCAGAAGCTGGAAGAGGAGTTGGACATACAGATATTCGATCGTACAAAGAAACCCATTGAGTTAACTTCTGTGGGAAACAAAATTGTGAATCAGGCCCGCAGTATTGTGAATGAGGCCGAAAGAATGCAGGATGTGGTAGATCAGGAAAAAGGTTTTATTGGTGGGGAGTTCAAATTGGGAATCATCCCGACCGTAATGCCTACTTTACTTCCAATGTTCCTTCGAAATTTTACAAACAAATATCCCAAGGTTCAGCTAAAGATTGAGGAGCTTACCACCGATGAGATAATTACCAAGATCACGGATGGTCACCTGGATGCGGCTATTGCAGCCACTCCCCTGTATCATGAAAAAATCAAGGAGCGCGTTCTGTACTTCGAACCCTTTGTGGGATATATTCCACCGAGTCATCGTCTTTACGAAAGAAAGAAAATTGAACGAACCGACCTGGATATAGAGGACATATTGCTTTTAGAAGACGGGCATTGTTTCAGGGATGGTGTAATTAACCTGTGCAAATCATCCAAGTTGAATACGAGCGACAGCTTTCAGCTAGAGAGCGGAAGCTTTGAGACTTTGATTAAATTATCGGATGAAGGCTTGGGAATGACGTTGTTACCATTCCTGAACGCATCGGATGTTTCAGAATCCCAAAAAGATAATCTTCGCTACTTCACAGACCCACCTCCGGCCAGGGAAGTAAGTATCATTTACAGCAAGAGTGAATTAAAAATGCAGATCATCAATGCCTTATATGATCTGATTGCTGCTGTAGTGAGAGGTGCAATTGCATTTCAGGATGTCAAGATCATTCCGCCTGCCAAATAGTATTAACTAAAAAAGTCCCGAATGAACGGGACTTTTTTTATGGGTTTAGGAGGATTAAACATTGATTTAATTGGGGGTTCTGTCTAACAAGAGCATCGACCCAGATCTTTAATTCCTCTATCTCGTAAGGGAGGAGTCTTTTCATCGCTTTCTTCAACTCTCTACAGAACAAATTCACATCAAAACTAACTTTTTTCAAGACGGCTTTGGTGTAATCGAACATTGCTCTAGCCATAGTTAAACACTTTATAATTAGGTTAAGTAGTTATTCTCTATATATGTAAGATTTAAATTAGACTGCATGAAGATAGTAAAAATTCTTGAACTATTTTTTCCAAATTAGTATAAATTTAACGCATTCGAATTGTAACTAGCTGTTTTTCAGCTTTACCGTCCATTCAAAATCAAATTCAGAGACTACTATGCCCTCTTTATTTTTACCTGTTGAATGCATCCAGCAGGTCTGCCCTTCTCCCGTTTCTATAGTCTTTTCAATAGCCGCCCGAATCTTTAACCCATCATCACAGGTAAAGGTGATCCTGCCCGTAGCTTTTTTCGAGAAATTCGCTTTATTATTTGCCACCAGCATAGAAATAGGTTTCCCGCTTTCCTTAATTAGCGACATCACAAGGGCCCCTGTACTTAATTCAGCAGCCATCCCCTGAACAGCCCAGAACATAGATCTAAATGGATTCTGATTGATCCATCGGTGCTTTACCGAGGTAGTACATTGTTCTTCCGAAATAGTTTTAGTACGGACACCCGTAAAAAATGCTGCAGGAAGTTTAAATAATATAAAAGTATTGATAGCACTTGGTTTCATAGGCATTCTGAACGATTGGGCATAAAGATATTCAATTTATCGCACTTGGTTTTTGTTAATATATTGTTAAATTTTAGTACTATGCGTAACATAATACCTTCTTTTAGACATATATTTGTATAAGAATATAAGCAATCATGGAACCAAACCCATCAGAAAATCAAAAACAATTAGGCGCACTTATTCACTTAAGTACATTTTCGAAGTTCTTTTTACCTTTTGGAAACTTCTTTGTTCCACTTATTCTATGGTCCTTTAATAAAGACAAACCATTCGTGGACGAACACGGTAGACAGGCAATTAATTTTCAATTAAGCATCCTGGTATATTCATTACTCATTGGATTGGTGTGTATACCATTCTTCCTGATTTTTGCTACCGATTTCATTTCCTTAGTGGAAGCCATTGAGCACACGGTAGATCATGTATCAGTGAGTCATGCAACAAATCTTTCAGGATTTGTGATCTTATTCAGCATTGTGGCATTATTATTATTCGGCCTATTCTTGTTCGAATTGTATGCCGTTATAAGCGCAACTATGAAAGCCTCACGCGGAGAGTTATATAATTATCCGCTTAGCATACCATTTATAAAAACTAACATCAAAAATCAATCAACTCATGAGCACTCTAATTAATTTAGTTATCGCCATAGCAGCTAGCCTGCTTACCTTGACAGGTGTTCTTCGGGACACTGTGGAAGTGCCTGAGACTCAGATCATGCAATGCCAGGAGAATATCGTAGATATGAACTTGCATTTCATTATCGAAAACGAACAGTTATCTCAATAAATCAAGTAAAAGATGAAGATCGAAAACACAAAAGCACAAATGCGAAAAGGGGTTCTGGAATATTGTATCCTTTCCATCCTGAAAGATGGGGAAGCGTATACTTCGGATATTCTGGAAACTCTTAAAGACGCAAAAATGCTTGTGGTGGAAGGAACCATCTATCCCCTGCTTACCCGCCTTAAAAATGCCGGTTTGCTGTCGTATCGATGGGAAGAGTCCACCAGTGGGCCACCACGCAAGTATTATGAACTTACCGAAACTGGTAAGATATTTTTAAATGAACTGAATTCAACCTGGAGCGATTTGCAAAAGGCTGTTAACCGAGTAACCAGCGAAACAATTAAAAAATGAAAAAAACAGTAAACATAAATTTAGCAGGTACTTTCTTCCACATCGATGAAGATGCCTATGCCAAACTACAGCGCTATCTTGAGGCAATTAAAAGATCCCTCTCAGATCCGCAGGGAAGTGACGAGATCTTACGGGACATAGAGGCCCGTATAGCTGAGCTGTTTTCTGAAAAAATTGAAAATAATTCGCAGGTAATCTCTGTCAAAGAACTAGACGAGGTGATCGCAGTAATGGGTCAGCCCGAAGATTATATGGTAGATGAAGAGATCTTTGAAGATGCTCCAACATCTGCCAAGAGAAGAACACGTTCTTCATACAAACAACTCTTCCGTGATATCGATAATAAGTTCATAGCAGGTGTTTCCTCAGGACTGGGCCATTACTTAGGTATAGACGCAGTTTGGGTACGATTGTTATGGGTACTTCTTACGGTATTCTCCAGCGGACTCTTTGTCGTGATCTATATTTTATTCTGGATCCTGGTTCCCGCCGCGGAATCTACTTCAGATAAACTTAAAATGACAGGGGAGCCTGTCAATATCTCGAACATTGAAAAAAAGTTCAAGGAAGGGTATGAAACTGTCGCGGATAAGGTAAAGAACGCAGACTATGACAAATACGGGGAGAAAGTAAAAAGTAGCGGTACAAGCTTCTTCGATGCCCTCGGTAATATCCTTCTTGTTATTTTAAAAATATTTGTCAAATTTTTCGGTATTATCTTAATTATTACAGCTTTATCCACCCTTGTAGGGTTAATAATAGGACTATTCACCCTGGGCTCTGTAGACATTTGGGGACAAGGAGAATTGTTGGATTATTTCACCGCGGTAGATACATCGAATACGCCTATTTGGCTACTATCACTGATTTTGTTAATGGCTATAGGTATTCCATTCTTTGTACTCTTCATATTAGGCCTGAAACTTCTTATCAACAACCTTAAATCAATTGGCACGACTGCCAAAATAGTATTACTCGTGTTATGGGTAGCCTCTTTAGTTGGTTTGGGAATCATCGGTGTGCGCCAGGCAACACAGCAGGCGTACAACGGTGATTTCATCGCCCAGAACGAATTACAGGTCGTTCCGGGAGATACTATTGCAGTTGCCATGAGAGCAGACGATCGTTATAGTTACAGCGTCTACAGAGGTGGCGGAATTAGAATTGAATATGATGAGAATGATGAAAAGATCATCTATTCGAACGATATCCGACTAATTGTTCGGTCCACCACAGATCCTACAGGAAAACTGGTGATCGAAAAACACGCCAAGGGCAGTAGCTACAATGATGCTAAAGACAGAGCACAAGCTATAGACTATGGCTATACGTTCGAAAATGGCACGCTTCTTCTCGACGGATATTTCACTACCGATTTTGATAATAAATACCAGGACCAGGAAATGGATATCATCCTGTACCTTCCTGAAGGTACGGTGTTGATAGCCGATGATAATACCTATTCTTTCCATCGCAATTATTCCTCATCCAGGGATATTCTGAATAATGGAGATGAAGGACAGTATCTGCGTATACTGAAAAATAAAACGGAATGTCTGGATTGTCCCGAAGGAGAAAAGGAATCGGAAACTTCTACGGAAGCCGAAGGATGGGAACAGGAAGTACTGGAAAGCGTTGACGATGACGATGGTAACACTTTTACTTCAGAAGAACCCATAGTAGATCCGGTGTCACCGGAAACTGAAGAAGTAATTGTAGAAACCGACTCAACAGGAATCAATAACAATCAAATCAACTAATTGCCGAGAGGCAGAAAATCTCATTAATCATGAAAACACTCAGTATATTAATCGCATTCGTAGCAGCTGTATCTTTAAGCAGTTGTAATTTCGATATCAGCATTGGCCAGGTTGACGGAAATGGTAACGTGGTTACTGAAGAACGCAACGTGGCCGATTTCACCAAAGTAAAAGGTTCGGCCGGGATCGACGTGTACCTCACCGAGGGAACCGAGAACAAGGTTGTAGTAGAGGCCGATGAAAACTTAATGGACCTTATAGAAACCAATGTAGAAGGCGGAAAACTTCGAATCAGGTCTAACCAGAATATTGGTCGAGCCAAGGCTAAGAAAGTTCATGTTACCTATGTATCGTTAACCAGTATAGAAGCAAGCAGTGGTGCCGACGTGATTGGGAACTCTGTAATAAAAAGCGAGTCCCTTGACTTGGATGCCAGTAGCGGAGCCGATCTGGAGTTAGAGATCCTTTCAAAGGAGGTATATGCCGAAACCAGTAGTGGAAGTGATATGAAATTATCAGGAAAAGCCACTACCCTGCGTGCTAAAGCTTCCAGCGGAAGCGACCTGAATGCAAAAGAACTCATTGTGGCAACATGTAATGCCGATGCGTCAAGCGGCGCGGACATTAAAGTTAACGTAAAAGAACGACTAACGGCCGAAGCTTCCAGCGGAGGTGATGTACATTACTATGGCGATCCGGCTGCTGTTTCCAATAACAGCGGAAGTACCGGCGGCGTTCATAAAATGTAATTTCAAGAAACACCAACCACCCAGTTGAAACCCGAGGTAATGTCCATAGTGCTTCGGGTTTCTCATATAAAACATATAAATTGAAATATCTCACTATACTTTTACTATTAGCAGGGTTTACCGCTAGTGCCCAGGTATCGACCGATTCAGAATTATTCATCACTCTGAAGCAAAAGGACAGTCTCATTTTTGAACGTGGATTTAACCAATGCGAACTGGAGGCATTTGTCCACCTGATCGCAGAAGATCTGGAATTTTACCATGACAAGGCTGGTATCACCTATAACAAGGAAGCGTTCATAAAACAGTTTAAAAAAGGAATTTGCGGAAACCCGGACTATTCGGCAAGGCGTGAACTTATTCCAGGCAGCCTTGAGGTATTTTCCTTATACGACAATGGTAAGCTTTACGGCGCGTTGCAAAAAGGAGCTCATAAATTCTATGAAAAGCCCAAAGACAAACCGGAAATAGAGGGAAATACTGCTCGCTTCACCCATTTATGGTTATTAATTGATGATAAATGGATATTAAAACGGGTCCTTAGTTATGATCACCTATAATGAAATAAAAAAGCCGAAGCATAGTGCTTCGGCTTTTTTTTATTCTCATTTCCAAATTATGTGGTTACTTCGGTTTCTATGGTTTGTAAATAGCGCTCGGCATCCAAAGCGGCCATACAACCTGTTCCGGCGGCTGTTACCGCTTGCCGGTATTCTTTATCCTGAACATCACCACTGGCGAACACTCCCGGTTTATTTGTTTTGGTGCTTTTGCCCTGGGTAATTACATAACCCGTATCATCCATATCCAGTTGTCCTTTGAATATGTCGGTGTTCGGTGTATGTCCAATGGCAATAAATAATCCCGTAATAGGAATCTCTTCTTTCTCGCCAGTTACATTGTTTTTTATCCGAAGCCCTTCAACTACCATATCACCAAGGACCTCATCTACTTCAGAATTATATCGAAGGTCGATATTTTTAGCAGCAGTAACCCGATGTTGCATTGCCTTGGAGGCACGCATGACGTCACGTCGAACCAGCATGGTCACTTTATTACATATATTGGAGAGATAGGTTGCTTCTTCGGCAGCAGTATCTCCGCCGCCCACGATAGCCACATCCTGTCCTTTATAAAAGAATCCATCACATACGGCACATGCCGATACCCCTCCACCTCTAAGCCTCTGTTCACTTGGCAGACCAAGGTACCTGGCTGTTGCACCCGTTGAGATAATCACAGTCTCAGCTTCAATTTCCTTAGTATTATCGACTATGGCTTTGTGAATACCCCCTACTTCATCACTAAATTCAACAGAAGTGACCATTCCAATTCGCACCTCGGTTCCAAATCGTTCTGCCTGTTGCTGAAGTTGCACCATCATGGTTGGTCCATCAATGCCTTCAGGGTAACCAGGGAAATTATCAACCTCAGTGGTTGTAGTTAACTGCCCACCTGGTTCCATACCGGTATAAAGCAACGGCTTAAGGTCTGCACGGGCAGCATAAATAGCGGCTGTATATCCCGCAGGCCCCGAACCAATGATCAGGCATTTTACTCTTTCAATTTGATCTGACATGTTCCTTTTTTATCTAATTTCTATAGGGGTAAAAGTAGTAACTTTCATTAAAACCTTACAGCAAAAGTTATCAATAAAAATCATGGATTTATTAAGAATTGTTATTTCTTTCTTAAACGAGGGAAAAAGCGTCCGGTCCTTTTGCGATAGTCCAAATAATCTGGAAATTTTTGGACGAGTAATTTTTCTTCATACTCAGATTTGAAGTAGAAGACCCCGTAAAGGATAATAGCAAGTATAAACCTCCCTAATGAGTTGGAATACAGACTATAGGAGAACATTGCCAGGATGATTCCCGTATATATCGGATGTCTTATATAGCCGTATATCCCATTGGATATCAAACTTGAATTTTTCCTAGGTGTTGGGAAAGGCGTGAGATT
>Ga0316201_10004955_pt1 | contig 10165 bp, 7 predicted proteins | sample CS6wburrow_MG_FD_204516 | JGI IMG/M metagenome (GOLD analysis project Ga0316201, IMG submission 204516) | Coastal sediment microbial communities from Delaware Bay, Delaware, United States - CS-6 worm burrow | ecosystem: Environmental > Aquatic > Marine > Coastal > Sediment | place: USA: Delaware...
GCAAATATCCCCTGGTGACCTATCTGAAGCGCATGCCGAATTGGAAGGGATGAGTAATTGTACCTTATGCCACGACTTGGGTGATAAGGTTTCTGATAGAAAATGTCTGGAATGCCATACTGAAATTCAATCACTAATCAATAAAAAAAGTGGATATCATGCGGAATCCTCGGTAAAGGCAAAAGATTGTTTTGAATGTCATAGCGATCATCACGGCCGTAAATTCGACATGGTCCGTTTTGATGAGGACAATTTTGACCATAACCTTACGGGATACGAATTGGAAGGCAAGCACGAACAAGTAGATTGCAGAAAATGCCACGTTTCAGAAAACATTGCTGATGCAAAAATAAAAAAAAAGAAAAACACCTTTTTAGGGTTGGATGAAACCTGCCTGTCCTGCCATGATGATTATCATCAAAAAACCTTATCAAAAACCTGCGTTGATTGCCATGATATGGAAGGTTTTAAACCAGCACCAAAATTTGACCATGAAGTGGCCGATTTTCAACTAAAAGGAGAACATGCCAATGTTGATTGTCTTGAATGTCATCAAATGACGACTAGAAATGGCAAGGATTTTCAAGAATTTACCGATTTGTCATTTAATGATTGCGTTTCTTGTCATGACGACCCACATAATAGTCAATTGGAAGGTCAATGCACCCAGTGCCATACAGAAACGGCTTTTACAGATTTTATCGGAAAAGAAAATTTTGACCACGATCTTACCGATTTCACCTTAAGGGGAAAACATAAAACCCAGGATTGTTTCAGTTGCCATTCTAAGTCCAGTGATCCCTTGGAAGTCTTTCAGCGCAGAAGTAATGTCAATGAAAATAGCTGTGTTACATGCCATGATGATACACATGAGGGCAAATACGGCAATGAATGCGTCAATTGCCATCGGGAAAGTAGTTTTCTTTCCTTGCGCACCATGGACTTTTTTGATCATACCACCACCGATTATCCATTGGAAGGCAAACACAAAGAAGTGGATTGCAGACAGTGCCATGAGAAAAGATTTTCAACCCCTATCGACTTTACAGCCTGTAACAATTGCCATGATGATTATCACAGCGGGGAATTCAAGGAAAATGGGGTGTCACCGGATTGTGTGGAATGCCATTCCCTCGAAAAGGGATTTGATTATAGTCTATATACCTTGGAGCAACATCAAGAAACAGAATTTCCATTGGAAGGAGCGCATAGTGCGACCCCATGTTTTGCGTGTCATGTGAGTGAAGATGACAAAAGATGGACGTTCAGAAATCTGGGTGAAACCTGTGTAGATTGCCATCAAGATATACACGAGGGTTATATCAGTGAAAAATATTACCCAAAAGATGATTGTAAAGTCTGTCATGTCAATGATGCTTGGACGGCCGTCGATTTTGACCATGATCAAACCAAATGGCCATTGAACGGTAAACACACTGAAGTGTCGTGTAGGGAATGTCATTTCATCGAAATAGCTGATAATAAGCAACATACCGAACAGAAATTCGCAAATTTGGATATAAAATGTATTTCTTGTCATGAGAATAAACATGATGAAACCTTCTCGATTGATGGGGTGACTGACTGTACAAGATGCCATGTTACCAGTAGCTGGTTTCCGGAAACATTCAATCACGAGCTGACCAATTTTCCACTGGAAGGAGAACATGCAAAAATCCAATGTAGCGCCTGTCATGAGGTAGCCAATGCAAACGGGGAAATTGAAGTAATATATAAAATACAGAAGTTTAGATGTATCGACTGTCACTTACAATAATATTCCTACTATTAGGAATTGTGCCCATTTTTGGCCAATCACCACATGGTGAGCAGTTGAAGATGGACTGTGTTCGTTGTCATAATCCCTCTGGTTGGAGCATGAACTACCAGACGATACAATTTGACCATGATAAGACCGACTTTCAATTAGAAGGCACCCACCAGCAAACCGATTGTAAACTATGCCATAGTTCAATGGTATTTGACCAAGCCCCTATGGAATGTGTTTCCTGCCATACTGATGTACATAGTCAATCCGTTGGAAATGATTGTATGCAATGCCATGATTCAGAAACCTGGTTGGTAGATAATATTCCTGAACTACATGAAGCAAACGGTTTTCCGTTGATTGGTTCACACAGTAATTTAAGCTGTATCGAATGCCATACTTCTGAAACTTCGTTGCGGTTTGATAGAATTGGCAATGATTGTATAAGCTGTCATCAAGATGATTACGCCAGTACCCAAAACCCAAACCATACCACTGCAGGATATTCTACTGATTGTATTGAGTGTCATAATCCATTAGGGTTTGGTTGGGACTCGGAAAGTATAAACCATGACTTTTTTCCTTTGACTCAAGGGCACGATATTCAAGATTGTACGCAATGCCATACTACCGGTAATTATTCCGATGCCTCCCCTGAATGTGTGAGTTGTCATCAGGAGGACTATATGGCTACACAAGATCCAAACCATCAGACCAGTGGATTCCCCACGGATTGTGTTGCTTGCCATACCACAAACACAGGGTGGACGCCTGCGGAGATCAACCATGACTTTTTCCCACTCACTTTGGGCCATGATATACAGGATTGTACACAATGCCATATCAACGGAACCTATACAGGGCTTTCGCCGGAATGCGTGAGTTGCCATCAAAGTGACTATGACCAGACCAATGATCCAAATCACGCAACATCTGGATTCTCTACGGATTGTGTATCCTGCCACTCCACCAATCCAGGATGGACACCGGCTACAATCAACCATGACTTTTTCCCCCTTACTTTGGGTCATAACATACAAGACTGTACCCAGTGCCACACCAATGGTACTTACACCGGTCTTTCACCAGACTGCGTAAACTGTCACCAAGATGATTATGACCAAACCAATGACCCCAGCCATTTAGCAGCAAACTTCCCAACGGACTGCGTTGCTTGCCATACAACCAACCCTGGATGGACACCAGCTGAATTTGATCACGACGGACAATACTTCCCGATATATACCGGAAAACATAGCGAAGGTCAAGCTTGGAACGATTGTGTGGAATGTCATGCCAACCCAGCGAGTTACGCAGATTTCACCTGTTTTACTTGTCATGGACAAACTGAAACAAACAATGACCATAGCGAAGTCAATGATTATGAGTATGTAAGCACTGCCTGCCTGCAATGCCACCCCGATGGCAATAATTGAAATTAATGAAGTATCTATTTAATTCTATAATAGTCTTTATTGTCTTAACCTGCAATGTATTCGGTCAAACCAATGATCCTATACTTAATGGTACGGTGTCTTTTGTGACGTCCAATAATATTTATGTGAAGTTTGAAAATACCCAAGCCATAGCCATTGGGGATAGTTTAAAACTAAGCAGCACCAATACAGCTTGCTTGGTGGTGAAAAGTAAATCATCAAGTTCCTGCGTTTGCCAAGTTGTAAACGACTGCGAAATACAAAAAGGGGATGAAGTCCTTTTTGTGAACACACCAAAAGAAAAAGTCAAAACTACGGTACAAAAAAAAGAGATCATTCCTGTTGCACAAGATGCTACTGAAACAATTACCGACCCCATATATAAGGAGAATATACGTGGTAGAATATCTGCTTCAACCTATAGTAATATTCTAAGTAATAGGGATGACCGACATCGGATAATGTCCCGCCTTTCTGTGGATGCTGATCACATAAAGGGCTCCAAATATTCTTTTAACACTTATTTGAATTATCGACATATCTTAGACCAGGCAGAAACCTCATCACTACAAAATAATAGTTATTTAAGGGTCTACAATCTAGGCGCAAGGTACGATGCCTCTCCTACCCTATCTTTCACTTTAGGTAGAAATATAAATCCTAAAATATCATCTATTGGGGCCATTGATGGTCTACAGATTGAAAAATACTTTGGAAAGAGTTATGCAGGTGCCATTGTTGGTTTTAGACCTGATATCTTTGACTATGGTTTCAACGCCGATTTATTGCAATATGGTGGTTACGTTGGTACTATTACCGATACCGACGATTTCCATTCCCAAACCACAGTGGGCGCCATAGAACAGCGCGGCAATGGTGATATTGATAGAAGGTACGTCTACTTGCAACATTCGGGCACGATTTTCAGAGACCTGAATATTTTTTCTTCCATGGAAATGGACATTTTTAGTAAGGTAAACAATACCACCAAAAATAATTTAAGGCTCACCAATTTATATGTTTCTGCCAGATATCGATTCAATCGAAAATTGAACTTGATGCTTTCCTACGATTCTAGAAAACGCATTATCTACTATGAAACCTTTCAAACGGAAATTGAACGTTTATTGGATGATGACATCGCCAGGCAAGGTGCGAGAACCCGGATAAATTTTAGGCCTTATAAAAATATTCTTGCCGGCGTTAGTTATAGCAAAAGGTTCCAGAGCGATAATGGGAATAAATCCGACAACATTCATGGCTATGTTACCCTTACCAAAGTTCCGAACATTGGCGGTCGATTTTCATTGACCTACAATAGGAATGAATCCAACTATTTGGAAAGCAACATAGGTGCTGCCCGCTACGCTAGGGGATTTTTAAATGGGAGATTAAATACTGAACTTTACTACAGATTGGTCTTTTATGATTATACAAGCGCGATAGAATCCTTGCAACAACATTATATGGGAACCAATCTGTCCTATAACATAAATCGAAAATTATTGGTTAGTATTTCCGCCGAAGTTTCTACCTTTGATAACGAAAACAATATTAGAATATATTCAAGAATTATTCAACGGTTTTAAATTTAAATAAATATGAGCCAAATAAATAGATTGGTTTTAGCAACAATATGCTTTTTTATACTGCTGGCCTGCAATAATGGCCCTAAAGTCATTCAGTCTTCACAAGAGCAAGAAGAACTCCAAAAAAGTGGAATTTTCACTCCTGATCCATCTACACAGGTTGTGCCCAGTGTTGATCAATCTTTTTCAAATGAATTGCATACTGTTTCGGTAAATGAGGTCTTACAGGCATCAAAATATGTTTATTTGAATGTTTCTGAAGGGGCCTCCAAATTTTGGATTGCCGCACGAAAACAAGAAATAAAGAAAGGGGAAACTTATTTTTATCGGGGAGGGCTTCTTAAAACCAATTTTGAAAGCAAAGAATATAACAAGGTATTCGATACCATTTATTTAATTTCAAATCTGGTGTCCCAAGACCATTCCAGGCTTACCGATAATCTGAATACGAGTGTTCAAAAGAGTGATCCCATTGCGCAAAAAGAAGATATTCCCACGCATACTGATAAAATTGTTGAACACAAAGGCAGCCTAAAAATTGCAGAATTGGTCAAAGACCCCAAGAAATATGAAGGGCATACCATTCAACTGAGTGGTACATGTGTAAAGGCGAATCGGAATATTATGAACAGGAACTGGATTCATTTGCAGGATGGTAGCCAAGATGATTATGATCTTGTGATAACCTCTAGCACATTTGTACCCGAAGGATCAGCTATCACCATTCGTGCTACAGTAGTATTGAACAAGGATTTTGGGGCAGGGTATAAATATGACCTTATCTTGGAAAATGGAACCCTAGTGAAATAATCTAAATTTTCCTGTGAAATTCGTTCAAAACCCATTGTTTTAATAGCGCTGGACATCCAATACTAAGTACTCCAATATCAAATATTATCTGGGAAATCAATACCCTATCTTGCAAGGTAAAAATTTTGGTGATACCCCCAAACGAAGCACTTGAAATCGCTAATCAATCCTACCAACATCTTTGCTAATTCCAACCTCATTAAAGTGGATTATATTTTCATACTTTGAAGATAAGATTTGCCATTAATTACAAGCAACTTTTTTATAACCTTATTCCCTTCCTATTTATAAATAATTGCGCGTCACCAAATTCAGTTTTTCTCAATAATTATGTGACAAATGTTACATAAAAACTGAAGCTAAAATCCTGTATAAATATAAAGTATTGATAATCAATAAAATAAAAATTTGAAATTATGACTTATGTCATATTCTAAGGTGTTATCCATTCATAATTTTAACACATATTTAATACATGTATCTCTTAATATCCAAACATTATGAAAAATTCAAGGTTAATGCGTTTCTTGGTGATCATGGCATCAAGTTTACTGTTTGTTCAATGTACTAGCGATCCTTTACAAGGACCTGCCGGGGCGGATGGCCAAAATGGACTGGATGGCCTAGATGGCTTAGATGGCTTAGATGGCTCCGCAGCGTCATGTATTGCCTGTCACTCAGATGAGAAAAGAGCCCCAATTCATTTGGCTTATTTAAGCGCTAAACATGGTTCAGGTAGTTCTTGGGCTAGAGGTACTAGGGCTAGTTGCGCAGAATGTCACAATAACGAAGGTTTTATAGATTTTATAGAAACCGGAGCGGTTGACCCTGACGGATATGCAACCTCAAATCCAATAAATTGCAATGGATGCCATGACAGTCATAGATCCTTCGATTTTGAAAACGATGGAAACGATTTTGCTGTAAGAACGCTTGATGAAGTTCCTCTACGGAATTTAGTTGATTTTGGTATAGATTACACCATTGATTACGGAAATGCCAGTAACACTTGTGCAAACTGCCATCAACCTAGAAGAGGAGCTCCCTCTGAAGATCCAATCTACGTTGATAAGTATGTACAGACAAGTTCACATTGGGGTCCACATCATGGCCCACAAACCGCTTTACTGGAAGGCCTTCTAGGTGCTTACACTACCTTTACTTTGGTAGAAGCTATACCACCCGTTAAAGACGCAACGCACAGAACAGGAGCATCCTGTATAGCATGTCATATGCGTGAAACTACTGATGGCTCTGCAGGACATAGTTGGAATCCGGCAGGAAATAATTGTGTTACATGCCATCCCAATACTCCTTTTGAAGAACTAAAAGTTATCGATGACTTGCTAGCCGATTGGAATACGTTAGGAGGTTTATTGGAAAATGTTATAGGACAAGCTATCGTTGAAGATACTATAACGGGTAGTTATGTTCCCGTTTTTGAAATGGACGGCATTACTCCTGTTCCGACGGAACATGGGATTGTTTATCTCGAAGATGGTGAATGGCATCCACAACCAGGGATGTATGATTTGAAAGATGCCGAGGCAGCTTGGAACTTCTTATATTTTTATGAAGATAAAAGTGGAGGTGTTCATAACCCCGATTATGCAAGAGCAATAATTAGAAACTCCCTGGCAGCAATGCAATAAAAGAGTTTGGATATTAATAAATTTCAGGAGTAGGGACCCTACTCCTGAAATTTAAATACCCCTCCCTCCTTTTTAAAACAACTTATTATATACATGTTAATATTCAATTATAAATTTATGAAAAATTTAAAATTATTTACTTTCTTGATGTTGGTTGCATCAGGTTTACTTTTTGTTCAATGTACAAGTGATCTCGAAACAGGACCTGCCGGACCTGCCGGACCTGCCGGTCAAGATGGACTGGATGGCCAAGACGGTCAGGATGGTGTTAGTACAGGTGCAGGCACAAGTACTACAGATTTATTGGCAAAAAAAGTATTTACCGGTCCTTTGATTGATGGTGTAATTGATGTCGCTTGGGCCGATGCACAAATACTTATAGCTCCTACAGAAGTGCTGGATCCCATGGCAGATGACGGGACACAGGTTTTTAGAGGATATGTGGGTCAAACACAAGAATCTACCTTAAGAGCCCTTTATGACGATGAATACATTTACTTTTTAGCAGAATGGAAAGATGAAAAAAAGCACACTACCAGAGACACCTGGTATTTTGATCCAGCAGATAGCAAATGGAAACAAGAAAGTCGTTGGCCTTTATTTGATGCAGCTGGCAATAAAATAAGGGATGCATTTTACGAAGATAAATATGCCATTCTTTGGGATGTTGACAATAGTGTAGACAATTGGTCAGCAGGCACTTGTTTTGCCACCTGCCATACTGATTTACCTGCAGCAGACGGTGGTGCTCGCCATTATACAGCAGCAGCTGGCCAAACTGTTGACATGTGGCACTGGAAACAGGCAAGAACTAGTTTTTATGGTCAATTTGATGACCAATACCAAGATGAGGTATATCCAAACGGAAGACATAGTGATGCCAATGACGGACAAGCTCCTTATACCAACAACGTAAAAACATTGTTCAATGGAATTGAAGACGTTAGTGTACCCTTATATTTTATTCCAGGTAGGGAATATTATAACTGGATCACCATTGACGAAATCACTTCTGGTGAGGCTAAAGAAATAACTGGGGTTGACGCTGCAGGTATACTTACCTATGACGGTGGTACTATTGACCCTACCGATCCTAACAGCGGCTATCATCGCGATGGTGCAACTTCAGGTAAATTTGGTATGCCAAGTATTTGGGTACAACCTTCAAATGGTAGTAGAGGGGATATTACTGCAATAGGAGTATACACTGGTTCTAGTTGGATACTTGAATTTAAACGCAAACTGTCTACTGGAGACACTACAGGAGCAGATGTTGATTTTTCATCACTAGAAGATTTTCCATTTGGAATCGCAACATTTAATAATGCAGCCATTGCACATGGTACGAAAGCATTTTTGACCTTAAAATTTGAAGAATAACATTTAGATAAGAATAGGTAATGACTGAAGTTTAACTTTCATTTTCAAAATTTGATTTTGGTCATTGCCTTTTTTCACCTTTTAAATTTACAATTATGAAACAAATATTGATTTTAATGAGCAAAGCAGCTGTGCTGATTCTGATGCTTTCTTTATCTAGTTGTTATTATGATGAAGTTATAGAAATTGTTGTTCCTGACCTACCTGTGGAGGAAGTAGTTTCATTTGCAGAGGACATTCAGCCCATCTTTACCGCAAGTTGCGCTTCATGTCATCCAGTTTTTGCAGAGCCAGATCTTACAGTAGGTAATTCATACAGTGCTATCACGAATGGTGTCTATATAGTTCCGGAAGATTTAGAAGCAAGTTTACTCTATCAAACCCTTCTTTGGGAAGTCAGTCCTATGCCCATAGTAGAACAATTACCAGCTTCAGAAATAAATTTAGTCAAAATCTGGATTGAGCAAGGTGCTTTAGATAATTAACTTTCAATAAAATAGACATGAAAAATTATATAGTATTACTTTTTGCTTTTTTACTGATACCGGTATTGGCCATTTCACAAGAAATGAATCAAGATTCGATTCAAGATAAGCCAGAACGACCTGCGTTCGAAAGCACAACACTAAGTGATAATCCGACCAACTTACTCTTCGATAGAAAAACCTTGGAAGTAATGATGCAGCATAGGTTTGGGACGATTAATGGAGGAACCAATGATCTAATCGGGATTTATGGGGCCGCAAACATTCGTCTTGGACTATCGTATGCCATTCACGACAGATTAACACTAGGGTTTGGTACCACAAAATTAAAATCTTATCAGGATTTTAATTGGAAAGTGGGTATTCTAAAACAAACACGCTCTGGTAAAATACCAGTCAATGTTTCGTATTACGGCAATTTTGTAATCGATGCCCGTAATAAAGGCAGAGGTCTTTTCCCAACCAAACAATCTAGATATTCTTATTTTCATCAGCTGATAATTTCTCGTAGATTTAGTCCTAAACTATCCCTACAAGTGGCTCCAAGTGTTTCACATTACAATCTAACGGAAGCTAGAATGCCAAATGATGTAGTTGCTTTAGCCGTGGGTGGTCGTTTTAAAATTACGGACCAAACCGCCATATTGGTAGATTATAGTCACCCATTTGTTCATCATTTAAATAAGGATGAATTTAAAGGAATCGACCCTGAACCAGGTTTTAGTTTGGGCGTTGAATTTTCTACTTCAGGTCACGCTTTTCAATTGTTCTTATCAAACTATTGGGGTATCGTTCCGCAGGAGAATTATAGGTACAACAAAAATAAATTTAGTAACGGATTTACGGATATCTTGATTGGTTTCAACATCACTAGAAACTATAATTTTTAATTAAAAAAATTAATCTAAACCATGGCAGAAAAACCTAAAAAAGGAAATCCAATTTCAAGAAGAGGTATGCTACCAATTCTAGGAAGCAGTTTGTTGATTCCTTTTTTAGGAATGGGCAAAGCCTTGAACAATAAGGTGGCGAGTCCTGATAAGGA
>Ga0316201_10004956_pt1 | contig 10165 bp, 12 predicted proteins | sample CS6wburrow_MG_FD_204516 | JGI IMG/M metagenome (GOLD analysis project Ga0316201, IMG submission 204516) | Coastal sediment microbial communities from Delaware Bay, Delaware, United States - CS-6 worm burrow | ecosystem: Environmental > Aquatic > Marine > Coastal > Sediment | place: USA...
GCCGCGCGGCTTGCGCGTACAACCTCTTGCCCGGTCGTATCGCCGGGGTAAAGGTTACAAGTGAGCGTTACCTGCCCCTCGTCGAGAATGCCCGCTTTCTTTTCCCGGTACGTCGAGCCCAGGTGTGTAAAGTCAACGACGGCCGGGGCCCCGTCGGGGCCGTTAATGTCGAGAACCTCCGCCACGGCGTTATATACCGACCCGCCATCGGTCGAGACCTCGAGCGTTACGCCTTGCCCTGTAAATCCATTAGTCGCCATTTTTCGGACTCCTTATCCGCTGTTGTCGTCATACCATACCGAAAAGTCGGTTATTTGTCCAAGTAGTGTTGTATCGGGGTCGTGTTGATCTATCGGCCCTAGAATCGAGGTTACGCTTTTTATCGTTACGCCGCCAATGGTGCCGTCGTACCCGTCGAGCAAAGTCGACAATTCCATACTCATTGCGTCAACCTCGGCGTATGTTCGAGCCCAGGCCGTAAATTGTAACCGGGCATTTGCGAATCCCGTCGGCCCGGCAAACGCGTTACGGCGATCGCCGCCGACTCTGTTGATAATGATAAACGGCGGCTCGGCGTCCTCGGGCGCGACGACGACGTATACGTTACCGCCGATACGCGCCGAGAGGGCGGCGTCGGCTTTAACCAACGCGATCATTGCCACAAGCGGCGACTTATCGATCGTCTGCGTTGCCATTACCTACGCCCTCGCTTTCCGCGACTTTTTGAAAATTTCGACTTTGCGAGTCCCGATTTAGAAAACGACCCGGCGAGCTTTTTCGCGGTCCTGGGCAACCGTTTACGTAATTCAACCGCAACCGTTCCAATCGCCTTTTCGCGCGACGCCTCGAATCCCGATCTCATAAACGGATTAGCGCCGTGTCGCGTCGTGCCGAATTCCTGAAACAAGCCCCAAAAAGCCCGGCCGATATGAATGAAATATTTAGACTGAAACCGCGAGTCCGATTTAACCTTTGTTGCCTTGATATTATCGACGAGCTTTCCGTAATCCTTGCCCTGGAAACTCTCGCCGGTTTTTTTTGAGCGTACCCGTCGGCGGCGGCCTACATCATCCGAAATTGGGGCCCGCGCCTTAATCGCCTCGGCAATTACAAGAGCGCCCTTACGCGTAGCAAAATTTTGATCGCGAACGGCAAGCTGTTTAGGCAAGGCCCGCAAAACTCTCGCGAGCTCTTTGCCGCCCGTGATCTCTGTTTTCCCATAGGTCGCCATTATTGCGGGGTATCCTCGCCGAGAGCCTCGACCGTCGTAATCTCAACAAATTGCCGACGGCTATTATTAAACGGGGTAACGTCGATTATATCCCATTGCCGAGAGTCGTACGATACGCGCATATTACGGGTTATATCGGCGCGATAGCGTATTTGAAAAGCGGCCCGCGCTTGAGTCTGTATTTGGTCGCCCTTAAAAAATTGTCGCCCCGTCGGCCTCATAACCTTCGCCGGTACCGCCTCGAACAAAACCGCAAAAGCCGTTATACGCTCGCCGTAAGCGTTCGCGGTCGCGCGGGTCGGCGCGAGAATGTCGATACGCTCGTCGAGGTCGCCTGCCTGCATTACGTCCTCACTCGAGATTGCACGCGGTACCGATCGATAATCGCTTGAGCGCCGAACGGCAAATTACTTTGAATCGTGCCCGTTAAAATGGGCTCGCGGTAATCGTAAAACAAATTAGCAACCTGCGCGATCGCGACTCCCAGGTCGTCGGGAATCGAATTCCAATCGTCGCCATAACCGGCGATAAACTCAATCTCGACAGCGTTGCGGATATGGTAGGTCGGCGGCCAGGATTCATCATAAGCAAGAGAGATACGACCGGGCTCGCGGTTAGCGTCGACCGTGTATACGCTCGAGCTTAGAGTCTGCTGCACCCCGTCGAGGTCGTAATATTTAATATGCGTAACCGATTGCAACGGCGGCAACGGTAAAACGATCTCTCTGTAAAAGCCGTCGAGGTGCAAGCGCCACGTTTGCGTTACGAGCGCCCGTTTAATGAGCCCTTTCGGGCCGTCGAGCGAGGCGATCGCGCCGTCAATATAACCGGCGATTTGCGCGTCGTCGTCGGCGATCGTAACCCGCATATGTTCCTTAACCTCGTCGATTAAAGCGGCGTCGGTCGCCGGGGCGGTCACTAATTCAAGCGGCATAATTTACCCCTTACTCGCCGACCTCGAGCAACGCGCCAGCGTCGATCGCGGCGGCAATAATGTCGGCCTTTTTTGTTGCGTCTGTATCGATCGCCTCGACGAGAATCGGCTTAGCCTTCGCCCAGGGCATCCCCATATAATCGGCGTGCCCCTCGGCGGCTTGCAAGCCGTCTCGAACCGTATTCGTATTACTAGAGTCGGTCGCGGTGGAGGCCGCTTCCTGTACCGTTTTTATATCAATAAGGCCGCCGTCGGCCCGTTGGTATTCGGTGACTTCCTCGGGCGTCGCGAGGCGGGCGGTGCCATTGTCAAAAGCCGCTTGGGCTTCATGCTGTAGCATGTCCATAACGTGCCCGGCGTATCGGCCGATAAGCATAACGACTTGAGTCTTTCGTGGTCGCGGCATTTTGTAACCCCTTTGTTTTGAATCAATAAGGGCCGAGCGTCGGCCCGGCCCTTATATTCTATTGTTCTCGCATTTAACGCAAGCGGCTTACAACGCCGTTACGGTGTCGCCCTTATAGCGAGAGCCCAGGCCGATAGCGACCGCGCCAGCCGTAACCGGGTCGTTGACATCTTCCGTAAATGAAAGGCCGACGTACCGCTTAGACAACGCCCGAGGGTCGACCTCGATTAAGACGAGATTCTCGGCGTTTGCAGCGGGCGAAAAGCCCGAGGTCGTAATCGCCGTAAGAACGCCAGAGTCGAGGGCCTTACCCTCGGGATTTAGCGCCTCGGCCGCGATCGCGGCGGCCCCTGTACCGGCGGCGTCGTCGGCTTCCTGTACGACGATCGTCGCGCGGCCGGTCGTCGTGCCGGTCGTGCCATCGATCAATACAAGAAAAGCGAGAGCCGAATAACCCGAGGCGTCGACAAAGGTCGAGCTCGGGTTGCCGTTAAAAGCGTCGGCGGCGGCGACTAACACCATTTCGGCGTTCATATTACCAGCAAGTCGAGTCATATCTGATTCCTTTCCTATTGCCTGGATTATGAGCGGGCCGCAAGGGCGACAAAGCTCGATTTAGTGTCGCTTCCCTTGTACGGGGTAAGCGGCGCGTTTTCGATTGGTTGCCCGTCGACGCGATACGTAAAGCGGAATACCTGTTCTCCCTGTAGGAATCGAACATGCATCGACTGCGCGGCCTCAATACCGCCCTTATCGATCGTGAGGTAATTACGCAAGTCGGCAAGCATAAAGTCGCCGACCGTACCCTCGGCCGCCTGAAACTCGGTTTCGAGAACCGGGCGACCGTACAAGATACCGAACGGGGCGTCTGCCAGACCTTGCGGCGGCATAAATACCGGCCGGTCGCCAATCTTTGCGCCCTGGAATTTAGGCGTAAGCTCGGGCTGTACCATCCATACCGAATTCGGCTTAGAGCGAACATGCAACCGAGACCACATTTCCGCGACGTTCGCCGCGATATGCGTCGACGTATTTGCGATCGTTTGCCCGCTTTCGATTGCCTGGGTAACCAACGCGCCGCTAGACAACATGCCGAGCGGCTTGCCTACGCCGTCACCATTAACGATCGAGTCCTCGACGTTAAAAGTAATTTCCTCGGGTACGACCTCGTTAATCAGGCCGCCGAGGGCCGTAGCGTCGGCGAGCAATTCGTCGGTCGCATATAGCAGGGCCATCAGTTTATTGAGATCGAGCTCGATCTGTCGGAATTTAGGTCGTGAGTCCGTGACTGTATCGGCCTCGGCCGCCCAATGTGCGCGAACGCCGCCCCAACGAGAACCGGCGGCGCGGGAAGATTCCGCGATCGCGTTCATTGTTAGGCCGTTTGCATTTGGGCCAATCGGCAATTTGCGAACGCGCGACAAAATTTCGCCGCCCGTATGGGCGAGACGGAATAGCTCGCTCGCAAAGTCGGTCTGTACCAGGAATCCACCATCGGCCCCGGCGCCTTCATTCATTCCGGTTGCGGCGGCTTTGATAAGGCGCGGGTCGGAACCTTCGCCCATTGTCTGCGCGGCGACGGCAATCATTTGCTCGCCGATCGACTGGAATTTGTCGGCCCCGTCGTCGCCGGTTTCAATACCTGTATCGATCGCCTTTACGCCGCGCTCGGCATCAAGTACGCGTTGCTCGGCGACGATCTGCGCGTCGAGGTCGTCGATCTTCGACATAAACCCGTTATAGTTTTCGAGCTCGTCGGCGCTTAGCTCGACGCGGCCCTCGTCCATTGCCGAGTTGCTAATCGTGCGGGCGTTTTTCAACGCGTCGGCGCGTAGCTGCGTCAATTCGTTAATTCGACTCTTCATTTGAGAGACTCCCTAGTTAATGGGTGCAATGGGCAACGGCCCTAATCTGTACCGGCGTCGGCCGGTGTATCGGTATCGATCATACGCTCGACGACATCTAGTTGCAAGGCGTGAGTCGGGCGCGAGATATTGTGCTCGGCCGGGGCCTCGTCGTCGTCGGCGAGATTGGCCGGGGCGGCGTCGTCCTCGACGCCGACGCTCTCTCCCATCTCGTTAAGCTCGTTGCTTGCCGACATTAAGGCGGCGGGCCGCTTGTCATACTCGGCGGTCGCGCCCTGGGGTATTTCTTCAAGCCCGCGCAAGCCGTCGTCATTGTGACTTGCCTCGAGCTCTTCGCCCATAGCGGCGGCGGCCTTGCCGGGCTTTTTAATGCGCCCAGGGTTACGGGCGACGCGAGCAAGTGTATCCTCGAACGTCTCGACCCGATCAACCATACCAACGGCGCGGGCGGCCTTCGCCATAAGAACGCGGCCCTCGCCGTAATCGTTTACAACCGTCGAGCGGGATACGCCCCGACCGGCGGCAACGTCACCAACAAAGGCGGCGTAATATCCGTCGATATGAGATTGCAGGTCGCCGCGAGCCTCGTCGTCGAGTTGTTCGTACGGGTTGCCCTCTGTTTTATACTTGCCCGCTTTAACGAGCGTAACCTTGCGGCCCGCGTTCTCTAGCGCCGCGCTTACGTCCTCATGTAAAGCGTATACGCCGATCGAGCCGACTTGTCCCGACGGCGTTACCGTAAACTCGCTCGCGGCCGAGCCGATCCAATAGGCGGCCGAGGCGGCCATTCCATTAGCCGAGGCGACGATGGGTTTAGACTGTCGGGCGACCCTGATCTTTTCGGCGAGCTCTTGCACGCCCATTACCGACCCGCCGGGCGAGTCAATATCAAGCACGATCGCGCGTACCCGGTCGTCGTTAATCGCGCCGTCGATCAATTTACCGACGGCCTCGGTCGACGTACCGCCGGGCGAGCTAACGTCGTCGACCATGCGGGCGCGGTGCTCGATAATGCCATAAACGGGAATAACCATTATTGCGCCGCCGCTCTGCGAGGCGACCCGCTCGTCGCGGGCGGCCTGTATGTCCTGGGCGGCCTTTTGGGCGGGCGAGCCCTTAAACTCTGCCATAAGGTCGACGCCGTTAATACGGGCCTCGAGAATGTCGCCAATCGACTCCAATACGGGCGGCATGATCGCCCAGGGTCGGCCGTAAACAAGATTACGAATTGCCGAATATTTCATATTACGACTCCTTGTCGGTTGCTCGGGTTGCGAGATCGGTCGCCTTGCCTTGCTGCCAGTTTACCAGCAAAACGCGAACCTCGTTAGTCCCGTTTTTCAGCGACGCCGAGACGGCCTCGCGTAGCTCGGCGAGTGACGCCTCGCAATATGAGTCGGCAAACTCGCCGGTTACGTTTAGAACCTGCGCGACGAATAGCCGGTGACTGTTATAAAAGTCCTCGGCCCGCGCCATAAAGTCGGTTGCCCGCTCGGCCTGGTATATGTTGCCGATCGCCGAGACCTCTTTACGTACGACCCGATCGGCGGCGGCGTGAATGATCGAGGCCGCTCGAGCCGAGGTCGTATCGTTGGTCGGGGCCGACCCGACGTTTAACGCAAGTACGGGCTCGTCGAGACCGGGTAACGGGTCCAAGTCCTCGAGTTGCCGAACCTCGTTACGCGTGCGCCAACCGTCGTTAATTGATTTACTATACGCCTCGGTACGGCTTTTAATGTCGCCGCGCATAAGGGCGTCGAGCTCGAATTTAAGATAATACTTGTCGGGTTCGAGCAAAAGATCGCGGGCGACCGCGTTCTCGAGACGCGATACCCAGGGCGTTAGCGTGAACATTACAAAGCCGATCGATAATTGCTCGATACCCGAGCCCCACGAGGTCGACTTTTCTGTTTCGCCGATCATAAACAACGGCACGCGGAAAACGCGGGCAATATCAACAACCTGATATTTTCGAGTCTCTAAAAATTGAGCGTCCTCGTTGGTCATGCCGAGGGCTTGCCATTCGAGACCGGCCTCGAGAATTGCAACCTTGCTCGAGTTCCTTACGCCTTTGTATGAGGCATTCCAGGTTTCTTGCAATCGATCGTGAGCTTCATCGTCGAGAACCTGCGCCGTCTTTAGAGCGCCTCGGGGTTGCGCCGAGTTTTCAAAAAACCGCGCCCCGTGTTCCTCGGTTGCCAGGCCGAGACCGACCGCGCGGCGGGCAAGGCCGATTGGCGAGAGACCGCGAACGCCGTCGAAACCCAGACCGCGAGCGTAAAATATTTCGTCTTGTACGTACGTAACCGCGTTATTTAGATTCGGCGGGCGATATTGAAACCGTAACCTCTTTGTCGGCAAAAGCTCGGGCTTTACAAAGTCAGGGTGTAACGGCCATAAAGAATCGGCGAAACCTCGAGAACCGGCCTCGATCGTCGTATACGAGTTGCCGCGTAACGCAAGGTGCCCGGCAAGCGTTTCCCAAAACTCGACCTTCGTCATGCTCTCATTTGGAAACCGGCCGACAACATCGGCGAGCGGGTGATCGGTTGCCCGTCGGCGCGAGGTATGATCGTCGGCGGTCCACTCATAAAGATTTACGGGTAACGAGCCGATCGTTTCGGCGATCACTCTCACGCAAGCCTGTACCGTTGTACTTTGCATTGCCGACGAGGCCGTTACGGTTATAGGGTCGGCGACGATCTCGCCGGTCGGCTTGTACCAGAAGTCGTCGCCTGGGGCGGGATTGTCCAGGCTATGGGCCGCCATTATACGAGATATAAGACTCATCAACCTTTACCCTTTTTTAACTGCCTGTAACCGACGATAGACGCCGACAATAGCAGAATCCCGCCGACTATGTAACCGGCGGGCTCATAGATCATATGAGTGCCTTTTGTAATCGCGGCCGCGCCCGTTATTGCGATCGCGTCTCGAGCGGTCTCGATAGAGTAATAAACGAGTTTAGCAAGGGCCTTTTTTTTATCCATCATATCGAGCGTATACCTCTCTCTTGATACGGGAACGGGTCGACTGGGCTTTGCATGTCTTTTAATGCGACGCCCAGGGCTTGCAACAAAGCAACCGTCAAGTCGATCTTCCGGCGGCTTTGCGCCTTGTCCGGTTTCATGTTCCCGGCCGGGTCCACTCTAACAACCGTATTGGAAATATTCCAACGTAAAACCGGGTCGCCGTTATGGGCGATCGCCTTCGAGCCGATCATTACCTCGAGCTCGCGGGTCGGCGCGGCCATAGATAAATACCCCATGCCGAAACCTGTAACCTCGATTCCGTGGTCCTCTTGCAAATTAACCATTATTTGCCCGGCCTGAAAAGCTCGGTCAACGGCGAGATCGATCACGTTAAACCGCGCGGCGTCCTCGGCGATTGACGCCTCTATAAATTTTTGGTCGATAATATCGCCCGGCGTCGCGCGTATGAGGCCGTCGCTTATCCATTGTTGATACGGTACCCGGTGCCGTCTCGCCCGCTCTTGTACGTTATCGCTCGGTATCCAGGCGCGAGGCAATACGTACCAGGGTTCGTCGTCGTCGTCGGGCGGGAACAACCAAACAAGCGCCGAGAGATCGTCGGTCGACGAGAGATCGAGGCCGCCGTAACAAAGTCGGCCGACGAGATCAGCTTCGGTAAAGGGTTGCTCGCAAGCGTTCCACCTATTGAGGTCGAGCCAAGCCGAAACCTCGTTAGTCCATACGTTACATCTTTTTATTTTAAAGTTCCCGAGAGAGGCGGGCGAGTTTTGCGCCTTGCGGGCTTGCGTCTCGAGATCGGCCTCGAGCGTCTCGATATACGGAATATTCGGGTTTGCCTTAATCCATACCGCCGGGTCGAGAGCGTCGTCGCCTGGGCCATCTATGCCCGCGTCGCCCGCGCTATCAATCGACGCGATATACATAAACCACTCGTCGTCGTCGAATAGGCCGTTAAGCACGTTCTCGCAATACTCTCGATTTTCGTAACATATCCCCGTTATCTCGTCGCCCGCCGTTGTAATGATAATTAACAAGGGTTGCGATCGGCCGCCGGTACCGGAGTCGAGAACGTCCCATACTTCGCGAGTCTTGTGAGCGTGTAGCTCGTCGACGCTGGCCGCGTGAATGTTCAAGCCCTCGAGAGAGTTAGCCTCGGCCGATAAGGGTTGAAAAAATGAGTCGTTGTTTTCGTACTGTATCTCGTTGCGATAGCTCGAGAGGAATTTACCGAGCGTCGCGCCGCTCGCCTTAATCATTCTTTTTGCTTCGTTGAATACGATTTTCGCTTGGTCGCGGGTCGTCGCGGCCGAGTATACCTCGGCGGCCGCCTCGCCGTCGGCGAGCAAAAGGTAAAGCATGATCGCCGCGAGCAACGTCGACTTGCCGTTTTTTCGCGCGACCTCGATATATGCTCGCTTAAATCTGCGGAGTCCGGTCGCCTTGTTTATCCAACCGAATAAAGAGCCGACGACGAATATTTGCCAGGGCGCAAGTATAAAAGGATTCCCGGCAAATGTTTTACCCTTCGAGTGCTTTAGATACGTCTCGATAAACTCGATCGGCCGCTCGGCCCGCAAGTAATCAAATACGTATTTCGCGCCTTTTTTCTTTGAGTCGCGTAGGTCTTTAATGTGCCGCTCGCATTGCAGGGTAACGCGTCGACCGGCGACGATCTGTTTTTTACAGACGGCAACGGCGTATTGCGTAACCGGGTCGGCGGGTAATCCGTCATAGGGCCCGCGCCGTTTTTTCGCGGGCGGCTTTTTTGGCGGCATTTTTTACCGACCTCGCTCGAGGAAAGAGTCAAGGGCGTCGGTCGCGGTCGTGTCGATCTTTGTAATACGGCCTCGCGCAAGGCCGCCCATGCCCAGGCGATCGCCCAGATCGACCATTGTTTTGAGGGCGTTTTTTCGTACCCCGTAATACGGGTTATAATACTCGCCGCCGACGGGTACCTCTGTAACGTCGCCCGTCTTTTCGTCGAGTACCGACTTCGTACGTTTCAATATAACGCCGCGCTTTCTTATGTCGTCGCACGCCGTCTTATACTCGGCGGCGGCTTCGCAATAGGCGGCGCAAAGCTCTCGGTCAATAATCGCGATATGCCCCTCGGCGTGTAATACGGGCACCAACCGAGTCCATACGGCTTTACCGCCGGGCGATAACCAGCTCGGACATTTTGGCTTTGACTCAAAGTCGGCCGGGGCGTTTTTCGGTTTTGTCTTTTTCTGATTTGGTACCAGGTGCCGAGATTGAGGTCTGGCAATGTCGACGACGTTATCGCCGAGCTCGCCCGCCTTGCGCGTTTTTGGTCGCCTGCCTTTCGTCATTATACCGCCGCCTTTATGATACCGACGGCCGCCCGTAGTGACTCGGCCGCCTCGGCGTTAGCACGGCGCGAGGCCGGTAAATTGAATTCGGACTCTGCGTGATCGGCGAACGCGTGCAACCGCTGGACGCGGCGTAGCAAGCGTTCGGTAATACGGTATACGCCTCGATCGTCTCGGTCGTGTCGCATTGTCCAAGCGGCATTAAGCCGACTCCTAGTTTCTGTTTTTGCCCGGCCGTTTCCTGGGCGATTTACCGAGACAATACTTTACTAGGCCGAACGGCGCAATTTTTTATACGCCCAGGCGAATAAACTCTATGCCCACGGCGGGTTGCCGCTTTATTAGGCGATTGCCTTATAAATAATCGACCCCCCCTGTCGTATTTTCGCTCTCGCGTAAAAAAAAT
>Ga0316201_10004957_pt1 | contig 10165 bp, 8 predicted proteins | sample CS6wburrow_MG_FD_204516 | JGI IMG/M metagenome (GOLD analysis project Ga0316201, IMG submission 204516) | Coastal sediment microbial communities from Delaware Bay, Delaware, United States - CS-6 worm burrow | ecosystem: Environmental > Aquatic > Marine > Coastal > Sediment | place: USA: Delaware...
ATGACTCGCCCAAGAACCCCGTGGCCGGTTCGATGCTCGTGCCCGGCGCCTTGCTGGCATTGGTCACGATCCTCCTCGGGGTCTCCGCCGGCCCGCTGTTTTCCTTTGCGGAACAGGCTGCCGCCTCGCTCTTGGAACCCGCCGGATACATCGAAGCCGTGCTGGGCGCCAACCCGCCGCCTGTTCCCACCGCCATCTCCCTGCAGCCATGAGTGCATCCTCGAAGACCCTCGGAGTCCTCTCCCTCCTCGCCTTTCCCTTCTTCTATGCGTGGGAGGTCGTGGCGGGCGCCCTGCGCATTTCCTGGGACGTCCTGCACCCTCGTCCCCGTCTCCGCCCGGTGCTGGTGCGCGTCCCGGTCGGCGGGACCACGCCGCGGCAGCTGCTGTTGCTCGGCAATCTCGTGACCATGACGCCGGGAACGCTGACGGTGGACGTGACCGAGGACGCCACCGTCCTTGTCGTGCACGGACTCTACGATGCGGACGATCCCGGTGCGCTCGTGGACGGGATCCGTGACCGCTACCTCCCCTTTGTCCGCCGCCTGCCGATCTAACAAACATCTTCTCCCTCTGATCATGATTCTCTGCGCCCTGACCCTGGTCCTGCTTTCGATTCTCGCGAGCCTCTGGAGGCTCTGGCATGCCACGACCCCGGCGGATCGCATCATCGCGCTGGATGTCATCTCGTTCCAGGCCATGGGAGCCCTCATCGGGTTCTCGCTGCTGGACGGCTCGCCTCTTGCCTTGGAATCCGCGCTCACCATCTCGCTGGTGGGCTTCCTTTCCACCCTGGCGCTGACCCATCTGTTGGTGAGGCCCCGCAACAGCGAACCGTCATGATTGCCTCGATTCTGTTCCTGCTCGCCGGCCTATTCTACCTCATCGCGGGTCTCGGCCTGATCCGCCTGCCTGATCCCCTGGCGCGCTTGCACGCCGGAACCAAGGCCAGTTCGCTGGCCACCGCCCTGGCGCTTGGCGCGGCCTTCGCCCATCATGGAGGATGGTGGTCTGCCCTCCTGGCCCTCGCGACGCTTGGTTTCGTGTTTCTCACCGCGCCGCTCGCTTCGCATGCCATCGCCCGGTCCCTGTTGGCCTCCCGCCTGGTGCAGGATGCGGAGGGGGTCGCGCCGGACCGGGAGTCCTGATGGCCGAAGCTGGCGGGGTGGCCGCCGGAAAATCCCTTCACGGAAGGGGCCTGGCTTGGCATGACGGGGAGCGAAGCCCGTATTGGTCCGCGAGCGTGAGGCAGGTGGAGGCTGCCTGCATGCCCGCGGAGGGAGTCGGATCGGTGAGGGAGATGGCTGCGGTGCATGCGGCCAAGTGGAGGCGTTCCGGTTCCGGGAGCTCTTCGTGCAAGCCGAGGAGATAGCCTGCGGCGAAGGCATCGCCCGCCCCGGTGGCGCCGGCGATGCGTTCGGGAGGCATGTGCACCGAGCCCTGGACGGTGGTATCGCCGTCGGCGCCTGCGGAGGCCGCTCCTTCCGGGGAATGGAGGACGACCCGCGCCCCGTCACCGAGCCGGGCGATCTCGATGGCGGCGGCCCGCAGCGCGTCGCAATCGGGCCGGATCCTGGATCCCAGGATCTGCCCCGCCTCGAATTCGTTGACGAAGAGCACGTCCGCCTCGCGCAGGGCCGCGAGGGCGATGGTGCGAAAGTCGGGATGGGCCACGCTGACGCAGTCGACGGTGGCGATCAGTCCGTGTCGGCGGGCCCCGGCCAGCAGTCGCGCCGCTCCGGTGGATCGATCCGGATGGACGACGTCGAGCTTGTCCAGGAGCATCAGATAGCCCAGATGGAAGATGCGGGCGGAGGTCCGGGTGAAGTCGAAGTGTTGGACGTCCAGCAGCGCGTTGGCTCCGCGTTGGTGGAAAAAGGTCCGGCGGCCGGTATCGCGGACCGTCATGGCGTCGGTGTAGGAGGTTGGGGCGGCGCTGGTGACGGTCACGCCGGAAGTGTCGATGCCCGCTTGGGCGCAGTCGTCCAGGATCCAGCGGCCGGCCGCGTCGTCGCCGAGGAGGCACATGGCGGAGAGGGGAATCCCGGGTTCGAGGACGGCGAGATCCTTGAGGACGTTGTAGGGGCCGCCACCGTTGCTTGACGACTGCGACAGGATCGACGCGAGAGTGTCCTGCTCGGGCCAGTGGTCGATGACCTTGACGTCATCGACGAGGAAGTTGCCGCCGGCCAGGACGCCGCGTCTTTCGTTGCGGTCAGGCATAGCGCATCCTGTTGTTCGTGAGCTGGAGGTCGCGCTGCAGGTGGCGGATGGGGCGGATGCCGAGGTTCTGCAGCACGGCATGGTAGGCTTTGACGCCCTCCGCGGGACCGATGTCGCCATCGATGATGCGGCGGAGAAACTCGATGAATGCCAGCGGGTGCTCGGAAAGGTTGATCTTGCGTCCGAACAGGGCGGCACGGCCCCCGTGTTTCCTGATGTCGTGGATCAATTGGAAGGCGTCGCGGGTGGTGCCGGCGCTGCCGCCCATGACACCGACGATCATGCCGGGGTCGTAGCAGACGAGTTCCTCGAGGGCCTCCGGGCTGTGGTAGGGGACCTTCAGGAACAAGGGGCGGCCCTTCTCGGTGACGCCGGCAAGGGTCCGGACGATGTGGTCGTTGAGAAAGGAGGCGACCTTCTTCGGCGGCATGTCGGGATCGACGTTCGGATTGAAGACCTCCAGGAAGTGCCTGAAGTTCTTCCTCTCCGCTTCGATGCGGAACGAATGGTAGTCCTCGAGCGAGCGGTAGTCCCAGTCGAGGTCGTTGGTGAAGGTGATCGAGTAGAGGCCGAGGTCGGCGCCGGTGAAGGGCTTCGAGTGGTCGTCGGTGAGGGCGCCGTACTTGATGTGGTCGAGCGTCGCGGTCCGGAACGGGCGCGAGGGAAAGGTCGGGTACTTGCCGCCCCGGACCGCCCAGATGTCGGAGGTGTCGTTGGCACGTGCGGCGGGCGTGATGGGGGTATTTTCAAGAAGGCGCTCCTTCATCACGATCTGCTCGAGGTTGGATGCGGAGAGCAGCATGATGTCGACCAGCCCCTGACCGATGACATCGCGGATCTGCCGGCGGTAGCTTTCGAGGGTCCTGAACGATCCCACCGACTCGCAGTAGCTGGCGGCTTCTCCCTCGCGGACCGGTCCGGTGGCGGTGATGCCGAAGGCCATGTCGGCGTCCTTCGCATCGGCGAGGATGAAGTCGTTGGCCGATGGATTGGCGCGAATCCGGGCGATCTTCTCGTCGAGTGACTTCGTCATGGCGTCGGGACGTTCCCAGACGAGGGTCTCACGTTTGGGAAGGAGGCACCAAGGATATTCTCAGGTGTTGTCGGGGTCCTTCCGGCCGGGCGTCAGTCGACCGGCGGCTTGCGGGATTTCAGGACGCGGGTTCGGAGGAAATGTGACCCGTAGTCCCCTGGCCATGCGCGCGCCGGACCTGTGACCTCCGACCCTGGGCCTTCGACGCTTGCTACGGCGTGACGTCGAGGACGACGGCCTGGCCGTCGTTGTTGCGGGCGAAGATGCGTCCGTTGGAGTATGCCAGGTAGGACCAGCAGCGCTTGGCGAGCGGCTTGATGCGTCCGAGTTCCTTCCAGCCGGTCTTGCCGGCCTCTCCGACGATCATGTCGCCGGTCTCGGAAAGGATCACGAGGTGGTCGCCGACCATGATCGAGGAGCCGCGGGTGCCGGGCATGGATTGCTTCCAGCGGACCTTGCCGCTCTTCAGGTCCATGCGGATGAGTTCGGCATCGATATTCTTGTCGCCGAAGACCGCGATGATGTCGCCGTCCACCTGCAGGGAATTCTGGAAGATCAGCCGGGTGTCCTCGTCCTTGTGGAGGACTTTCGGTTCACTGCCGGTTGCGTCGATGACGCAGTATCCCATGCCGTAGCCGGACGCCATGAAGACGTGGCCATCGAGGTATTGCGGGTTGGAGGCGTTGACGTCGTAGGAGGTCCGCCAGCCGTGTTCGAAGAGGATATTGCCCTTGTCCTTCTCAATGTCGTAGCAGACGGCGCGGCGGCCGTGGAAGACGAGGGCGGCACGAGTACCCTTGTGTTCAATGATGACGGGCTGGGTGTATCCCGAGCGGGCGACGCTGTCGGTCTTCCAGTTCGTCTTGCCGGTCTTCTTGTCGAGGACCACCAGGCTGTTGCCCTTCCTGGAGCAGGGAAGGACGATGAGGTCGTCGCCATCGACCCACGGCGGCGCGGAGTATCCCCAGTCGGGGGCCTTGCCGTCGAAGTCATCCTTGAGGTGCTTCTGCCACTTCACGTCGCCGGTGGCGAAATCGAGGCAGAGGAGCTTGCCGGTTTTCGAGAGCGTGTAGACAAGGCCGTCGTCGATCGTGGGGGTGGCATTCGGGCCGCCTTCGTAGAGCTTGGGCGAGAGCTTTTCGGCGTAGGAGTGCTTCCAGATGACATTGCCGGTTGCGGCATCGAAACACCAGACCGTGTCCTGGTCGTCATCGTTGCCCATCACCACGGCGCGGTCGTTGACGATGGCCCAGCTGGTACAGCCCTTGCCGATGTCTTTTTTCCAGAGGACCTTGGGGGCCTCGTCGTTCCAGTTGGTGCGAATCTTCGCGTCGATGATTCCGGTGCCGTTCCCAAGGTCGGCGGGCCAGTCCTGGCCGACAGCGGGGAGGGTGAACAGGCAGGTGATGGCGAGGAGGCGTGTCATGTTCATTCGGGTCGTGGTTGAGGGTGCGGATACTAGGGGATCGGGAGCCGTGGTGGAAAGCCGGATTTTCAATCCCGGCCCGGGAAGGAGGCTGCCCCCCTGATCGACGTAAGAACGTTCAAGTCGAGCATTATTCCACCGAAATTTCGGATGAGCTGATCGTGGGGACTTGGATGAGTGGGCCCCGTCAGGCCGGTCCGGGGCGGATCCGCACATCTCCGGGCGGGGAGACTTGGGGGCACGGCGACGAGGAAGGAGGTTGACGAGGTAGGGCAAATATTCAGACTGCGCCCCGATGAAACGTTGCAGTGAGAATAGCACGCGCGGTCTTTTTGGAGCGGCTGTGGTTTTGGCGGCCGGTGTTACGGGCGCGGGAGCGCAGGACGCCTTGATGTCGCTCCCGCCGACGGTCGTGACCGGGTTGGGGGTGGACGAGGTGGCGGGGGCCGGGGCGACCGAGTTGCCGCTGGAGGACCTCGACCTCTACCAGGTCGAATCGCTTCAGGGCTTGTCGGGATTGGCGCCGAACCTGCATTTCAGCACGGCCGATTCGCGGGGATACGGGGATGTGGTGACGATGCGGGGGCAGGGCAACACCCTCTTCTTCAGTCCGGCGTCGGTGGGGCTCTACGTCGACGATGTTCCGCAGGCCGACGCGTTTTCCTATCCCTCGGAATTGCTCGGGATTTCGGACATCCGGATTCACCGTGGGCCGCAAGGCCCGGGATTCGGGCGCAACGGGGCGGCCGGCCTGATCGAAGTCTCGACCCGGCGCCCGGCGGAAGCACCGCGAATGGTCGCGCAGGGCGAGTATGGATCGTACGGCGCCTACGGGATCATGCTGGGATCGAGCGGACCGCTCGGAGCGGATCTTTCGCACACGCTGCAGGTGTATTACAAGGAGCGGGACGGGTTTGTGAAGAATACCTTCCTCGGCCGACACACGGACCACCGGGAGGCGATGGGCGTCCTTGCAAACTTGTTCTGGAGCCCGAGCGACGACGTCGAGTGGCGCCTGCGGGTGCTCGCGGAGGCCATGGACGACGGAAGCCAGCGCCTGACATCGTTGTTCAGCCCGGACCCTTACACGGTCGCATCGGACCTGGCCGGCGAGACTTTGATCGAGCGCTACCAGGTGTCGCTGCACGGGCGGCGGGATTTTGAGTGGGGGACGCTGGAGTCGATCACGAGCTACCAGGACTGGGAACTGGATCCGAGCACGGTGGATCTGGACTTCAGCCCGATGTCGTCGTTGTTCTCGTCGATCCGGCAGGAGCAGAGCTACGTCACCCAGGAAGTGAGATTCGAGTCTCCGGACGAGGCCGGTCCCCTGGCATGGAGGGCGGGATTGTTTGCTTCCCGCAAGGACACCGAGGGCGACGCGACGCGCGGGTTTCCCGCGATGGGCTTTGCGGTCACCGAGCAGACGCTCTTTGATATCGAGGAGACGAGCGTGGCGGGCTTCGGGCGCGTGAGTTACCGGATCAACGAGGTCCTCGGGGTGGAGGCCGGGGCGAGGCTGGAATACGTGGAGAGTTCCCTGAACCGGAGCAAGTCGACGACCTTTGGACCGGGAGCGACGCTGGATCTCGACACCGATGGCTTCTATTTCTCGCCGGCAGGCGGGATCAACTTCACGGTGGCCGAGGGAGTCAACCTGTTCGCGCGCACCGGGCTGGGGATCAAGCCGCGCGGATACACGGCCTTCAGCAATGATCCGATGGAGACCGCCTATGGCGACGAGCGCTCGTGGTCCAATGAAGTGGGCGTGAGCATCGACCACCCGGACCGGGGATTGAGCTTCGGGTTGCGCGGATTCTGGAGCGACATCAGCGACTACCAGCTGAACAAGGCGGTGCCGGGCACGACGGATTTCATCATTGTGAACGCGGACGAAGTGACATCGCTCGGGGTGGAGGCCGAGGTGCGCTGGCGCCCGACCGGGCGCCTGCAGGTGCAGGGAACCCTGGGATTTCAGGATACGGAGTTCGACGAGTATGCCTATGGAGGCGTCGATTACGCCGGGAACAAGGTGCCTTACGTGCCGGAGTTCACAGCGAGTGCGGGCTTCCGCTACGACTTCGACAGCGGGTTCTTCGTGGGGTCCTCGGTCCGGGCGGCCGGCAAGACCTTCTACGATGATTCCAACGACACGGATCCGGGGCTTTTCACCAAGGTGTCGCAGGATGCCTACGTGGTCTGGGACGCCCAGGCCGGGTTTCAGGCCGACGGTTGGAGCGTGACGGTCTACGGCCGGAACCTCCTCGACGCGGAGTATTACAGCTTCATTGATCCCCAGATCTACGCCGGATCCCCGGGCGATCCCCAGTTGTTCGGGGTGCGGGTGATGGCAGAGTTTTGAACATGTTCAAGGGAATGACGTCTCCTGGAGTGGCGGCGCGGCCGGCCCGGTGATCGGGGGGTAGCCCGCATTTTGGAGACCAGGCCGTGAGCTTCGTTCTTGGCAGAATGGGGTTTTTGGGGAAGGTTCCCCCGACCCAGCCCGTAATATCACGTTCATGATGTCGACGCCATTGAAGACGAGCCTGCTTCTCGCCGCAGTGCTAGTGCCCTTAGTTTCTGATGCTAAGCCGGTTACGGGTTGGCTCAACTGGCGGGGGCCTCTCGGCACGGGGGTTTCCCTGGAGAAAGGACTGCCCTCGGAATGGGAGCCGGGTGGCAGGAACCACCTCTGGACCTATGACGTGATCGGTGGAGGCACCCCGGTGATCGCGGACGGTCGTCTGTATGCCTTCGGCTTTTATGGCGAGAAGGGCGAAGATGTCCAAGAGACCCTTCTGTGCCTCGATGCGAGCACCGGGAAGAAGATCTGGGAACGCCGGTTCAGCGACTACATCAGCGATGTTGTCTACAATCGCTACGGTATCGGATCTCCCACGGTGGATGCCGAGACGGGCAATGTCTACCTGCAGCTGAGCAACGGGCGTTGCGTGGCCTTCACGCGGGACGGGGAGCCGCTCTGGGAGCATTCCCTCATGGAGGAATACGGGCGGCTGACCTTTCCCAACGGCCGCACCGGGGCGCCGGCAGTGGATGAACACCTCGTCATTTTCCACTGCGTCACGGCGAACTGGGGGACGACGGGCCCGGCCCGGGACCGGTTCTACGCCTTCGACAAGATCAGCGGGGAACTGGTGTGGTATTCGACGCCGGGGATCCAGCCGGTCGACAGCGCCTTCTGCATGCCGGTCTTCGGGGAACTGGACGGACGGCGCGTGTTCTACGCGGGAACAGGCTGTGGCAACGTGGTCTGCGTGAACGCCCGGAACGGCGAGCCGGTGTGGCGGTTCCAGCTCTCGCAAGGGGGCGTGAATTCCAACGTGGTGCTCTATGGTGCGGACAAGCTGATCGCGATTCACGGCAAGGAGAACATCGACACCACGAACAAGGGTCGCCTGGTGTGCCTGAAGATCCCGACCAAGTACCCTTCCGAGCCCCTCGTGCTCGGGCCCGAGGCCGAGGTGTGGCGCAATGACGAGCACGTCGCATTCACGAGTTCGCCGGTGTTGGTGGGCGATCGCGTGTATTCCACCATCGCGACCGGGAGCCTGCTCTGCACGGATGCGAAGACCGGCAAGACGCTGTGGTCGGAGAAACTGGCGCCCGACCAGTTGCACGCCTCGCCCATGGCGGGAGACGGCAAGCTCTATGTGCCCATGATGGACGGGGCATTCTACATCCTGAAGCCGGGGGAGGACAAGGCGGAGCATCTGGAGGAGGTGGAGCTCGGCGCCGTGTGTCTGGGTGCGCCGGCGGCGTGGGCCGGCAAGGTCTACCTCATGACGAAGGGCGGCCTGCATTGCTTTGGAAAGAAGAGCGGAACCTACGTCGGCGTCGATGCCCCCCCCGCCCCGGAACCGGGCAAGATCGCGGCGCTCGAGATCGTGCCGGCCGAGTTCGCGTTGAGCGCGGGACAGTCGCAGGATTTCCGGGTCTGGGCGGTTGATTCCAACGGTATCCGCGTGAAACAGATCGAGGACGTGGGGTGGGAGAAGTTCATTCCGCCGACCGCCAAGGTGAAGGCCGAGGTGGATGCCGCCTTCGAGGGCAACACGCTGAAGGCGGGCAGGAACGCGAAGCTCTCGGCGGGCGCCTTCAAGGCGACCTGGAACGGGATGTCCGCCACGACCCGTGGGAGGGTGGAGGCCGGCATCGGCTACACCGAGAACTTCGACGCCATCCCGCTGCCGATGAAGAGCGCGGACGGTGAGGACGTGAACTTCCCGCCGTTGCCGTGGCTAGGGGCGCGGATCAAGTGGCACGTGCTGGAGCGGGACGGCAGCAAGGTGATCGCGAACCGGCTCGACAACATCCTCTTCCAGCGGACCATGAATTTCTTTGGCTCCGCCGACATGCGGAATTACGTGCTGGAGGCCGACGTGATGACCGACGGCAACCGCCGGATCATGTCGACGGTCGGCGTGGTGAACCAGCGCTACCTGATCACGCTGGTGGGCAACGCCCAGATCCTGGAGGTGAGCAGCAACCACGAGCGGGTGAAGGAGTCGGTGCGCTTCCAGGTCAAGCCGAACACCTGGTACCGACTCAGGACCCACGTCGCAGCCCACAAGGATGGCAGCGGAACGGTGCGGGCCAAGGCCTGGCCGCGGGAACTCGCCGAACCGGAGGGCTGGACGATCGAGGTTCCGGTGCGACGGGTGCATCCGCAGGGGGCGCCGGCCGTGTTCGCATTCTCGCCGCAATCCATGAAACGCGTCTACATGGACAACCTCAAGCTGCTGCCGGCCGAGTAACAACCGTGGCTGCGGCAGCCGGACACACACCTCCAACGAATCATGAAACTGACCCGAACGAGCATTGCTCTCCTGACCGCCGGCCTGTGTGCCGGTGCCGCCCACGCCGAGGACTGGCCCATGTGGGGGCGGACGCCCGACCGCAACATGGTCGGCAACGCCAGGAACCTGCCGACCGACATCGAGATCGGTGAGATGGACGACGAGACCGAAGAGTATGACTTGTCCGCCACGAAAAACGTGCGCTGGATCACGAAGCTCGGCTCCCAGACATACGGAAACCCCACCGTGGGCTTCGGCAAGTTGTTCGTGGGCACCAACAACGAGTCGCCGCGTGATCCGAAGGAAAAGGGCGACCGCGGCATCCTGATGTGCTTCGACGAGAAGACCGGCGAGTTCCTGTGGCAGCTCATCGTGCCCAAGCTCGGTGCCGGCAAGGTGAGCGACTGGGAGTATGTCGGGATTTGTTCCTCCCCGCACGTCGAAAAGGACCGGCTCTGGCTGATCACGAACCGTGGCGAGGTGATGTGCCTCGACATCGACGGCATGGCGGACGGCAACGACGGGCCGTTCCAGGACGAGGCGAAGTACATGTCGGCCTCGACGGAGGGAGTCCCGGTGGAGATCGGCAAGCACCACGCCGACATCCTCTGGAAGTTCGACATGCGGGAGGAGCTCGGTGTCTTTCCGCACAACGTCTCGAGTTGTT
>Ga0316201_10004958_pt1 | contig 10165 bp, 9 predicted proteins | sample CS6wburrow_MG_FD_204516 | JGI IMG/M metagenome (GOLD analysis project Ga0316201, IMG submission 204516) | Coastal sediment microbial communities from Delaware Bay, Delaware, United States - CS-6 worm burrow | ecosystem: Environmental > Aquatic > Marine > Coastal > Sediment | place: USA: Delaware...
AGCAACATGCAGATCCCAGAAATTGTAATCGGTTGGTAGATGTATCCTTCGCCATATTTTCGGTTCAATCCCTTGAAGTACCACTGAAAATTGAAAAACCTGATTCTTCAATTCTGAATGAAGAGACAGCTTCTCATATTTCATCAAATATCCTTTGTCTGTGAAGTTCTTTTCGAATCTGCTTGCCATTTTTCAAAGCTTCGTTTTCATTTCCTCTCCCATATCTGTCAGTCTGTATCGTTGATTGCGACTTTTTGGTTTATCAGGAATTGTCATTTCAATTACCCCAGATTCAATTGCAGGTTGGAGATAGTTGTTAAGGAAATACATCCTATCGGATAGTCCCAGAACATCTTGTAATTCCTGCCTGGTCATTTCTCCTCCTATAGTCAGAATAAGCTTTTCGACTTGAGGGGTAACATGAGGGGTAACATGAGGGGTAACATGAGGGGTGATACTTTTATGTACAGGAAAACTCATACGTAAGAAGTGATCTGAGAATGAAAAGCATTCTCTTTCGTAGCTCTCCAGAATCCTTGGAACCCCAGAACCCAGTTGCTCAACCATTCCAAGATCCTTGAAGATTCGCATCAACTCCTTATTCCTTGGAACTGAGAATCCCCGAAAAAACTCTTCCTGACTAAGACCTTCGGGTAGACCACCGGCTGATGTGATTTCTATCCTGTCAGGAAAGATCTCAAACTTGGGTGGAACCTCTCCGGTAAAATCATTATGAACGAAAGCATTTATGATGGCCTCACGGAGTGCAACCATGTCCCAGAGCCGTGTATCTATCCTTTCTTTAGACGTAATCCTCGTCGAAGTCGGGTTCTCTAATTCAATTTTGTCAAGAACCCGCTTCGCTGCCCTAATCAAACAAGCATATCCATATTCATTGTTCTCAATAAGATCCGTCCTGGACAGAGAACTATACTTTGCGACCTTAATTGAGGTAGAATTGATATCAGAAAGCAGGTAAGCAATATAATTGTAGTCATTTGAGTCCGCCAATAATTACAGATTGGCTGCAAAGTTTTCATTCAAAGAGAAACCCGCTTCTTCAAAGAAAATCCTAAGTTGTTCAAATCGCAGATCCTGTTTCCGGCTGACTATTTTCCCAAGTGAATTTCGAGTCCGTCTTGCAAACAATTCCTCAATCATTTTCTGAGTCATGGGTTCAGCAGCCGTGCCAATCCGTATGAAACAGCCTCTTTCCGTCATGCCATATTTCCTCTTGAAATATGGTTTCTCCGTCCCACTGGCAATGGTGATCTTGATCAGAGCTTTCTCTCCTCTATTCTCTGCCCTGACATCAAACAATCCCAGACAGGAAGGTTGGATATTATTCTTCAACCGGTCTTTGATCTTTAACATATCCGAATCCGCATCCTCCACTCCATAAACCGAACCGTCCTTATCAATCCCGATATAGATGATCCCACCTTCATGATAATTAAGGAAAGCAATTACCTCCTTCTCAAGATCCAGATCCTTCGTGAGTTCCCTCTTATGTTCTATCCTGTTGGTTTCTGACACGTGTGATTAAAAAAAAATTGTATTTATCAAATACCTGTTAAATATAGACTACAATAATTTACTGCAAATTAGCAATTATCCTGATGAAATCTGGTCCTCACAATCAACTTTGACACGGTGATTATAGATGAAGCGTTTGTCCAATTTGCTGGCAAAAATGTAATACTTTAAATGATGCTTTGAATGATTGATGAACAAAGGATTTCTGCGCAGTTACTTGCTGGCAAAATGATGAAATTCTCCTAAAGTGCTGTCAAAACGAGGTTTGATTATCAGCTACTTAGCTCATTTGGATAGTCCTACCCCCGCTACTACCAGGAACCCTTTGCGAATTCACAACGAGTTTTTTATTGCCTGAGCTTCAAAAGCTTGCTTTTGTAGGCGAAGGGAATTAAAAAAACGGGACGAGCGCCAGCGAGTAAGGGGTTCTGGCAGATTAGCACTCCATTCGTGGATTCGCGAATCCGCCTTTGGCGGATGAGCAACACTGTCCCAGTTTTATTAGAGCAGCTGATATTCTCTATCCCAAAACATAAATCAGTAAGATGAAAAAGAGTAATCCACCTTTAATTATAGCAGAAACTCTGGTTACCAGTAAAATCTATGTTGTGCGGAAAAAGAAAATCATGCTTGACAGAGATTTGGCAGAACTTTATGAAGTTGAAACCAGAGTTCTGAACCAGGCAGTGAACAGAAACATGGAAAGGTTTCCGGAAGAGTTCATGTTCCAACTAACCCCTGAGGAGTTTGAAATCTTGATATCACAAATTGTGACATCAAGTTGGGGAGGTACACGAAAAATGCCTTATGCTTTTACCGAGTATGGTGTTGCCATGCTTTCCAGTGTACTCAGAAGCAAAAGGGCAATTCAGGTCAATATTCAAATCATGCAGATTTTCTCTAAGATTAGAGAAATGCTCATGGATTCACTCAGTATGAAACTAGATATTGAGGAAATCAAACAGCGACTAAATAACCAGGATCAAAATCTCGAACTTGTTTTTTCTTACTTAGATGAGCTCATTGAAAAGCAAGAAACCCCAACATCCAGAAAACCCATTGGTTTTAAAAGGAATACTGAAACAGTATAGACCCAGTTCATTACACCTCTTTCTCTGGATACAATTCCATGATTTTTAGAAAGTCTGCAATAAACTGAGGTTAGATTTTTCAATCATATAGTCTACTACCAGAAACCCCTGAAAATCAATGCTTTCAGGGGTATTTCTTTTTACGTTGTCAAAACTGCTGTCAAAAGCAGCATCAAGTCAAATCGATCATCTAATAAACACCGGTCCCGTCATGACCGCAGTTAAAGCCTGAAAGTCACTGATTTTCTGTCCTTTCTCTCACTAGCAACCAGGAAGAACAAAATAATAGCAACCACATTCTCTGGTAAGACCCAACTTCAGTTCGAATTAAGGTAGTCCAATAGTAACAACCTTTAAAGATGTTCTCAGTGTAATATAATTAACCTGCCGTTGGAGGTTCTTGTCCTGCGCCTGCCTATATTTCAGGAATGAAATTCTACCTATCGTTTGGACCATTTTCGGTTAATTCTTTACCTCAAAACCCATCAAGATGCTTTATGACCCAGCCCATCGCTCTTGCTAGACATTATTTCAGACTTATGCACACCTAAAAACGATCTGTTCAAAACTCCTTCTGAAGATCAGTTAATAAATTTCATAAACTGGGGACCTTGTTGTTTATTTCTCAAAAGATCGGAATCCCGTTTAATTGGTCAAAGATTGCATTAATAATATCCATGGTCTATATCATAGTCATTGGAAACTTTTATCCCACCTTAAAACATAAACATCTCATTGGCATTATGAATTCCTGGACTCAGAGCAGTGAACCGATATGGAAGAAAACTCACCGTTTTGAGGGTAAAGTTTTCTTTGCGGGAGGATTGTCAGGTGCCTTATATGGGATTCTATTCGATGTGGATCCTGTGCCCTATATGCCTGTAATTTATGTAGGCTATGTTTTTATACTGGTATCCATACCACATGTCTATTCCTACTGGCTATTTCACAAGTCTCATTTTCAAGCTCATCAATAAAGCCAATAACTTCAGCCATACCCGGAATAAACCGAGCTTAGATTTTTCAACGATCCCCGCTACTAAAGAAAGTTTTCTTAAAAACAACAGAGATCAACTAAGTTTTTAGTTGTTTAACTAAATAATTAGTTTATATTTGAGTAAACATAATCCCATGAATAATAGTTACAAGATTATTAGTCTGACAGTTCTTGCCATCCTTTTTTCTATGAATGTAAGTTTGGCTGCCAGCCTGGAATTCGGACCCTATGAAGTTGGGTTTGAAACCTTTCAGGCTTATGACCATTCGAGACCCTATCTCCTGCACGAAGATACTATTTCCAGGCCCCTGCTTATTCATTTTTGGTACCCCTCAAAAGAAAAGAGGGAGGGACATCCCATCACTTTCAGGGACTACATTGATTTAATTGCCCTGAGAGAAGATTTCAATAGATCCGAATCGGAAGTGGATATGCATAGTTTCAACTATGTAAAAGCCTACTCTGATTTTGCGAAAACTAACCTTGGCCTGGATACAAGTAAAAGTATCCAATTCCTTTTAGATAGTCCTGTTTACGCCAAAACCGGGATTTCATTACCTAATGCCGGATCAGGGTTTCCTCTCTTGATCTATGCTCCCTCAAATAGTAAGGCATCCGTTCAGAATCATCTGCTATGTGAATATTTGGCGAGTCATGGGTTCCTGATCCTGTCTGTGGCATCTGCAGGGCCAAATTCAATACAGAGGGATAAATTTGAGGAGAGCACTATGGCCCAGGTGCTGGACATGGAGTATATCCTGAAATATTACGAGGCCCGCCTGAAACTAAATTATACAAGCCTGGGACTATTTGGTTTTAGCAGTGGAGGCAATGCGATTACCCTCTTCCAGATGAGAAATAAAAATGTAGGAGCCGTCCTTAGCCTGGATGGCGGGCAGGAATATTCTACCTATATGGGGCTGTATTCCATGCCGGATTTTGATCTGGATAAAGCCAATGTCCCTTATATGTCCCTGGTTAACAATTATAAGAGTTTTTCTATATATCCCTACTATCACACCATAAGTAGTGCTGAAAAATACTTATACCGAATGCCCCTGCTGGATCATAATGGCTTTATCTCCTACTGGACCTATTTCGATTCCTGTTCTCCTGACTCAATTAAAGGCAATTCAGGTAAAAGTTTTGCATCCCTGAGTGACTGTGCCTTAAGATTCTTAAGCAAGTATTTGAAGCCCGGGGAATCTATGGTTGATTGCAGTATTCCTGGCGAGCCGGCCGAGCAATGGATCGAGCCTGTAACCCAAGATTATACCAATATCAATAGCTTATGTAAAACACTATTGGAAAATGACCTGGATTCTGCTGAAAGCCTTGTGGAACAGCATAAAGAAGAACTGATTGGCGGAGCAAACCAGGTAAATCTCCTGGCAAGGATGTTTTCGGATAACGACAGGGCTGCCTGGTTGTATCAGAAGTGTGTGGAATATCAACCGGAATCATGGGAGGCGCTTTATGACCTTGGATATTATTATAAAGAAAAGGGTGAAGCCCTTCTGGCCACAAAAGCCCTGCTGAAAGCAAGGGAATTAAGTCCGGAAAATCCCAAGCTTACAGAACTTTTAATCGAATTAGAAAAGATGGAATGATCTATGGTATGAGAGATACTCAATGAGCTCGACAAATCCTTCCATAAATCAAGCGGGTGACAAAAATAATCTTCTCTGCTTTTCCATGAGACTTATATCTACCTTTGCCCTACTCAAATGAGCATGGATGAAAGTGAATTTTTGCAGTCTTAGCAGTGGTAGCAGTGGGAATTGTTATTATCTGGGCAACGAGTTTCATGGAATACTGATTGATGCCGGAATTTCAGCAGGAAATATTCGTAAGTCTCTGAAGAATATAGGGGTATCCATGCAGTCCATTATGGGCGTACTGATAACTCACAATCATTCAGATCATATCAGGGGATTGGAAGTGCTCACCAGGAAAAACAACTTGCCTGTCTACACAAGCCCTAAAATCTGGAAAAGTATTGTCTCCAGGCAAATCCATAGTTCCGGAATCAGGGTACACGAAATTGGCTTAGAGCAAAAATTTCATCTCGCCGGCTTTGAAATTGAAGCCTTCCCGGTTTCTCATGACGCCCCGGAAACCACAGGATTCCATTTTTGTGCCGGAGATAATAAAATAACCATTGTCACCGACCTTGGGCACATATGCCAAAAGGCTGCTTCATATATTAAAGCAGCCAACTTGCTGGTTATTGAATCCAATTACGATGAAAAGATGCTGTTGAATGGATCTTACCCGCATTTCCTTAAAACAAGGATACGGTCAGACCATGGTCATTTAGGAAATCATCAAACCTCCTCATTTCTTGCGGATCATATTAGTGAAGATCTACGCCATATCTGCCTCGCCCATTTAAGTAACAATAATAACACCCCGGAAATTGCTCTTCATACCCTTCAGCAGGCTTTTACTGAGAGGGGAATTCGCATAAACGGGCAGCTGCGGATATCCGTTCTGAACCGCCATATGCCCTCGGAGGTGATCAGGCTGATTGAATAGAATAGCTTCCACTTGGATATGCCTGGAGGATTCGATAGCTTTATTGGCAAAGCAAATTTCAAGATCGTTTGACTTTTCCCGGTATTGACCGCTAATATATTCCCGCATGAAGAAATACATCGTTTTCTTTTTCATATTATTTTCCTGTGTGCTTGTAAGCCTGGGGCAGACCAGAAGTCCGCGTGAAGAGGTAGTGATAAAATCAAATAAGAAACTCACCCGGGTACGTACAGGCATAAATGGAAAATTACGCGTGTATGTATCTCCAGAGGATGTCTCAAGATTTAACGCCCTTGGATGGATTCGCTATAGTGATTTCGGCGCCAGAGGCGACGGCACAGGCGATGATATGGACGCTATCGCTGCAGCCCATGCCTGCGCCAACCAGCAAGGCTTAAGGGTGAAAGCCGACGAGGGGGCCATTTATTACATTGGAGGAAAGGAGCGCACTGCGGTCATCCAAACCGATACCGATTTCGGCACGGCAGAGTTCATCATTGACGACACCCGGGTCCGGAACCGAAATGCATCAGTGTTCCTGGTCAGTTCCAGCCTGCAATCCTTCCCTCTTGAGGGAATCGCCTCCCTGAAGAGAAATCAGGAGAAAATCAAGGTCCCCATGCCGGGAACCTGTCTGGTCACCGTAACGGATTCCCAGGTAAATAGGTATATCCGCTACGGATTGAACCAGAACGACGGATCTCCTCAAACAGATATCTTTATTGTTGATAAGAACGGCGATGTGGATATGGACGCCCCGATCATCTGGGACTTTGACCAAATCACAGAAATCACCGCCCTTCCCATGGACGAGAGAACGCTGTCCATCACCGGAGGACGTTTCACCACCATTGCCAACAAGGCAGAATCAAAGTATACCTATTTCAGGCGAAACATCGCGATCAAACGATCCCATGTTCTTATAGACGGACTGGAACATCGCATCACCGGGGAAGGAGAACAGGGTGCCCCCTATGGTGGCTTTATCAATATCAGTGACTGCGCTTTTGTAACTGTTAAAAATACGGTGCTTACCGGACATTTTACCTACCGTACCATCGGCTCTGCGGGGAAGCCGGTTTCCATGGGCTCCTATGATATACTGGTCAACCGCGCCCTCCATGTATCATTTGTGAACTGCAGCCAGACCAATGATATTAACGACAGGAGATACTGGGGAATCCTGGGTTCCAACTACTCCAAAAATCTTCTTTATGACAGTTGTACCTTATCCCGGTTCGACGCGCACATGGGGGTTGCCAATGCCACCATCCGCAATTCCACCCTGGGACACATGGGCATCAATGCCATAGGCAGCGGGGTTTTAACAGTGGAGAATTCCACCATCTACGGCAGCAGGCTCATCAATCTGCGCAGCGATTATGGCAGTACCTGGCGGGGAGAATTCCTTATCCGGGATTGCATATTTGTGCCTGCCGGAGGCAGCCTGGCCAGTGCCAGTCTGATCGGTGGTTCCAACAGCGGCCAGCATGACTTCGGCTACACCTGTCAAATGCCTGAACGGATCACCATTGAAAACCTTCATATCGACGACTCCAATCATCCGGAAGATTACCAGGGCCCTACCATTTTTTCAGATTTTAATCCGGAAATGACGGACGATTCTTACCAGGAGAAGTTTCCCTATATCACAACCAGGGAGGTTTTTATAAGGAATGTAAGCACAGCCAGTGGTAAAGATTTAAGACTGAGTGATAATCCATTCCGGTTCAAGGATGTTAAGGTAATAAGCGAATAAGGGTTGCTATATGGAAGCAGAAGACAGAAGCCCGAAAGATCCAATCTATAGCCTGAAATGGTATGCTTTGCTGAGATGATTGCGTTTTACCATTCTTGTCCATGGCATTCATAACAGGATACGCCTGAGCTTCCACCCCTTAAATCTGAACCATGACAACTAACGCAATTTGTTAGTGGCTGATCAAGTCCGCTTTTATGCAGTGCTCCTTCTTTATTTATGGTATGATCTGAAGGAGGGGAGTAATCAGGTAACTCATTTGTCTTTTCGCAGGAACTGATTCCAGCAGCTGTCAGAAATATCATCAAAACCCACACCTTCGCCGCCCCGGGATTTATTCTGCTCATTTTAAATGGAATATTCATTATCCGTTTGTTTTATTGTTCTGTAGGTATAAACTTTATTTGAGAACTTATATTGCCAGATTGGAAAAAGCGGTCCCTAATAAGAAGCAACTTTAGTATCTTTGGCTGCGCTAATTCGACATTAGCCTTACTAAGAACACTTTTATGATTGAGATAGAAAATATAGAACTTTCCTTCCTGAGCCTCAGCGACTACCAGGAGTTAAAGGAAACTATGATCGCATCCTACAGCAACATGCCCAATTCCTACTGGAAAGAGCATCAGATCAAATCGCTGATTGAAAAGTTTCCCGAAGGACAAGTGATTATAAAGGTCAACGATCAGATTGCCGGGTGTGCTCTTTCAATCATTATTAAATATGATCATTTCGATGCTAAGCACACCTACAAAGAAATTACCGGGAATTACACATTTTCCACCCATTCCCCCGATGGGGATGTGTTGTACGGGATAGATATTTTTATTAAACCAGAATTCAGGGGATTAAGGTTGGGAAGAAGACTATATGATTACAGAAAAGAACTTTGTGAAAGACTGAATCTTAAAAGTGTTGCATTTGGAGGCAGGATCCCAAACTACCATAAATATGCAGACGAACTTACCCCGAAGGAATACATTGCCAGGGTCCGGCGGAAAGAGATAAATGACCCTGTTCTGAATTTCCAGGTATCAAACGATTTTCATCCTTCGAAAATCCTTAAAAATTATCTGGAGGGAGATGAGGCTTCAAATGAATATGCCGTCCTGTTGGAATGGGATAATATCTATTATGAAAAACAGATCACCCAGGCTGCCACAACAAAAAAACTTGTGAGACTTGGACTCATTCAGTGGCAGATGCGGACTTATAAGGACCTGAACGAGCTGTTGCAACAAGCCGAGTTCTTTGTAGATGCGGTGTCGGGTTACCGTTCTGATTTCGCCCTGTTCCCGGAGTTTTTTAGTGCTCCATTAATGGCCGAAAACAATCATTTAACTGAACCAGAAGCCATCCGAGAGTTGTCAAAACATACCGGGGGAATCATCCAGAAGCTTTCTGAAATGGCCATCTCCTATAACATCAATATTATATCCGGAAGCCTGCCGGAAGTAATTAACGACAGGTTGTACAATGTCGGTTATTTATGCAAAAGAGATGGAAGCACTGAAAGGTATGAGAAACTTCATGTAACCCCGGATGAGATAAAAGTCTGGGGAATGGAGAAAGGAAATCAGCTTAAAGTTTTTGATACCGATTGCGGCAAAATTGGGATCCTCATATGCTATGATGTTGAATTTCCGGAACTTAGCCGCCTGCTAGCTGAAGAAGGGATGGATATATTATTCGTACCTTTTCTGACCGATACTCAAAACGGCTACTCCAGGGTTAGAAACTGTGCCCAGGCAAGAGCCATTGAGAATGAGTGTTATGTGGCCATAGCAGGCTGCGTGGGAAACCTGCCGAAAGTCCACAATATGGATATTCAATTTGCCCAGTCTATGGTTTTTACTCCCTGTGATTTTGCTTTTCCGGCAAACGGTGTAAAAGCAGAAGCTACTCCAAATACAGAAATGATCCTGATCGCCGATTGCGATATAGGGCTTCTCAGAGAATTACATCAATTTGGAAGTGTCAGAAACCTGAGAGACAGACGAAAAGACATTTATGAATTGAAAAAAGTTTAAAGCCGGACCGAACCTGAGGTCTCCTGGCCCTTATTTTGTATAGTTGTTCTCTGCGTGTCGTGGTGAATTAAACGCTTACCCTGACACCTGTTGATGCTTACTCTCTGGACTCCTTATATATTCATTTTACCTGATCACATCTCCAAAAAACAGCGAGTTTGCAAATAATTTATGAGTTCCCGACCAAAATCCCCTGACATTCATATCCTCGTGA
>Ga0316201_10004959_pt1 | contig 10165 bp, 9 predicted proteins | sample CS6wburrow_MG_FD_204516 | JGI IMG/M metagenome (GOLD analysis project Ga0316201, IMG submission 204516) | Coastal sediment microbial communities from Delaware Bay, Delaware, United States - CS-6 worm burrow | ecosystem: Environmental > Aquatic > Marine > Coastal > Sediment | place: USA: Delaware...
GTCGCGACACGCCAGCCTTTGCCAAACGGCTGCTCCGGCGCAAGAATATCGACACTGCAGGCAACGTCTTCCTGGCCGACAACGGCCGGAAAAACACAGGTGCCGTTAAAGAAAGCGTGGCTGGCATCGAGGTGAGCACCCCGAACGCTCTCATCATGAGCGAAGATCTCGAGAACGAATGTCAGCGCCCGGCTCGTCTCGGCGGCACGCCACCGACTTTTGTCGAGCTTCTCGACCAGGACCTCCCGCCCATCGGATTCTGCGCGAACAGAAACGACATGCTTGGCATAGTCGCGAATCATGTAGCTGCCGGGTATCCACGCCGGCATTTCAAATACCTGGCCCGCCGGGTCCGGAGCGTGGACAGTCACCTCGACCTCGAAAATATGGGCGGCGGGATCCTTGGGGAAAATCTGGTAGGCGATTGACGCAGTCATTAGCAAATCCCGTTAGCGGCGAGGCTCGACAAGCTTGAGTGTCAGGCATTTCGCCGAACCACCGGCCTTGAGAAACTCGCTGAGCTCAACTTCATGAACGCGAAAACCGGCCAGCATCAGCCTGGCCTTCAACGGCTCAGACGCCTTGTTCATTATCACCCTGTCGCCTATGTTGACAGCGTTGCATGCGAAATTGCCAGCATCCATGGTATCGACAATGATGCGCTTGTGCGGCGGAATGCGACTTTCTATGGCGATACGAGACTCATAGTCGAATGCCGGTGGATGGTACATGAGAAAGCCATCAGTCAGCGGACAGAAACACGTGTCGATATGGTAAAAGCGCGCATCGGTAAGCCGGATGGAGACGACTTCGATGTCAAAAAACCTGCGGATTTCCTCGTGCGCCTCAATCTCCGTTCGAAAACCGTAGCCCGTCCAGAGCCACGAGCCGCGGCGATCGAGCAAGCAATCGCCTGCACCTTCGAAGCCGATCTTTTCATCGAGATCGAGTAGCTCGAAACCGTTTTCTGCAAACCACTTCTTGAAGAAGCGCTCTTCTCCGCGGCGCTCGTGTGGCATGAAATGACTTGCAATAGCTTTGTCACCGTAGACGACCCCGGCATTGGCCGTGAACACCATGTCGGGCAAGTCCGGCTGCGGCGGGATGGTGACGACCTCGGCAAACTCAGCAATCGTATCCCGTAACGTCTCCCATTGCTGTTTCGCACGTTCGAGACTCAGTGACTCTTCGTGCCCTGCCATCCAGGGATTGATGACGTAGTCCACGTTAAAAAAGTCGGGCGAACACATCAGGATCTTGTCGTTACTCATGGGCATCTTTTTTCAACTTCTTATGTAATGCAAAAACGGGAGCCAGTCACCCGGCTCCCGCTCGTCGTACGTTTGCACCTGTGTCCGGACTAGGGTTTCGCGTCACCCAGGTGCATCAACGGCAACGGACTCGGGCTCGAACCATCAAGGAAATAGACCTTGCTTGCCGGATCCTTCGAGATAGCTTTCAGGGCCTCGAGAGACTGCAGTTGAATATACGCCTGATTGCGCGCGATCGCATTGTTGATCTGCGTAATCTCATAGGCCTGGGCGTCGGCAAGAATGCGTTTCGTGGCCGCCTGCTGCTCGGCTGCCTCGCGACCCGCCTCAGCGCGCGCGACCTGCTGCTGAAGCTCCGTGCGCACACGCTCAAGCTCCGCCCGCTCCCGCTCGACGGCCTGCTCGCGCTCCTTCTTTTGCTCGATCGCCTGCACGATGAACGGTGGCAAGGTGATATCCCGGATTAGCACGGCCGATACAATGATGCCTTTGGGTTCCAGGTAGTCTTTCAGTCCTTCCGTCAGGGCAACCTGCAAGGTCTCCTGCGTTTCTTCCTTGAAGAAGTCCTCGGCGCGTACAATGCTCTTTCCCTGTTCACGCAGTAAGGAACGCAGCTTCGGTATCAAGTGCACTCGTACCGCTGTCTCGGCGGTACCGGTTTGCTCGAGTATATCGGGCGCCATCGCGCCGTCGATACGGTATTGAACACTCACGTCGAGTTTCGTCTGCAGCTGATCCTGGCTGGGCACATTCGCGGTTTCAAGATGTGTCTGCTGCCTGGCATCGAATAACGTCCAGCGATACAGGGGGTTCACCGGGATGTGTATCCCTTGCTCATAGGCTTCTGCTTGCGCGTTACCAAACAATGTCGCCACGCCAACGCGTCCAACAGGGACTGTTTTGATGAATTGGGCGCCGACGAACAACAGCAACACGATGCCGGCAGCGATCATAACGAAATTCTTTTGGGGATTAACTCGAGCCATTAAGGTCTCCTGTTTTCAGGACATTATTAGAAGCGAGATATGGGGACGAAATCGTAAAACTAAAGCGGCCTGCTTTCGCTTTATGACGCCGATTCTGGCAGGTGCACTTCCGCCAACATGCATCTGACGCTGCCGCCGGCGGAATCTTCTATCGTATCGATCGGCACACTTACCACCTGGCCGTTTGCCGCCAGTGTTGCCCGCTGCTCATCGTTCAGCGAGTCCAGCGCCCTTTGTGACATAGCGACAACGCGCTCGCCACTCGCGTTTCTAAGCTCCAGCATGTTGCCGGCGAACGCCTCAAGCTGCGCATAATCCAGTCGCACAACGTCGTGCCCTGTATCGCGAAGCCGCGTCATGACCGCCTCGCGTTGCTCGGCCTGCGGAATCGCTTCGTCACAGATTACAGCCAGCTTCTCGCCAACATTCATCAACACGTTAGTGTGATAGATCGGCACGCCCTCGCGATCCACCGCGTCAAATGCGACAACGGTGTAATTCATCCGCTGCGCGAAATCACCCAATGGATCCAGGTGTGTTCGCGATGAGAGGCAGGCGTACGCGATGCGATTCACTCGATCGAGCACCATGCTGCCCGTGCCCTCCAGGTAGTGGCCGGTCTGCTCGTGCCCGCTCAGATCGACGATATCCGTCACCGAGAGACCGTGCTGATCGCTGAGATGATCGATGATATCCATGCGCCGTTCTGTACGCCGGTTTTCTGCTTCCATGGGGAACAGTACGACCTTGCCGTCACCATGCATGCTGATCCAGTTGTTAGGAAATATGGAGTCCGGCGTTTCCGGCTCAGCCGTATCCTCGATAACGATCACGTCAACGCCGGCCTGACGAAGCGTGTCAGCCAGACGATCGAACTCTCTGGCCGCGGCGGCCTGCTGCGCGTCCGCCGACAATCCGGTCTTGCCCTGGAATCGGTTCGACTCCGCCGTCAGCGGATTGCTACGAAAGCCGACGGGGCGGATCATCAGGACGCGCTCTGCGAGTTGTGATTCCGAGTCAGTCATGGTGCGTGTCTTAAGTGGGGAGGTGATGCATTATACGTCCGTGACAAGCCGATTTCGCAACGCGTTATTGAATCCTGCATGGGTTTGTTTCATGTGGGCTGGAATCACAATTGGCGTTTCGCTGCTTGCTACGCCGGTGCGGTTTACAGCACAGTCGATATCTCGCCCGATAGCGCTGGATGTCGGTCGTGTCGTATTCGCCGCGTTGAACAAAGCGGAGTTAGCCCTGCTGGTCGCGCTGCTTGTTGTCGTAAGGGCCGCGGGAATGACGCGACAATGGTGGGGCGTCTGCGCGTTTCTCACACTCGTGGTTCTTGCGCAGGGCGTATGGCTCATACCGGAGCTTGCAGCGCGCACGGACATCATTATCGCAGGCGGTCAGCCTCCGGCCTCGTACGCGCACGCAATCTATTCGTCCCTCGAGCTGGCAAAAATTGCGACGCTACTAATCGCCGGGTTCGCGGCGATGCGTCCTCGCAATTGATATCAGGCTTTCGCACTTGGTCGCCCTGATACTGCTTCATACCAGCGCGCCACATTGACCGCATCATCAGGCAGCGGAATCTTTATCCATGCTGCAAAATCCACAAACGCCAATGCCGTGATATCGGCAATGGAGAAGAAATCGCCCGCAACATAGGTGCATTCTGCCAAGCGCTCATCCAGGCGGCGCATGAAGTGCTCGACGCGCGCACGACCTCGCACGGCAAGTTCGGGAATCTGAGCGTAGGCGTCTGGCCCCGGCAGCGCCCTCTCCCTGAGGCCTGAGGCCGAATTTCGAAATGCATCGGCCATGGCAGAGAGGCCCTGTTGTTCGACTTTGGCATTCCACATCAGGACGGCGGCCTTATCTAGCGGTGTCTCGCCCATCAGGGCTGGCTCGGGGTGAAGCGCTTCGATATAGCTACATATCGCCACGACCTCGGTGATGCATTGCCCGTCGTCGAGTTGCAGGACAGGGACGACACAGTCCGGGTTAACAGCCTTGAACGCATCGCCCAACTGTTCGCCACTGGCCAGATCCACCTGGACCGTCTCAATCTCAACGCCCTTTTCAGCAAGGAAGACTCTGACTCGGCGCGGGCTCGGTGCGGTTTTGCAGTCGTAGAACTTCAACTTAATTCTCCAGCGCGCGGGCCGCAGCAAATACGGTTTCAGAGTTTTGATTGAAGAGCATCGCTCTCGCTTGCTCATTCCTGGCTTCGTCTCTTGGCCAGTCTTTGCCCAGATCGATACCCCGCTGCACGGCAGGCCGCGTCTTCAGAGTATCGAACCAGCGCCTCACGTTGCTGAATCTGTCAAGGTCGTTGCCAAGACGCCGATAAGGCAGCACCCAGGGGAAACAGGCGATATCAGCAATCGAAAAATCGCCCGCCAAGAAATCGCGATTGCGCAGACGAACATCCATGACGGCGAGCAGGCGATCATACTCGTTGGCGTATCGCTCCCTTGCGTAGTGATGCTCTTCCTCGGTGTAGTTCACGAAATGGCTGAGCTGCCCCGCCATCGGACCCAGCCCCCCAGTCTGCCAAAACAGCCACTGCAGCACGTCGAAACGACCCGCCTGATCCTCGGGCAGTAGCATCCCGGATTTCTCTGCCAGGTAGATCAGAATTGCTCCGCCTTCAAAAATGGACATGCCGGTCTCCGTGTCGACAATCGCGGGCATACGATTATTCGGGCTGATACGCAGAAACGAGGGGTTAAACTGATCGCCTGCGCCGATATTCACCGGCTTGACCTCGTAATCCAGGCCTGTCTCCTCAAGCATTATGGAGATCTTCTGTCCATTCGGCGTTGGCCAGTAGTAAAGCTCGATCATTGTTGTTTCCCCTTTATGTGCACAACCGGACTCGCTCATCGTGCAGAATTATGCCGTAGCAGTATATGATGTTTGGCTGCAAAGCTCTGCGGCCATAAACCATGACCAGAACGACCTGCACTAACCATTCCCTACGCGCGTCCGAATCGCATGATATCCCGGTCTACCTGTGGGAACCGGAGGGTACGCCCAACGCTGTTATCCAGATCTTTCATGGTCTTGGCGAGCATGCGGCCCGTTACGAGCGCTTCGCGCTGGCGGCCGTCAGCCGCGGATACGCCGTCTGTACTCATGACCATCGCGGTCACGGCCCGCATTCGCCGCACATTGGTTTTTTCGCCGCCAAAAACGGCTGGGACCTGTTGGTCAGGGACGGCCACCAGGTCACGGAGTTCCTGCAGCAGCGGTTTCCTGGACAGCCGCTGGTCCTGCTGGGCCACAGCATGGGATCGTACATCGCACAGAGCTACGCGATGCGGTTTGGCGATGGACTCAGTGCGTTGGCTTTGTCTGGCTCGACGTGGCCATCACGGCCGCTACTGATACTTGGTCGACTGCTGGCGCGACTGATGTCGTGGCGCCATGGCAAACACGGTCACAGCCCGTTGCTGGACAAAATTGGTTTCGGTGATTTCAACAAGAAGTTCGAGCCGGCGCGTACTGAGCTCGACTGGCTTTCGCGCGAGCCGGCCGAGGTTGATAAATACATTGAGGACCCCTTGTGTGGCGGCCCATACACGACTGGCCTGTGGATCGACCTGCTAGGCGGTTTGCTCAGCATTTCGACGGACGCTGCGTTGCGTGAAATACCGACTCCGCTGCCCATCCTGATTACCGGCGGCAGCGATGATCCGGTCGGCGGCGAGAATGGTATGAGTAAGCTCGCGGCGCATTACGAGGCGACGGGGCACACTAATCTGGCCAGCAGGATCTATAGCGGGGGACGGCACGAGATGCTCAATGAAACCAACCGTGATGAATTTACCAGCGAGTTGCTGCAGTGGGCCACCGACGTACTATCGAAGACACCGCCAAGCACCTGATACGACACGCTTGCGACCGAGAAGCGTCAGAACTTCAGCTTAGCTTGCGACCCGTCTAGCCGGAAGATTGGCGGGCAGGTAGAAAGACAAGAATCTCTCACCAAGTGCAGCGGCCTGCTTCAGGCGCTCTTCGCTGATAAAGCCCTCGGTACGCACCGCATCGGCGAACGTTACGTCGCACAACTCGGTCAGGAAGCCCAGTTTATGCGACCAGTGCGGAATCTCCGGAATGATGAAATAGCTATCGAATAGATCGACCAGCACGCGACTCATCGCCTCTACGGCAAGACGATAACTGCCCGGTTGATTGGCGCGTAACCGCGGCAAGAGCCGCAGAGTTTCAGCCGTCGCCGACCAGTACAAAGCTCCCTGGCGGACGACGAAATCTGACAGTTCAGGCCAGCGATCCGGCCTCGAATCCGGTTCACTGCCCCGCATGAAAGCGACAAAATTGTTCACCCACTCTGTCGCGATATCCTGAAAAAGATCTTCAATACCATCATAAATTCGGTAGGCGGAGCCACGAGAAACACCGGCCGCCTCAAAAACGTCCTTGAATTTGAGGGTGTCGCCACGCTCTTGCTGCAACATCAAGCGTTGTGCCTCACGAAGCAACTTGCGGCGGTTCTCACGACCGCGAGCGCGAAGTCTGGGTATCTTGTTTACCGATCTGCTCATGAAGCCCCCATCAACGACCGCCCTTTGCTCGAGTGTAGCTGACGAGGTGTCGCAATCCAACGTGGCCGACGCGAGGTTTGGGAATGCTAAGATCCGATGACACTAATTCGAGGCGGGGCCGGTGTGAGCGTTAGCAAGGCGAAACCATCAAATGACGTGCCTTCGTCAGGCTCGACATGGTAGCCACCACTGAAATCAAGTTTCTCGATCGCGATACGCCTGCCGTTGCGGTGAATGAAGTTCGTGAGATGGCCGCACGACTCTATGATCTTGCCGGCAGCTTTCATGAACTTGAGAGCGAACGGGATCAGAACTTCCTCGTTGCAACGCCTGGCGGTAAGCGATTCGTCCTGAAGATCGCGAATGCAGCTGAGAACGATAGCGTCGTTGATTTCCAGATTCGCGCGTTGCAGCACATTGCAATGACCGCACCTTCCCTACCAGTTCCTCGCGTCGTGTCGAGCAAGCAGGGGCTACATGCACAGAAAGTACGTTTTGCAACCGGCCTTGATCATACAGTCTACGTTTTGAGCTACCTGGATGGCGTACTACTTGCCGAATCTCGCATGCCGCTCGATGCAGCGATTAGCCGCCGACTTGGCAGCGTGATGGCCGAAGTCGATATCGCACTGCGTGGTTTCTTCCATCCATCGGCCATCCAGCAACATCCGTGGAACCTGGAAACCTGTACGCGCTTGCAGCCGCTGAGTGAACACATCGAGAACGAAGAACACCGCGCTCGCGTAAACCAGGTTTTCAGCCATATGCACGACGTTGTAATTCCAGCAATGCAAAAACTCAGGCACCAGGTCATTCATCAGGATGCGCATGCTGAGAACATTCTGGTCGATTCGCCTACGCCGAAAACGATCAACGGGCTACTTGATTTCGGTGACTTGCTCTATGGGACCGTGGTCGCCGAAGTCGCCGTTGCCTGCGATGGCGTTTCCCACGGTCATGATGTTGTTACCCCTGCCTGCGACGTGGTCGCGGGCTTCGACGCCGTGCTTGCTCTGGAAGAGGAAGAGATTGACATCGTCTTCGACCTCATATGTGCACGGAATGCGATGACAGCAGTGATAGGGGCCGCGCGTCTGGCGCTAACGCCGGAGCAGCCTGCACACATTCAATCTCCGCTGCGCTATTTAGAACAACTACAGGCGTTATGCGCTGTCGGCAGGAGGGAATTCACGCGTCGGCTCAGGGCTGCATGCCGGTTCCCCGTCCATTGCCCGAAAACACCCGATGAAGCCGCCGCGCACGAAGACGAAGACCGGTTGATCGCGGCCCGGCACTCGCTGATGGGCCGCAAGACCACGCATTTTTACGATAGGCCAATGCACTTCGAGCGAGCGGAAGGGCCCTGGCTATACGCAACTGACGGCCGGCGCTACCTGGACTGCTACAACAACGTGCCCCAGGTTGGCCACTGCCACCCTCATGTCGTAAGGGCCATCTCCCGGCAAGCAGCTGTACTCAATACCAACACGCGCTACCTGTACAGCAGCGCGATCGAATACGCAGATCGCCTGACGCGAAAACTCGCACCGCATCTGACTGCCTGTGTATTTGTGAATTCCGGCAGCGAAGCCAATGACGTTGCCTGGCAGATGGCAAAGCTTGTGACAGGAAAGAGCGGCGCGATCATCATGGAGGACGCTTACCACGGGGTCACCGACGTAATTCGCCAGTTCTCTCCGGGTCGACCGGACACGCCCCTGCCTGGTTTTCTGAAGGGACTCATTGTGCCGGACCCCTATCGAGGGCCTTACCGTGAGAATGATCCGAAGTGCGTCGAAAAATACGTGGCCGACGCCGATCGGTCTATTTCAGAACTGCGCGAGTCGGGGCACGGCGTCGCAGCCTTCATGGTCGATTCGGCATTTTGCTCGAGTGGCGTTCCGGATGTTCCAGAAGGATACCTGCAGGGTGTCGAGGCAAAAATTCGGGCTGCCGGAGGGCTGATGATCTGCGACGAAGTCCAGTCGGGTTTCGGACGAATGGGGCAGTGGTGGGGCCATGAGCATCACGGCGTAAAGGCTGACATCGTTACGATGGGAAAACCTGTCGGCAACGGTCATCCGCTCGGCGTTGTCGTAACGACAGACGAGATCCTCAATCTTTTCATCGACAAGACGCGCTTGTTCAGCACGTTTGGGGGTAATACCGTCGCCTGCGCCGCTGGTAACGCAGTACTCGATGTCATCGAGCAGGAGAATCTAATCGACAACGGCAAGGCAATCGGTCATTACATGCGAGCCGAAATAGACAGACTGAGCACCCAACACAAGCTCATCGGAAATGTGCGCGGCCACGGTATGGTGACGGGACTTGAATTCGTTCGAGATCGAAAGACCCGATCGGCAGCAACGAAGGAGACCGCTCGATTGCTTGAACTAATGCGGCAACGGCGCGTGCTTGTAGGCAGTGAAGGTCGCGATTCCAACATATTGAAACTGCGGCCCGCGCTCATCTTTCGCGAAGACCATGTTGATCGGTTTATCGCTGCGCTTGACGAGAGTCTTGCTGCTTTGTAAGCGTAAATGGGGACATTCCTGTTTTACGCAAACGTATTTGCATACCAGACCTCGCAGGAAAAGCAGGAATGTCCCCATAATAGAAAGTGTGGGCAGCCAGTAGATACGCCAGTGCATTGGTTTGGCACGATGATTCTATTCACTGCCCCAATAAAAAAGGCCGTAACCCACTTACTACTGGCGCGAACAAAGGACAAAAAAAAGCCGCAACCCGAAAACGGGCTACGGCCTTTCATAAATAAATCCTGGCGGTGTCCTACTCTCACATGGGGAGACCCCACACTACCATCGGCGCTGAGCGTTTTCACTTCCGAGTTCGGAATGGGATCGGGTGGTACCCACTCGCTATTGCCGCCAGAAAACTGGTTTGGGAAGAATGGGGACGTTCACCTTTTTCAGGCTAATTGTCCGGTTCCAGCTTCCCGTTGAAAAAAGGGGAATGTCCCCATTTTTCAGAATAACTAACAATCTGGAATATTTCTGACTTCTTAAGTTTTATCGTAGCGTCGCATTACATGTCGCATACAACAACCAATTCGCGCTCTTACCAAAACGCTTTGGCGTTATATGATCAAGCCTCACGTGCAATTAGTACTGGTTAGCTTCACACATTACTGCGCTTCCACACCCAGCCTATCAACCTCGTAGTCTTCGAGGGCACTTAAGGGAGCTCAAGGCTCCAGGGAAATCTGATCTTGAAGGGGGCTTCCCGCTTAGATGCTTTCAGCGGTTATCCTGTCCGTATATAGCTACCCGGCAATGCCACTGGCGTGACAACCGGAACACCAGAGATACGTCCACTC
>Ga0316201_10004960_pt1 | contig 10164 bp, 9 predicted proteins | sample CS6wburrow_MG_FD_204516 | JGI IMG/M metagenome (GOLD analysis project Ga0316201, IMG submission 204516) | Coastal sediment microbial communities from Delaware Bay, Delaware, United States - CS-6 worm burrow | ecosystem: Environmental > Aquatic > Marine > Coastal > Sediment | place: USA: Delaware...
GCCCGCCGAGGCCGGGCTCTGCGACCACACTGACCCACAGCACGTTGATGGTGTAGTTCACGTCGGCAAATACCACCTGGTCGCCGTACGACTCGCACGCCTCGCGGATACCGGCCGCGACTTGATCACGGCATAGCCGCGGTCTGCTGGCGAGCCCCGGTATCAGCATCATGAAATCTGCCATGCAACGCCCGTCCTCGCTGCGCGTGGGCGCCAGTTGCCAAAGAGGCTGGGCCGGCTTTATGGCGCCCCCCCGAGCGACCGCCTGTGGACATGTTTTTGTATTAGCCATGCCTGTCTATCCTAGTCAGGAAATCGCTTTGGCACAGGCAGACGTTCCTGGATTCGCTCCGAGAACCGTTTTTCCGACCCTGTGGCGCTTGAACCGGACGGCCGGACCCCACACCCATGGTGGATCCGCTTTGTCGCGGGCTGCCTGGTTGCGGTATCGAATGACGCGCTAAAGATCAGCACCAATCGGCCGAATTAAATGCTGCACAACAACCAGCCTGTCACAGGCAACGCTTACGGGGGAGCGAATGCAACTAAGCGCTATGAATCAGATTGCTCAGAACCTACTTCAAAAACTGCCAGTGGCACTGCTCGTACTCGACAAGGACGATCACATCGCGTGGTGTAGTGATGCCGTGACAGAGTTGCTGGGCATGACGGCCACCGAGTTGCTGGGCAAAACCAGGGCACAACTGGCGCAAGCGGCTCAGGATGTGTTGGCAACCGAGCCGAAACTGTTCCAGGTGCCCGCCACCCGTCGCTGGGTGAGCCGCGAAATGCAAAGAGGCGAGGACGGCCAGCGGCTGTTTGTCGCAATCGACGTCACCGTACAAGAACAGCTGTCCGAGCAGAATGCCCGGCTGCGGCAGCAGGTCGAAGACCTCAAACTCACCGATGAGCTCACCGGCATGCCCAATAAACGGGCGATCAGTCAGGCGCTCGACCTGCATATCTCTCGCAGCCGCCGCTACCAGAACCCGCTCAGCGTGGTCCTGGTGCACATCGACCTGCAATCGCCAGACGGCGTGCAGCCTCTGTCCAACGATCCGGCGGTGCTTGCGGTTTCTCGCTACCTGCGCGACCGCCTGCGCTGGGTCGACCAGATTGCTCGCTGGGACGATCGGGTCTTTCTGCTGGTCCTGCCCGAGACTACCCAGGCAGATGCGGGCGGTCTGCTGGAAAAGATTGCTGCCGAACAGGACGCCATGCTGCTGCCGGATTCCTGCGGGGACATCCGGCCCCGCCTGACTTTCGGCCTGGCCTGCTGGAAGAAGGGTGATGATATGCGCACTCTGATGCGCCATGCGCTGAACGCGCTGAGGGAAAACAGCAGCGCCTGACAGCTGAAGTAGCGGCCATGAGCGAACTCGCGATCGACGATGCAGAAGGTCTGGGCCGCAAACAACTGAATCGCATCGTCGGTCGTTTTCGGGCGCTCGGCGACAAGCGTGTGCGGCGGATCCGCGCCACCCTGACGCACGAGCAGCGCAGCTTCTTTGATCTGCTGCCGCTGCTGTGGCACGTCAATCACCCGATGCTGCCGGGATTCGTCTCCACCGAGACCCCGGCAGGTGTAATCGGCTTTCGTCCGGATCGCATTCAGTTATTGCTGGCGCGACGCTACGCGCGCGGCTTTAAGGAAGACAAGCGGCACCATCGGGAATTTCCGATACTTGGCCTGTACCTGATGGGAAGCATGGGCAGCCTGGGGCAGACTGCCGGCAGCGACCTGGACTTCTGGCTTTGTCACACCGACCGAATCAGCGATAGTGGCCTCGCGGCATTACACCGCAAGGCTACACTGCTGGAGGCTCGCGCCAGAGAGATCGGACTGCATGCACATTTTTTTCTGATGCATGCCGACTCTTTTCGTGGCGGTGTAGTAGAACAACTATCGAAGGAAAGCAGCGGTCACACCCAGCACACCTTGCTTCTGGAGGAGTTTTACCGCACCGGCATCCTGATCGCCGGCAACCCGCTGTTGTGGTGGGTGGTGCCGCCGGAGCAGGAAGGTAGATACACGCAATACACCCGACGCCTGATCGAAAAGCGATTCATCCAGCCCGGCCATTGGTTGGACTTCGGCGGCCTGCACACCCTGCCAGCCGAAGAATTTTTTGGCGTTGCCCACTGGCAACTGTTCAAGGGCATCGATGCACCCTACAAATCGTTGCTCAAACTGATGCTGCTGGAGGCCTATGCGACAGAGTATCCGAAGGTCGACTGGTTGTGTATGGAGACCAAGCGAGCGGTATACGAGGGCGACGACGTAAAGGCCGACGACGTCGATCCATATCTGCTAATCCTCGCGCGCATCACCGACTACCTCAAGGCCCGCAATGAACCTGACCGCCTGCAACTGGCACGGCGCGCCTTCTATTTCAAGACCGGACAACGGCTAACCCGGTCCGGCGTGCACCTCGACTGGCGTCACCGCCAGATGCTCAGACAGTGTGCGCTCTGGGGCTGGAGCGATGCCGAAGTCATGCTGCTGGACACTCGAACCGCGTGGAAACTGGAGCGCGTGTTGGAAGAGCGCAATGCGCTGGTCTCCGAGCTGTCGCGCAGTTACCGCCTGCTCACCGAGTTTGCACGAGAGCAGAATGCGATAGCCAATATCGATACCCGCGATCTGGCGTTGCTCGGGCGCAAGCTCTACGCCGCCCTGGACAAGCGTCCGGGCAAGATCGACCGCGTGAATCCAGGCATCTCGCGCGACCTTTCCGAACGGACCCTTTGGCTGCGCCGGCAGAACAATCAACCGGTGCGCTGGCAAATTTTTCTGCATCCGCCGGAGGATCTGCCCCATACCCCGGTAAAGACCAGTATCAGCCTGGTCGAGATACTGGCCTGGCTGCACATCAACGGCATCTGCGAGCGCAGCACCCAGACCCACTATCTGCCCAAGCCGTCCGGTTATGGCGAACCCGAACAGGACAAGATACTCAAGGCGCTGCGCAAGCGACTGAGACGTAGTCAATCCGGCGACGGCGGCCTAGAAGCCTATGCGAACATCGCCCGCGGCAGGTTGTCGATGTGGTTCGTCAACGTCGGCAAAAACCCTCTCGCCGCACATACGATTGCCGGCTACCAGTTGATCAGCGAAAGGGTAGACGCGCTGAGTTTTGGCGCCGCGCACGAATGCCTGGTGGCCAATATCGAGCACCTCTACACCACGACCTGGGGTGAGGTGCGAATCGAGACCTACCCGAACGGTGGCGCGGGCCTGCTGGACTGCCTATGCCGCTATCTGGATCTGTTCACACCACATGTGCACAAACCCGGCCCCATCGTTGCGTACAGTTTCTCGTCGACCCGGGGGCGCGCGATCGCGAATCGGGTGGCCAAACTGGCGCAATCAGTCGCCGATACTTTTTCGAAACTGGGCCCCGATGCCCGACATTTGTTGCGTATTGCCGACCATTTTTACCAGATCCACCGCAGGGGTGAGCACTACGTCTGGGCTCCGATCGGCGAACTGGATGATCTCGACGAGCACCTCGCCGAATCCACCGCGACCTTTCTGCCAACCCGGATCGATCGTGTAAGCTTCCAGGACTCACCGCTGCCCGCATTGATGACACTCAACGAGCCCGGCCTGATCCAGCTGTTCTACCGGGTGCGCGAACGTGGAATCCAACTGTACGTGTTTGACGAACGGGGCGCGGTATTCCAGCAGTGGGTCGGCGGTGCTGACGAATATCATTTATTGGTTCAACAGCAGAGGTTTCTAGACACCGTCGCCAACCGGCGCCTGCTCGGTTCGAGCGATGGCAGCGTCAGTCCCCGTCCACGCTATGCGAGGGTCGGGCGACAATCGACCGGAGAATGGCAGGTGAAACCGATTTCGGTGCCGCGCGCGCGCGGGATCGACCACACCGAACTCGTGCTGGCCGTAGGTCCCGGTGGCCGACTGCAGGAGGGTTTCCGACTACAGCTCGGCAACCACGAGTTCGACTCACTACTGCTCGGTGACGAGCTGTACACCGAGGTGGCCAGGCACCTGCGCCGGCTGCGGAACAACGACGGCGAAACCTACCCGGTCTATCTGACCGGGGTGATCAGCGCCGAGGGAGACGCCGGCGGGCCGTGTCCACTGATGGAACTGCTGCGCCTCAAGCAACAGCTGGAACAGCGTCTGGCTACAGCGATGCGCGAATCCGCGCAGCATTAGGCGGCGCTGCGGAGCGCAGTTTATACTCTGAGGCTGAAACTGTTGCGGAGCCCGCATGATCCGAAGCCTGATTGCATTTTTCTGCGTGCTGGCGCTGTTCATCACCCTCGGTTGCGGCCAGACGGGGCCGCTATTCCTGCCGCCGAGCGAACCTGGGGCAACCAACAGCGGCGCTCCACGGGCCGAGGCCGATCCACAGCCCGCGGCCGAAGAAGCAGATACAGACAAGCCGGAATAGCATTCGATGGATCATTTTCAATATCGCGACGGCGAGTTGCACGCCGAAGACGTGGCGCTGCGCGCGATTGCAGAGACGCACGGTACGCCATGTTATGTCTATTCACGCGCCACCCTGGAACGCCACTGGCACGCCTTCGACCAGGCCTTTGGCGGTCATCCGCACCTCGTCTGCTTTGCCGTAAAGGCCAATTCAAACATCGGTGTTCTCAACGCCCTGGCGCGACTCGGCTCCGGCTTCGATATTGTCTCGGTCGGTGAACTGGAACGGGTGCTGGCCGCGGGCGGCGATCCCGGCAAAGTCGTGTTCTCGGGTGTCGGCAAGCAGGCGCACGAGATGCGCCGTGCGCTCGAGGTCGGCATCCGCTGCTTCAATGTCGAGTCGGCGGCCGAGCTGCAGCGCCTCGAACGTGTGGCGGGTGAACTCGACGTGTGCGCACCTGTGGCGCTGCGCGTCAATCCGGATGTCGACGCCAAGACGCATCCTTACATCTCCACCGGCCTGAAAGAGAACAAGTTTGGTATCGCGATCGAAGACGCCTCGGCACTATATCGGCACGCCCAGGAACTGCCGCATATCGAGGTTTCAGGGGTCGATTGCCACATCGGTTCCCAATTGACTGAGCTGGAACCCTTCCTGGACGCCCTGGATCGGGTCACCGCGTTGGTCGACGACCTTGCCGCGGATGGCATCACCATCGACCACCTGGATCTCGGTGGCGGACTGGGCGTCCGTTACAAGGACGAGACGCCGCCGCAGCCGGCCGAGTACGCGCGCGCACTGCTGCAACGCCTCGGCGACACCCCGTACGAGATCTTCATCGAGCCAGGCAGGGCAATCGCCGCCAATGCGGGCGTGCTGCTGACCCGGGTTGAATACCTCAAGCACAGTGAGGCAAAAGACTTTGCGATTATCGATGCGGCCATGAACGATCTCATTCGGCCTTCCCTTTACCAGGCCTGGCAGGCAATCGTCAGCGTAGACGAACAGCCCAAGGGCAGGCCGGGTATCTACGACCTGGTCGGGCCGGTCTGCGAGACCGGCGATTTTCTCGGCAAACAGCGAGCGCTCACCCTGCAGGAAGACAGTCTGCTGGCGGTGCGCTCGTCCGGCGCCTATGGCTTTACCATGGCGTCGAACTACAACTCGCGCCCGCGCCCGCCCGAGGTGATGGTCGATGGCGGTCAGGTTTACCTGGTAAGGCGGCGTGAAACCGTCCCGGAGCTGTTTGCCGACGAGGCGCTGCCTCCAATCTGAGAGGTCCCGATGCAACGTATCCCCGAACCCAAAGAACTGATGGACGACGCCGAGCAGGCGCTGGCCTACGCGCGTGCAGATTTTTCAGAGGCCAACCAGCTGTTCATCAAGCTGCTGGAAGATCAGTCGCTGGGTGCATTGAGTGGTCACCTGCTCGATCTCGGTTGCGGGCCGGCGGACATCCCTTTGGCGCTCACGCGGCGCCACCCTTCCCTGAAAATCGATGCCGTTGATGGCGCCGCGTCGATGCTCGATCTTGCGCGGCAGAACATCGAGGCCGATCAAGATGCGCGGCAACGCATCCAGTTGATGTGCGAATCCCTTCCCTGCCCGGGCCTGCCCGAACATGGCTATCAGGCCGTTGTTTCCAACAGCCTGCTGCATCATCTCTCCAACCCTGCGGTCATGTGGCAGACGATAGTTCGCTGCGCACAGCCCGGTGCGCAGGTCCTGGTTATGGACTTGACACGTCCCGCCTCCGAACTGGCCATCGATGCGTTGGTGGAGACCTACGCGATCGATGAGCCACAGGTGCTGCGCCAGGATTTCCGCAACTCGCTGTTTGCCGCCTACACGGTCAGTGAAGTCGAGACACAATTGAATGCCGCCGGACTCACATCGCTCAAGGCGAGGAAAGTCAGTGACCGCCACCTTGCCGTGACTGGCCACATCCCTGCCTGAAGCGGCTGCGCGGCGACACGCTCGCCTGTTATGCTCGCGGCATGAAGCTTGAATTCACCAAAATGCACGGCCTTGGCAACGACTTCGTCGTATTCGACGCCGTTAATCAGAAGGTTGTGCTCGACGAGACCCAGTTGCGGGCGATCGCCGATCGGCGTTTTGGTGTCGGATGTGACCAGATCCTTCTGGTAGAGCCTGCGCGCCATCCCGACACCGAGTTTTATTACCGCATCTTCAATGCCGATGGCAGCGAGGTCGAACAGTGCGGCAATGGCGCGCGCTGTTTCGCGCGCTTCGTGCGCGACAAGGGACTGACCAGAAGCAACGAGATCGCGGTCGGGACGGCTGGCGGCAAAATTCGGCTGTATCTCGAGGATGACGGGCAGGTGCGCGTGAACATGGGTGCTCCACATCTGCAGCCACCAGAGATTCCGTTTCTGGCCGACGCCGGTGCCGACAGCTATGCGCTGGAAGTGGGAGGGCGGACGATTGAGATCGGCGCCGTGTCGATGGGCAATCCGCACGCAGTCCTGATGGTAGAAGATGCTGCCACGGCACCGGTGCGGGAGCTCGGCCCGTTGATCGAGCGGCATGCACGTTTTCCGCGTCGCACCAACGTCGGTTTCATGAAGATTCATGGCCGCGACACCATAGACCTGCGGGTATATGAACGCGGCGCGGGTGAAACCCTTGCCTGCGGGAGCGGCGCCTGCGCTGCGGTTGTGGTCGGGCGCCTGCGCGGCCTGCTGAACGAGCGGGTCCTGGTGCATCTGCCCGGTGGAACGCTTGTGGTAAGCTGGTCCGGAGATGAACAGGCCGTTTGGATGACCGGACCGGCGGTCCAGGTTTTCGACGGTCTGATAGACCTCGACAACCTGAAATCGAATTAAAAAGCGCCGCAGCTGACAGCATTCGCGCAAAGAGGGAGTGGCCAAGCATGAACCTGATACACGACGACCTCGAGCAGACTGGCGATGACCCCGAGGAACCCATCGCCGAGTACCTCATTGCTCACCCGGATTTTTTTGTTCGTCACCCCGATGTGCTGGCCGCGATCGATCTTCCGCATCCGACCGGAGACGCGGTCTCACTGATCGAACGCCAGGTCCTTACGCTGCGTGCGCAATCGACAAAATATCGCCGTCAGCTCGAACAACTTCTCTCAGTGGCACGGGAGAACGATGCCCTGGCCAAACGCCTGCACCGGCTTACCCTCGCACTGCTCGAAACACAGTCATTTGACGAAGTCCTCAATACGCTCCAGGACGAGCTTCGCGATCAGTTCAAGGCCGACGCGGTGGAGATGAAACTGTTCGCCTCGGAACAGTTGGAGGCACATGCGCATGAGCCGGGGCCGGCACTGTTCCAGGAGTTCCTGCAGCGCGGCCGCCCCAACTGCGGGCAGCTCGACAAGGCCAAGCTGGAATACTTGTTCGGCTCACAGGCCGGGGAAACGGGCTCAGCCGCACTGATTCCGTTGACCGCGCCGCCGCTCGCGGGCGTACTGGCAATCGGCAGCCGCGACCCAGAGCGTTTTCACGAGGGCAAGAGCGTTGATTTCCTGCAGCGTCTGGCGGAGGTGGTCAGTGCAACCCTGCAGTCTGCCTCCAGCCCCGGCGTTTAGCCCGGAAATCGCAGCCGATCAGCGCTTGATCTTCGACCTTTGAAAAATCGAGAGAAACTGGCGCACGTGAGCGGGATCGTTATGGTTGCAAGCTGTTCCGGTCGCTGGCCTATCCCGGCTCTGGCGGCTCCTCTCTCGCCCCGGCTTGGTTTTCGCTCAAGTGGTGGCCATGGCTGCCGCAGATCCTGATCCGGCGCTCGTCGCCTTCCTCGACTATCTGCATTACGAGCGCCGCCTCTCACCGCGCACTCTGTCCGGCTATCGCCGAGACCTCGAAGGTTTTCTCGCCTGGCTGGGCGAGCACGGTGTCGACGACTGGGCTCGTGTCGATAGCCAACATGTCCGCAGCTACGCCGCAGGCCGACATCGTCAAGGTTTGTCACCGAAAAGCCTGCAACGGCATCTGAGTGCGATTCGCGCCTGGTTTCGCTTTCTGCTACGTGAAGGCGGGGTAAGGGCCAATCCGGCCGACGGTGTACGCGCGCCCAAGGTGACCCGGCGCCTGCCGCACACTCTCGATGCCGACCAGCTTGCACACCTGATGGATCTACCCGGCGACGGCCCGCTCGACCGCCGCGACCGCAGCATCATGGAGCTGTTCTACTCTTCCGGACTGCGCCTCGCGGAGCTGGTGGCGCTGGACCTCACCGACATGCGCAGCAGCGACGGCCTGTTGCAGGTGACCGGCAAAGGCAACAAGACGCGTCGCCTTCCGATCGGGCGATTCGCCCGGCAGGCGATCGAAGACTGGCTGGCAGTACGCCCCGAGCTCGCGTGCGCCAACGAGACGGCGCTGTTCGTCAGCCAGCGGGGGACACGCCTCAGCCCGCGCTCGGTCGAGGCCCGCCTGCGTCAGCGCGCCATTGAACAGGGTATGCCACGGCACGTTCACCCGCACATGCTGCGCCATTCCTTCGCCAGCCATGTATTGGAATCGTCGGGAGATCTGCGCGCGGTGCAAGAGCTGCTCGGCCACGCGGACATCAGCACCACGCAGGTCTATACGCATCTGGACTTTCAGCACCTGGCGCAGGTCTACGATGAGGCCCACCCCAGGGCGAAACGTAAGAAAAAATCATCCCACCGGTAACCCGCGGCCGGTTTTTCGACAGCCGCTGGCCGCGGAAAGAAGAGCGCAAGCCCACAGTGCGTTCTCCGCTCGGCCGCATCACATTGGTTGCAGGCAATGTTTCGACAGATTCATGCCTCGTCGCACAATCCGCTACAATCGCGGGTTATCTCAATTGTCAGGTCATCCAGTGGAACAAATACGTGGAACCACCATCCTGTCGGTGAGGCGGGCCGGCAAGGTCGTCATCGGCGGTGACGGTCAGGTCTCGATGGGTAACACCGTCATGAAGGGTAATGCGCGCAAGGTGCGGCGGCTCTACAAAGGCAAGGTGCTAGCCGGTTTCGCCGGCGCCACGGCCGATGCTTTTACCCTGTTCGAGCGTTTCGAGGCAAAGCTGGAAAAGCACTCGGGCCATCTCACCCGCGCCGCCGTCGAGCTGGCAAAGGACTGGCGCACCGACCGCATGCTGCGCCGCCTCGAGGCGCTGCTGGTGGTTGCCGACAGTGAGGCCTCGTTGATTCTCACCGGCACAGGCGACGTGGTCGAGCCGGAGGACAGCCTGATGGCGATCGGCTCGGGCGGCTCCTACGCACAGGCCGCGGCGCGCGCGATGCTGGATACGACCGAGCTGGCGGCGCGCGAGATTGTCGAACGCGGCCTCGGTATCGCCGCCGATATCTGTGTCTACACCAATCACAACCTCGTCATCGAAGAGCTGGACTACGATGCCTGAATATACCCCTGAAGAGATCGTCCGCGAACTGGACAAACACATCATCGGTCAGCAGGCCGCCAAACGTTCGGTCGCGATTGCGCTGCGCAACCGCTGGCGTCGCATGGAGGTCGACGAAGAGCTGCGCAACGAGATCACGCCCAAGAACATTCTCATGATCGGCCCCACCGGGGTCGGCAAGACGGAGATCGCGCGCCGCTTGGCAAAACTCGCCAACGCACCCTTCATCAAGGTCGAGGCGACCAAGTTCACCGAAGTTGGTTACGTGGGGCGCGAGGTCGATTCGATCATTCGTGATCTCGCCGATTCCGCGGTAAAGATGGTACGTGTTCAAGAGATGGAGAAGGTACAGGACGTTGCCGCCGATGCCGCA
>Ga0316201_10004961_pt1 | contig 10164 bp, 8 predicted proteins | sample CS6wburrow_MG_FD_204516 | JGI IMG/M metagenome (GOLD analysis project Ga0316201, IMG submission 204516) | Coastal sediment microbial communities from Delaware Bay, Delaware, United States - CS-6 worm burrow | ecosystem: Environmental > Aquatic > Marine > Coastal > Sediment | place: USA: Delaware...
ACGCCGTCGATGGGGCTTGTGGGCCGGCCCATAGGGAGCCCCGCTATCGGGCCAATGCTGCGTTGCACTCCATGAAAAGGGCATGCCATTCTCTGCGGAGTGCGCCTTACCTTGACCCAATAGCGGGGCTCTGAGAGTTACAGAACTATCCGCATGGCCCACTAGGGCCAGTTAACGTTTGGTCTACACTCTGAATCTGAACCGAAACGTTTTACCCGCCGGAGCATTTGTCGCCCACTCTATTTGCACTGCCATTGCTGGGGAAAAACCATGATTCGACCCTTTGGGAGCATTCTTGAAACCATCGGGATAACACCTGTCGTCCGCATCAACAAACTGGCGCCGGCCGGTGTAAACCTGTTTGTTAATCATAGAATCTTTCAATCCCATGGGCTCCATCAAGGAACGTTTGGTACTGGGTGTAATTGAAGATGCAGAACGCTCGGGCGCGCTGAAACCTGGTCAGACGGTAGTCGAGGCGACCAGCTGAAATACTGGGATCGGCCTGGCTATGGTTTGTGCCCAGAAGGGCTATCCACTGGTAGTGACAATGGCGGAAAACTTCAGTATCGAAAGACGCAAAATGCTGCGTTTTCTCGGCGCCAAGGTGGTACTGACACCGGCCGACCAGATGGGAACGGGCATGCTGGCAAAGGCGGTGGAACTTGCTCAGGAACACGGCTGGTTTCTGTGTCACCAGTTCGAGAACGAAGCCAACGCAGAGATGCATTCACAAACCACCGCACCGGAGATTCTGGAGAGCTTTGCGGATACCGGCCTGGACTACTGGGTCATCGGCTTCGGCACCGGCGGCACGCTGAAGTGCGTCTCCCGCGTACTCAAGCAGCAGAGCCCTGCAACCCGGGTGATCGTGTGCGAACCGGACAACTCCCCGGTACTGGCCAGCGGCATACCCCAGGCACGCAACCCCGACGGCTCTCCGGCTGAGAGTCATAAGGCTTTTCGACCCCATCTGATGCAGGGCTGGAGTCCCGACTTCATCCCCAAACTGGTGGGCGACAGCAGCGTGGATGGCAAATGGATAGACGAACTGATACCGGTAAAAGGGGTGGATGCGATTCACTGTTCGCAACAGCTGGCCCGCGAGGAGGGGATTTTTGTCGGTATCTCGTCCGGCGCCACCTTTGCCGGGGCCCTGTCGGTCTGTCGCGGCGCTCTAGCGGGCAGTAACCTGCTGTGTATGCTGCCGGATACCGGTGAACGCTACCTATCTACCCCGCTTTTCGAAGATATCGCCGAACAGATGACCGGAGAGGAGATCGAAATCTCCCGTTCCACCGCGAGTTTTCGGTTTGACGTGGCCCCGGCCGCGACCGAAGAGGCAGAGAGCCTGCCCGCTACCAAAGCGGCGCACAAATTTGTAACCAGAATCACCCGGGAATATAAAGTGGTGATGTTTGCGTTGGAATGGTGTGAATTCTGCTGGTCGGTCCGCAAGCTGTTTGCCAAACTGGGGGTGGAGTATAAATCGGACGATCTGGACTCCACCGAATACGCGGAAAACGACTGGGGCGGTGATATCCTGCGGGCACTGACTTAACAGACCGGTTGCGTCACCATCCCACAGATTTTTTACGGCGGTGAGTTTCTCGGCGGCTGCACAGATACTTTTGACGCGTTTAAAAACGGCGGACTGCAACAGCGGATGAAACAGAACGGCATTGTCTTCGACGAGAGCATAAAACTGGATCCGTACGACCTGTTGCCGAAGTGGCTGGAGCCGAGATAAGCAGTCGGCTTACCTGAGGAGATAACACCAAACCGGTGCCGTCGACCTGACTTGGCAGGGATAGACGCGTCAACCGATCTGACCGGTCATTTATTAAATTGATAGCTGTTTATGCGATACGCATGCGATTCGACAGTCAGGATGCGGTAAAATCACGGATATGGCCTGCGCGGCGGGTTGGAGGCATCGGACAGCTCTGAGGTTGTGTTGGATTCCCGTCCCGGACGCCACCGAAACTGAGAAGCCTGACCAGCTGCATGAGACGGCATAAAAAAACGGATAAACAGCATGATAACGGTTATTGCAAATCTTAAGGGGGGAACCGGCAAGAGCACAGTGACTTTCAACCTGGCGGTATGGCTGCGTTCAACCGGCCGCAGGGCGATAGTGATCGATCTCGATCCGCAGAGAACGCTTTCAGATGCCGCCGCGCTGCGGACGGAAGAGGAGATTGAACCCTCAATTCGAGTAGAAGCAGGAACTTTCGCGGACGTGAATTTCCCGGAGGATGCCGAAGAGATCATCATTGATGTCGGTACTGCGGACCTGGAGTCCTTCAAACAGGCTATCATGATCGCCGACCGCATTCTGATTCCTGTCACCCCGTCACAGGCCGATATCTGGTCGACTCAGCGATTTGTCGGATTCCTCTACAAAAATACGCACGGCAATCCGGCGGAGCTGATCACCGTCCTCAACCGCGCCGATACCAACAAGGAGATTCAGGCGTCCGATGAAGCCGCCGCTGCGCTGGATACACTTCCTGGTGTCCGTTTGCTGTCACAGCGACTATCGAACCGAACCGTTTTTCGGGACTCTTTCAGCGAGGGTCTGGCGGTGTTCGAACTCGAACCCCGAAGTGTAGCCAGCCGCGAGTTCAAAGCGTTGGCAGAGACCCTGTTCGGTCATACCACACGATCTTTACTGGATCGGCTTCGCAAGCAGAAGAGGTCAACGAAGGTGGATGCAGCGTTTCGACAGGCATTGGAGACACCCGCGGCCAAACCTGGCGGTGCGGAAAGGACGGATTATGGACCCGCCACCACCGCCCAAACAACCGAGGAGAGCTGGGACGAGGAACAACAGGAGAGCAAGAAGCAGAAGGCAAAGAGAAGCAAGAAGCAGAAAAAGGGGTCAAAAGAGAAACGGGGCGGAAAAGGCAAGAACGCCAAGAACAGTAAAAAGGACAAAAAGAATAAAAAGGGACGCAAGGGAAAGAGGTGAGCTTCGATACCCGGTACCCTTTACACATTGAAACGAAGTGGGTTCCAGGGCTTTAAACAAGTGTCGGGCACCACTTGATGTAACTTAGCCTCGCCTCAGACCGAAAAGAAGTGCTTACTGGCCAATATCACACGGAGCCACGGAGATCACGAAGAACAGACCCTAATTCGGCTTTTATCACTCCGTGTGAGACATTGCTTTTTCACTCAAAATTTGGCGCATCCATAAAGCAATGAGGGCCAGCACTCCCTCAACATGATAGTGCCGAGTTCAGGAGAGAATACTGTCCAACTGCTCCTCTGTGTAGCCGGCGCCGTCTCCATAGCGTTGACGCAGATCCCGATCGGCGTTGCGTCTCGCGGCAGCTTTCGCCAGTCCCGCTTCCAGGTGCTTCTCATAGCGGGTACGAAGATACTGGTGCCGCTCCCAAATTTTTTTACGTTCGCTGATTGATCCCGCATTCGACGACTCATGGAGGCTTTGCGCCAATTCATCCAGCTCGTTAACTGGTGTTGTTTCGATAACCGGCGCCATCTCGCTGTGACCGCCCCGCAGATCATTTAACTGATCATCACGTGCCTGAAGCTCGCGTGTCAGTCGCAGGATCTCCTTGCGCAACGCCTTCGTCGACTCCTTTATCTTGCCTGGCTTTGTCCCTCTCGCGGCCTTGATTTTATCTCTCTTTTTCTGTTTTCCCGCACTTTTTTTCTTCCCTTTTTTCTTCTCTTTGTTCTTCATCTCTCACCTCCGCCCAAACAATACACAGGTTTTCCATGAAAGAGCAAGAGGAGATCAGCGGGGCGCGATCTCCTCGATATAGCTGCGCGCGATTGGTGTCTGCACATAGCGTTATTTACCATCCTCAAGAATCCAGAAAAAGCAATAACCCTTTTCCGGCTCGCTGGTCACCTTGCCGTTTCGCACCTCCCAGGATTTGACATGGTTGCCATCGGCCTAGGTAACGCGGTAATTACCCTCCAGCCAGGTGACCCCCATGCGGGAGATGCGATTCTGCTGCTCCTGGGTGCAGCCGAAAACCAGTAACGAGGGCAGTAACGCCAGAGTCAACCGCCAAGGTTTAATTCTCATCTGTGATGCGCTTCCGTTGTATCTTGTTTCATCTGTCGGTCAGTTTGATCTCGATCCGCCGATTGCGTTGGTAAGCTTCCGCGGTCTCATTCCTGTCGACCGGATGGTACTGACCAAAGCCGGTTGCGGCCAGACGTTTCGCATGAATCCCCTGGGATGCGAGATAGCGCACCACCGACACTGCCCTTGCAGTGGAGAGCTCCCAGTTGGAGGGAAACTTTGCGGTGTTGATGGGCTGGCGGTCGGTATGTCCGTCCACGCGCAGAATCCAGCTCACTTCAGGCGGGATTTTTGCGGCAATGGCGTCCAGTGTAATCGCCAGCTTGGCGAGTTCACTCTTGCCCTCCCGGCCGAGGGTGGCGGAACCTGAATCGAACAGCAGCTCCGAAGGAAACACGAAACGGTCGCCTACCACCCGGATATTGGGATTCTGCCCCAGCACCTTGCGCAGGGTACCGAAAAACTCCGAACGGTATTTCTCCAGTTCGTTCACCTGTTTGGCCAGCAGCACATTCAACCGTTTGCCCAGATTAGAGATCTCCAACTCCTGCCCCTGACTCTTCTCCTCCGCCAGTTTGAGGGCCTGGCCGATCGACGCCAACTGCTCGCGCAGCGCTGCTATCTGCCGGTTCAGCAGATCCACCTGAGCCCTGGCGCTGGTAGAAAGCTCCTTCTCCTGTTGCAGCGCCTCCCTGCCCGCCTCCGCCACGACGAACAGCTCTTCGATACGGATCTCCTTCTGCTCAATCGTCTTTTGCGCCAGCAGCGTCCTCTCCTCCTCTTCAGCCAGGCGCGCCTGCAGTGATTTGCTCCGATCCCGCAAAAGTCCAACCTCAGCTTCACGTCCCCGCAACGAGGTCGCCAGCCGGCCCACTTCCTGCTCGAGCTGCTCCCTCAGCTGGCGCAGCGCGGTAATATCCTGCTGCAGCGATGCCAGCGTGCGCAGCTGCAGTTCGATCGTCTCCTTGTCCGCCGCAACCACTTTATTGAGCTGCTCCACTTCGCCGTACAGCTCAAACTGCTTCTCCAGACTCTGGCTGTACTCATCGGAAATCCGCGCCACCTTCTGCTGCAACTGCAGACTCTTATCCTGTTCCAGATCGAGCAGCGAGCTGATCTCGCGCAGACGCGAATTGAGGTCAGAGAGTTCGCGCTCCCGGTCAGACAGGGTCTCCGCCAGGAACACCTGCGCCAGGGTAAAAATCAGCAGCGTAAAGATCACCAGCATCAACAGTGCCGACAGCGCATCGACGTAGCCCGGCCAGACGTCGATGGTGCTTCTGAAACGGCGGCGACTTGCAAGCATGGTTGAGGTCCTGGACTGCGGTTTGCGGTGCGTTGATCAGTCGGATTTCGAAACTTCGTCGTTGAGCAGCTCTCGCAGAAGCTGGTTCTCTTTCTGCAACTCAGTCACAACAGCCGACAGATCCTCCTGCCTCTCTTTGGTGGACACCATCTCCACCTCCTCCAGGGTATCCGGGGCATCGATAAAATGGGTCATCCCCGACAGCCACTCCTCCAATCCGTCGTAGAAACGATTCTGCGCATGTCCGGCCTGAATATCGAGAAAACCAAGTACCAACGACCCGCCAAGGCCGAACAGCGAGGAGCTGAACGCCGTGCCCATTCCCGCCAATGGCTTCAACAGCCCCCCTTTCAGCTCAGCGAACACCTCGGTAAAATTACGCTGCCCCACGTCCAGTCCGAGAATCACCTGACCGACCGATTCGATGGTGCCTAGCAGCCCCCAGAAGGTGCCGAGCAGGCCGAGGAAGATCAGCAGGCCGATCATGTAGCGGGAGATCTCGCGCGACTCGTCCAGCCTTGCACGGATACCGTCCAGCACGGTGCGCAGCGATAACGCGGACATGCTGAAGCGATCGCGTTTGACATGAACATCGAGGCTCTTGGCAAGCGGTTTGAGCAACCGCGGCTCCTGGGCAACGGAGAGACCGGTCTGGCCGGTTCTGAATACCTTTATCCACTCCAGCTCCGGCCGCAGTATCAGCACCTGGCGAAAAGTGATGAGCACACCCACGAAGAGCACACCGAGAATCAATCCGTTGAACACCCAGTTCGCCATAAAAGCGGACTCGAGCGGGCGATAAAGGAGCCCGCAGATGGCTCCGACGATGATCAGATAAACCAGCATCCAGAATATAGTATGCTTTGGGTTGCTCATGAATATGTCCCGAGTTTCCCGCAACCGCAGCTAACGCGAATTGCTTCGATGTGCTATTTTCGCGCCAACATACCATAAACCAGGCACTGTTATCACAGATTCCATGCATATGCTCTCCCTTCGGATTCTCGCGGCATTTCTACTCTTTCCTCAACTGTTGCAGGCAGAGGATGTGGGCCGCCCGCTGCTGATCTCAGAGTATGTGGAAACCGGCGCAAGGCACATGGGTATCAGGCTGCTGGGCGCAATATCACTGCAGGGCCACAAGGCGCTCGCTGAGCTCTCCGATCTGGCATGGGACGAGGACGAAGAGATTCTCTACGGGGTGACGGACCGGGGTCGCCTGCTGCATCTGCAGCCGGTTATAGAGAACGGCCGGCTGGTAAACGCCAGACTGCTCCGTCACTTCCACCTGCGTAATCGAAAAGGGAAGAAACTGAAGAAAGCTGCGAAGGATTCCGAGGGGCTGGCGCTGGAACGCTCAAGCAACGGCATCCGCGGCGACAGCCTGCTGGCGGTTTCGTTTGAAGGCGATAACCGGGTCGATCTCTATTCCCCCGAGGGAGAGTTCCTGCGCCCGGTGAAACTGCCGGACGCACTGCGCGATAAAAAGTTCTACAAGCGGGGGAACAAGGGGTTGGAGGCGCTTGCACGGCACCCGCAATTTGGCTATATGACTGGCCCCGAAGTGTCCAGGGAAGGCGGTGACATCCCAATCTTCAGCCAATCGGGTCAGCGCTGGCACTACCGCCCGCTCGAACCCAATGGTGCTCTGGTCGCGCTTGAGGCTCTCGACGATGGCAGACTTCTGATCCTGGAGCGCGCCTACAGCTCGGTTTTCGAACCGCTGGTGATCAGCCTGTCGAGCGCTCATCCCCGCAGGGACAACGTCAACAGGGTGCTGCAAACCCAGCTGCTGGCCCGCTTCGACAATACCCAACAGTGGCGGACGCAAAACTTCGAAGGGCTTACACGCCATCGGGGAGAGCGCTATTTCATGGTCAGCGACGACGGCGGCGAGAGCTACCTGCTGACCCAGCTGCTCTATTTTGAAACTCTTTGATGCAGCAGATCTCTGGGTTTCTGTTGACCCGTCATTGGCGCGACCGCCCCACCGGGCTGGCGCTGACTTTCTGGGCCTGGACGCCGGAAGGTCCGGTCTGCCTGCACTATCCGAATCAGCAGGCGATCTGCTTTATCGAGCGCAATGCCGAACTTCCGCCCGGCGTCGATTGCGAACGTAAACCGCTCGCACTGACCGATCTCGACGGCGCCCCGGTGGATGGACTCTATTTTAATCAGCAGGGTCAACTGCAGCGGCTGCGGCAACTCGTTTCGGGCAGTGATTTGCAATTGTACGAATCGGATATAAAGCCGGCAGACAGATTTCTGATGGAACGCTTCGTCACCGCTTGTTTCAGCACGCGGGGAGATTTTGTTCAAAGAGACGGCTACCGCGAAGTGACCCACGCCGGCATCAAGCCCGCGATGCTGCAACCGAAACTGCGTTATCTAAGTCTGGACATTGAAACCGACGGTGCGCAGGGAGAGGTCATCTCCATCGCCTGGTGCGGTCAGGGCGCGGAGGCAGTCCTTATCCAGGGAGCGGCCGCCGACTGGCCCAGCGATCTGCCGCTGACCTGGTATGCCGACGAAGGTGCGCTGCTGCGTGGATTTCTAAGCGAGTTCTCACGCATCGATCCCGACCTGATTCTCGGCTGGAATCTGATCAACTTCGATCTCGACTACCTGGAGCGGCGCTGCCGCAGACTGCGCATACCCTTTCAACTCGGGCGTGGCGGAGAGCCAGCCGTCATTCTGCAGCCGCAGCAGGCAGGCCAGCAGCGCATCGCTTCCATCCCCGGACGCGTGGCGCTGGACGGCATCGACAACCTGCGCGCCGCCTTCTGGTCATTCGACAGTTACAGCCTGAACAGTGTTGCGCACAATCTGCTGGGCAAGGGAAAACTGATAGCCGACGGCAAGGATAAGATTGCCGAGATCCGCGCGCTATTCCGTGAAGACCGGCCGGCGCTGGCAGCCTATAACCTGGAAGACTGCAGGCTGGTGGAGGCGATCTTCATCAAGACCGATCTGATCAACTTCTGCCTGCAGCGCGCGCGCATGACCGGTCTCGCCCTGGGCCGCCAGGGTGGGTCTGTCGCCGCTTTCGATAATCTCTATCTGCCGCGTCTGCACCGGGCCGGCGCGGTGGCATTGGATATCGGCGCGCGCAGTTTCGACACTTCCAGTCCGGGTGGTTACGTGATGGACTCGCAGCCGGGTCTCTACGACAACGTCCTGGTGCTCGACTTCAAGAGCCTCTACCCGAGCATCATCCGCACCTACCGCATCGATCCGCTGGGCATGGCCCGCCCGGGCGATGACCCCCTCCCCGGCTTTCTCGATGCGCAGTTTTCGCGCACGCAGAGCATACTGCCGGATATCATCGCCGAATTGTGGCAACAGCGTGACCACGCCAAGCGCAAGCACGACATTGCGCTTTCGCAGGCGGTCAAGATCATCATGAATTCATTCTATGGCGTGCTCGGTTCAAGCGGGTGCCGATTCTACAATCCTCAGCTGGCCAGCAGCATCACCCGGCGCGGGCACCAGATCATCACCCGCAGCCGCGACTGGCTGGAGCAGAGAGGTTTCCCGGTCATTTATGGTGACACCGATTCGCTGTTCGTTCTGCTTGGATCCGAATTCGAAGAGAAGCAGGCGATCGACACCGGACGCAATCTTGCGCGGGAACTCAATCAGTGGTGGCGCGACGAGTTGCAGCGGGAGTTCGGACTCGAATCGTTTCTGGAGATCCAATTCGAAACCCACTTCATCCGCTTTCTCATGCCCACCATCCGCGGTTCGGAAACCGGCAGCAAGAAACGCTACGCCGGTTATGTCCGCAACAGCAGAGGCGGGTTTGAGGTAAGGTTCAAAGGACTGGAGAGCGTACGCAGCGACTGGACTCCGCTTGCCCGCGGTTTTCAGCAGGAGCTCTATCGGAGGATTTTCTTTAACGAGCCGTACCGGGATTACGTGCGCGACACAGTGAGTTCTCTGAAAGCGGGTCGGCTCGACCGCCAACTGGTCTACCGCAAACGGTTAAGGCGCAGGCTCGACCAATACCTGCACAATGTACCGCCGCATGTGCAGGCGGCGCGCAAGGCCAAAAGAGTCGGACGCTGGATCAGCTACCTGACTACCGTCAACGGACCCGAGCCGGTGGACAATCAGCACAGCACCATCGACTATCAGCACTACATAGATCGTCAGCTGGCGCCTGCGGCCGATGGAATTTTGCACTTCGTCGGCGACAGCTTCGAGGGGATCACTGCGGATCAGTTGAATCTTTTCTAGACTTTTCCCGCGGCCACGACGAGAAAACCGGGAACCTCTACCTGTGCGACCTGAGCGTTTTGATGCGCGCCGCGATCACTTCGCTCAGACGCGCAAGCGCCCGGCTCTTTGCCGCGATCTGGGCGCTGAATCCCGCTTCACTCACCGCTTCTGTCAGATCGGTTTTCTGAATGGCGTAAAGCGACCTGCCGTCATCCCCCAGTATTCGCCACTGTGCGCTTAGCAGGATCTGACTATCCGCTACCAGGTCAAACTGTCGAATGTCGATCGCCACTTGATAATCGGGCTCTACCGCGCGTTCCCAGGGAAAGGTGACGACCGCTTCGGTGGCCAGCAGCCGGGAGAGATTCTCCGCCATGACCCAGGTTATGTTGGTCTCCAGCGTGCCCCCCCAACGGTCGAACTCCTCCACCTTTAGCAGGTTGGCGTTGTTCCGAGTGACGATCTGCGGACGCTCCAGATAGGCCACCAACCGCACCGGACCGACACCGACAATCAGATCGAAGGCCCCGGGAACTCCCGCTGCCGTTGCTTCGGGAGTCAGCACATAGAAGCG
>Ga0316201_10004962_pt1 | contig 10163 bp, 11 predicted proteins | sample CS6wburrow_MG_FD_204516 | JGI IMG/M metagenome (GOLD analysis project Ga0316201, IMG submission 204516) | Coastal sediment microbial communities from Delaware Bay, Delaware, United States - CS-6 worm burrow | ecosystem: Environmental > Aquatic > Marine > Coastal > Sediment | place: USA...
TTGCGAGAGGCGCAGAACTACGTGCGTGCCTATACGCGCGGCCTCGGCATTTTCGAGTTGCCGGAGTACCTCGCGTGGCCTGATTGGGATGAGTGGGAGCCGGTAACCGCCTGGCTCAGGAGCAAGCTCTCACAGCCCTAGGGTCGCCAGTTAACCTTATTCGGGCCTAAAGGCCCTCCCACAGCAGGCAGCCTTTTCGGGCCTAAAGGCCCTCCTACAGGAGGCTGGTTCCTGTGGAAGGGAGCTTCTCAGTGGGAGGCCCCGTGTGGGAGGCCCTGTGTGGGAGGAACTCTGTGGGAGGGCCTTCAGGCCCGAATCGTTGGAGGGTCATGCCATGCTGACCACCAATATGGGTAGTCTTCGATCGAGCTGACAATTCCTGCTCTTAGAGGGTTGTAGACGACGTAGTTGGCCAGATTCTCGAGGTCTTCATCTCGCCTGACGGCGTGATCATGAAATCCGCTTTGCCATAGCGGGGCTGTCACCCGTCGTTGGCGATTTATTCGACGCGCTGAACGGCCTTTCATGCGTCCCACGATCTGACTTAAGTCTCCGCCGGGTTTAATCCGCAGCAGCCAGTGGATGTGGTCGGGCATTACGACATACGTCAGGTTCTCGCACAGACCTTCCTCCGCACGCATTCGAACCTCTTCGATAGCAATTTGTGCGGCACAGTGCGCGGCAAAGACACGACGATGACGGTCGCATCTGGTCGTAATGAGGTAGATACGGCCGACTTCCGAGAATCGGCCTTTCCGCAACTGATGACTCTTATAGCGTGGCACACAGGAGATGTTGCTCGGCAGGAAACGCCATGGCAGCAATCATTATGGGGTCGTTCGGGCCTAAAGGCCCTCCCACAGCAGGCAGCCTTTTCGGGCCTAAAGGCCCTCCCACAGCAGGCAGCCTTTTCGGGCCTAAAGGCCCTCCCACAGCAGGCAGCCTTTTCGGGCCTAAAGGCCCTCCTACGGGAGGCTGGCCCTGATACCGTCCTCAGGATTCGCATAGCGTGGGGTGACACCAAGTACCTCGCGCATCTTCGTTGTGTCCACGATTCGCGATGAGGACAGGAATGCGAGCCTGACGGGCGAGAATTCCTTCTGTGCCTGCGCACGGCTTATCAGTCGCGGTTCGGGCAACGCTGCCTGGCGCGCCACTTCGTGGGCAAACCACGTTGCGCTGCGGTTGTCCCCGTCGCCCACGTTGTAGATGCCCGCCGGGATATCCTCACGAAGTGCCGCAATACAGCAGCTCGCAAGATCATCCACGTGGATACGGTTGCCGGGACTGGCATCTTCCTCTGTCAGAAATGCACCGCCTTCCTCAAGGCGCTGTAGCGGGAGGCGACCCGGCCCGTAAATACCAGGCGCGCGCAGTATCACGAGCTCATACCCCGCGCTCATCGCCGCATCGGCGAGCAGGGTTTCGGCGCTGATGCGGGCCCTCGCCATAGGGTTGTTCGCCGCCACGGTCGCATCCTCCCTGACGACAGCGCCTTTGCAGTCTCCGTAGACGCCGGTCGTGCTGATATAAACAAAACGAGTCGGGACAGGCTCCAACAGCGACAGGAAACGCTGCAAACGTTCATCGTCTTCGCCATCAGGCGGGCAGGTGTAGAGCACCGCGTACCGGTCCGGCAAGTCCAGCGGCAGCGACTGTGGCCGGTCGAAATCAAATCTGTGGAACGGGCGCGCGGTGTCCGGCGCGGAACGACTCAGGCCCACCACTTCGTCCTCGGGCAGGCGCTCAAGGACGCGGCGGCCCGTGTATCCGGTGCCTGCGACAATCGTGAACACGAGTTACTCTTTGTCGATGTGCGGAATGGCCGGCAGCGGTTTCGCAGCCACCATGCCGAGGCCATCGCGGTAGGCATCAGCGGCAGCGTTGGCCTCGCCCATCTGTGCAAGCAGGGCGCCGTACTCCTGGTAGGCCTCTGGCGTCGGTCGCATGCTGATTACAGTTTCGAGGTAGCTGCGCGCTTTGCCCCAGAGTTCGTTGCGCAGGCACAGGCGCGCGGCGGCCAGCAGCAGGTCGGGGTCTTCGCCATGGCTCTTCAGCCAGCCCTCAGCGCGTTTCAGCTGTTTCGTCGTATCGGTGGCTTCCACCAGGCCGAACAGGCGCACCAGCGGGCCGCGCCAGTTCGATTTGAGCGAGGCTGCGAGCTCTTTCTCGGCGCGATCGTTCAGGCCGGCGCGCATGAGTCCGTTGTAGTAAGCCTCAAGCAGCGTTATATCTGTTTTCAGGCCGCGAGCGATCTTTTTCCAGATAAGGCCGAGCTCCTCGGCATCGGCCGCTTTGTCGAGCGCCTCCCTGTGCACGCGGATGGTCCACTTCTCGAGTACCTCCGGCTTGATCTGCGTGTTCTTGCGCAGGCGGGGCAGGAGCTCCCCAAGGGCAGCCCAGTCTTCGAGCTTGAAGTAGAGTCGGCCCATCAGCGCCAGGGCCTGTACATGATTCTTCGAGTCTTCCTCGAGCCGCCGCAACGTCGCGAGCGCCTGCTCGTAATGATCACGGTCGAGTTGGAACTCGGCCTGCGTCAGTAGCACGGCATTGGCCGCCTCGGGCGTCTCCTGGAAAGCGAGACGCAGCCACTCGTCACGGCGTTCGTCGCGCCCCTGCAGGTGCGCAGCGCGTGCGGCCTGCAGGTAGTTAAAGAGCGGCGAGTCACTGGTGCTTGCCGCGCGGCCCAGCATTTTTTCGCCACGCGCCAGGTTACCTTCGGCGACGGCGATCATGCCCTTGGTCATTTTCTGGCCGGAGCGGGCGGAACGAATTCGCCCCGCGGCTTCGCCCAGCCGTCGCGGCGCGATCAGGATCTTGCGGACCAGCCAAACAACGAGTAACAGCAGAACAGCAAAGCCCGCCAGAACGGGAACCGACATTTCGATGACGTATCCGCGGAAACTAATGACGACGTAGCCCGGGTCCGCCAGCAGGAAGTGCGCGGCGAACGCGCTGACGAACAGGGCAACAACTACGATGATGCCGAATTTCACTGCGTGGTCTCGTTTAGGCTCCGGTACTGGCGGAGCAGGCGCAGCGACTCGGAAATATCCGGAACGGCTGTCGTAAACACATGCCCGCGGATTTCAGCGATGGTGGCCTGAGACCCCGAGACTGACGCGCTGCTGGTATCGAAATAGTCAGCGAGCAACGCATTGGTGTCGTCAAGCGTTTGCTCGAAGATGGCCTGTTCGCCGCGTAGTAATGCCAGGCGTGCCGATTGCAGTTGCAGCGCAATATTGTTGCGCAGGAAGAACTCCGCGTTCGGCGACAGCTGCACGAGCTTGGCGCGTTCGGGTGGTGTCACTTTAACCAGGCCTGACATGGCGCTTTTGACCGATGCCCACGCGCGGCCCGTGCTGCTGAGCTCTGGGTCGATCTCGTTCGTGTCGTCGTCCGCCACGGCCGCACTGGCAAGTGGCAGCGACTCCACGACCCGGGCGAGGCTCGCCAGGGTGAGTGTCGCACCTTCGATATCGGGCTTTTCCATTGCATCGAGCGCTGTAAGCTCATCGGAAAGCGCGCGGCGCACGTCGGTCAGCGCCGGGTTGGCGAGCTGCACGATGCGCTCATCCGCCATCCTCAGTGCCAGCGACGCGAGATGTGGGTTGTTGGCGAGCTGCAGCTGCGCATTGGCGATCTGCATGTAGTACTCGGACTCGGCAAGTATCCACGTATCGCGCGCACCCTCCGAGACGCCGGCGAGTGATGCAACCGAGCCCTCAAGGGTGGCCATACGAGTCGGCAGCGAACTCAGCAGCCGTACACGCTCATCCAGTTCCTGGCGTATCGCATTCAATTCGGCATCGATGGCCGGGTCGCGGCCGCCGAGATCGGTAACGCGTGCCTCAAGCTCAGCGAGCGACTTCTCAGAGGTGCCAAGCCGGCTGTCGAGCCGGGCAACCGCGTCATCGGCACTGGTATCGCGCGAGCTCTGCCAGTTGTGCCACACGGTGTAGCCGGATGCTGCCACGGCGATGATTGCAAGCAGAAATGCCAGCCAGGCAACGGAATTGCCAGAACGAGCACGTCGCGGTTTCTCGGCAACGACCTCATCGGGAGTGGTGTCCTCGGCCGCAGTCTCTTCAACAGGCGCGAGGTCGTCTTGGTTGTCTGTGTCGCTCATGATGCTATTCCGGAGTCGGTACTCTGTAGTGCGATGATCGCCCGGACCATATCGTCAGCGCCCGGCCCGGGTGCCAGAATCGGCCGGGACGCCGGATAGCGGTCCATAGCCTCTTTTAACACACGACCTGCGGGCGTCACCAGTGGCGTTGATTCGAGTTGTCGGGAACACCAGGCAGGCAACAACCTGGCGAGATTTGTCAGGGACTGCACGCTCATGATCGTAATCACATTTATCTGGCGCTGCCGCCAGCGGGATTCAAGGTCGGCGAGGGTTTCGGCACTGATGTCGGGCAGTCTGCGCTCGTAGACGGACAGGTAATCGACCTTGGCGCCGCGCGACCGCAACTCGTCGGCGAGCAGTTCCCGGCCGGCCGGTCCGCGAATAATTCGAACGCGTTTGCCGGCGACGTCTCGCAGCGGTGGCTCTGCCAGCAGGTGTTCGCTGTCATAGCCGTCGGCCGACTGGATATCCACAATACGTCCGGCTGCCTCGATAGCCTTTGCGGTGGCCGGACCGATCGCAGCAACTTTGCCACCGGCTGCATAGCTGATGCCGTATTCGACGGCGTTACGACTGATGAAAATCACGAAATCGGGATCGTCGAGGGCGTCCGCGGCAGCGCGCACTTCAATTTCGCCGAGGGGCGCGATGTCGATCACAGGCAAGCAGTAGGCGGTGCCGCCCTGCGCTTCTATGGCATCCACGAGTTCGATCGCCTGCGTGCGTGGTCGCGTGACGAGCACGCCGACGCCCTGCAGCGGACGATCAGCCATGTGTGGCTCCGGCCGCCTCGAGTAGTTCGGCAGCGCCCTTGTCAAGCAGGCGAGCGGCGAGCTGTTCGCCAAGCGCTTCGGCATCGGTGGCTTTGCCCCTGACGCTGTCGCGAATCGCCGCGCTGCCATCGGGCATGGCGACCAGCGCGGTGACGGTCAGCACGTCTTCGTTGATGACCGCGTAGGTTGCGACCGGCGACTGGCAGCTGGCTTCCAGCACGCGCGCGATGGCCCGTTCCGCCAGGGTCGTCTGTACCGAGGTCGCATGATTGAGCTGCGCCAGCACAGCACGAAGTTCGGTCGCTTCCTCGAGGCACTCAATGCCAACAACGCCCTGCGCCGCGGCCGGCAGCATTTCGTCGGGAATGAACAGCTGGCTGATACGGTCGTCGAACCTGAGACGCTCGAGACCGGCCGCCGCGAGAATGATCGCGTCGTAGTCACCGTTGTCGAGCTTGGCGAGTCGTGTGTTGACGTTGCCGCGCAGCGGTTCGATGCGCAGGTCGGGGCGCATCATCTTTAACTGGGCCTGGCGCCGCAGGCTGGAGCTGCCAATCAGGGCACCTTGTGGCAGATCAGACAGCTGCTCGCCATTCGGCGACACCAGCGCATCGGCATGATTGGCTCGCTCGAGCATGGCCGCGAGGCAAAAGCCCGCGGGCATCTCGGCGGGCACATCTTTCATGGAGTGGACAGCGATGTCTGCCGCGCCGGCCTGCATCGCGACCTCGAGCTCCTTGATGAACAGACCCTTGCCACCGATCTTCTGCAGGCTGCGATCGAGAATCTCGTCGCCCCGAGTCGATAGTGGAACCAGTTCGACGGCGTCGACCTCGGGCATCTCGGTGAGCAGGGCGGCGACATGTTCTGCCTGCCACAGGGCGAGGGCAGATTTGCGGGTGGCGATGCGGATATTCATGATTCTTTAAGGCGGCGCTTTACTTCGGCAACATGCCGGCGGCTGATTATCAGCTCTTTGTCCTCGACTTGCGAGTGGTCTCGCAGGACGACACGGCTCTTGCCCTCGGCATTTCTTTCAATACGGTCGATTCGCGCGACAGCAATCAGCGCGCCGCGATGGATGCGCACAAAGCGATCGCCGAACTCGGCCTCCAGTGACTTCAGTGAATCATCAATAAGGTCATGACCGTTATCATGGTCTACCGAAACGTATTTCTGGTCTGCGATGAGGGATGTGATCTCGTCCACCGGGATCAGCTTGAGCTCACCGTGCGCGTGTGCGCAGACATGCCTGCGCTGCATATCGAGGTGCGCTTCCGCGGCGGCGGCAGTCAGCGCGCTGCCGACAAGGCGTGTTGCCTGTTCCAGGGCCGCTGTCAGCCGTGAGCGGCGCACAGGTTTCAGAACGTAGCCGATGGCCCGCGCTTCGAACGCATCGATTGCATACTCGTCATAAGCGGTCGTGAACACCACGGCAGGTGGGGTGTCCGTTGAATTGAGATGGTGCGCGGTTTCTATGCCGTCCATGCCGGGCATGCGGATATCGAGAAGAACGATGTCGGGTGACAGACGGCCAGCAACATCAAGGGCGTCAATGCCGTTACCGGCTTCGCCGACAACATCGTAACCGTCTTCATCAGCAAGGATCTGGCGCAAGCGGTCGCGCGCAGGTTTTTCGTCGTCGACGATAAGAACCTTCATTGTTCATCCTCGTCGACAGGGAAGCGCAGGACCACGACAAAGCGGTTGTCGCTATTGTCGATTTCAACCGAGGCGCGATTGCCGTAGGCGAGCTCGAAACGCTGCCGGATGTTGCTCATGGCCATGTTATTGCCAATCTTGGCGCGCGACTTACCCGGCGCGACAGGGTTGGACACGGTGATCTGCAGGTAACGACCGTCCCGTTTGCCCGAGATCAGGATCTCGCCGCCTTCGGGGAGTAACTCAATGCCGTGGTAAATGGCGTTTTCGACCAGCGGCTGGATGGTCAGACTTGGAATTCGGGCACGCATCGGCAGCTCATCGATGTCCCAGCGAATCTGCAGTCGATCCCCGAGCCGCAATTTTTCAATGCGCTGGTAGATCGCGGTGATTTCCAGCTCTTCTTTGAGGCTTGTCCGGTCCCGAGTGGTCGACAGGCTGGCACGCAGCAGGTCGGACAGGTCTTCAACCGCTTCCTCTGCCTGCTGCGGGTCGGTGCGGGTCAGGGACGCGATGGTGTTCATGCTGTTGAACAGGAAATGCGGGCGGATCAGCGCCTGCAGTGCGCTGATGCGTGCCTGCGCCTCGAGAACAATGCTGCGTCGCCACTCACTGGAGATGTAAAGATAACGCATCGCCATGGCGATGATGATTGAGCTGATGGCAAACGTGTGGAGCAGGAAATACAGGTGCGAGCTGTCGATGATAGATGCGCCGGTAAGACGCCAGGGCAGTTGCCAGGCCAGCTCGGCGACAACCAGCGACATGAGCTCAAGCACCAGGAAGCTAATGATAAATGCCCGGGTCTTGCCAGCGCGCTCCAGACGGCGGCGTAACTGGCACATGATGGCCGAGCCCAGGAGGGCCAGCCACAGGACGAAGAATGATGTCTTGGAAAGGAGGATCAGGAATTGCCCATCCCCCGTATCGGCAGCCAGCGTCAGGACAATGGCAACGAGCTCAGCGACGAGCAGGACAATGAACAGCGTGCCCGCCGCGCAAAAATCAGGCAGGTATACCTGGGTGTCCTGGCTGGTTGAGTCCGGTGCAGCCGTCATGCACGCGCTCCTTCAAACGATGCGGGCATTGTAACGCCCGGGAGCGCGCGTCGCTCGGACGAGTTCGGGATCCGCTCAGGAGCAGAATTCGGAGACTTGTTCTTCAGCCTTCTGGCGTGCTTCCTGGCGCTGCTCGTCGTCGAGGTAGACGCGTTCGCCGTTCTCGTCGGTGCGATAGACACGACGTGCCTGCAGGTAGCTGTCGAGACGTGCGCGTGAGTTTTCGCATTTTTGCGCGCGCTCGGCGGCAACGGCCGCGCTCTCCGCGGCTTCTTTCTGAGACTCTGCGGCCTCGGCCCGCGCGTCTTCGCGAGCGGTCCTCGCATCAACACGCGCCTTGACGCGTTGCTGTACCGCATTACTGTCAGTGCGGCTGTACGTCATGTAAAGGCGTTCTTCCGTAGCGGCACCGGTCGGGCGATCTTCGTAATGCACATTGCCGTTTTCGTCCGTCCACTTGTAGATTTCGTTAGCCACAGCACCGCTGGCGATGGTCAGTGCGACTACTGCGCAAGAGAGAGCTAGTCGTTTGCCTTTCATCGGGGTCCTTCCTGGCACGCTCGTGCCGTTGGGTTGTACATGGGAGCGGTAAAAATATTAGACCATGAAGGGGCTGACTTTGACGTGAACGCGATCACAGCGAAAGGTGGAATTTTGCACGATAGCGAAATGAAAAGCGGGCCTTGCGGCCCGCTAAGTCTTTGCTTTTTTTGGGGGAATTCAAAATTGAGGCAAGGATCGGGGCATCACCTTCAATGCACTTATGGCAAATCAGGTGACACCCCGATGGGGGAGTTACTCGGCTGAGGTGAATTCCGGGTAGGCTTCGAGACCACATTCTCCGATATCGACGCCCTCGTATTCCTCCTCCTCGGAGACCCGGATACCCACGGTCTTCTTGAGGATGAACCAGACCAGGAAGCTCGCCGTGAATACCCAGGCGAAGATCGAGACGATGCCGATCAGCTGCCACGTCAGTGATGCGTCCGGGTTTGTGATGCATACGGCAAGCAAACCCCAGATGCCCACGACGCCGTGGACCGAGATGGCACCGACCGGGTCGTCGATTTTCAATTTATCGAGCGTCACGATCGAGGCAACCACGAGCAAGCCGCCAATGGCACCGATCAATGTGGCCACGCCGGGCGCCGGCGTAAGCGGCTCGGCGGTAATGGCCACAAGACCGGCCAACGCACCATTGAGCGCCATCGTGAGATCTGCCTTGCCGAACCAGAATCGCGCCAGCAACAGGGCCGCGATCAGGCCACCGGCGGCAGCCATGTTGGTATTCACGAAGATCAGGGCAACGGCATTCGAATTTTCAACGTCAGAAACGACAAGTTGCGAGCCTCCGTTGAATCCGAACCAGCCGAGCCACAGGACGAGGGTACCCAATGCTGCGAGGGGCAGGTTGGAGCCGGGGATCGCGTTAATTCGGCCATCCTTGCCGTACTTGCCCTTACGAGCACCGAGCAACAGGACGCCCGCGAGCGCTGCGGCGGCACCAGAGAGATGCACGACACCGGAACCGGCAAAATCGAGAAACCGGACGGCATCTGTTACGCCATCTGTATTCAGCCAGCCGTTGCCCCACTTCCAGAAACCCTGCACCGGGTAGATGAAGCCGGTGAGAACAATGGTGAAGCCGAAGAACGACCAGAGCTTCATGCGCTCGGCAACAGCGCCCGAGACGATCGACATGGCGGTTGCCACGAACACCACCTGGAAAAAGAAGTCCGACAGGCCCGAGTAGTAGGTGTCACCACCGCTCGCGATTACGTCTGCAGCCGTGTTATCGCTGGAGGTCAGAAGACCCGTTCCGATTGAACCGAGGCTTTGGAACAAGCCGCCTTCGAAGGCGCCCGGGTACATGATGCTATAGCCACAGAGCATGTACATGATGCAGGCGATTGAGTACAGACCAACGTTCTTGGTGAGAATTTCTGCGGTGTTTTTGGCGCGCACGAGACCGGCTTCGAGCATGGTGAAGCCCGCCGCCATCCACATGACGAGCGCACCCATCACCAGAAAATAAAATGTGTCCAGCGCGTAGGCGAGTTCTGTGACCTGCGCTGCTACTTGAATGTCTTCCACGATTATTACTCCCTGTCCTTAAACGGCTTCGCTACCGGTCTCGCCGGTACGAATACGAATGGCCTGTGCCAGGTCCGTGACGAAGATTTTCCCGTCACCAATCTTGCCGGTGCGCGCCGCGTTGGCGATGGCCTCAATGACCTGCTCGGCCATGTCGCCAGAGACGGCAAGCTCGATCTTTGCCTTCGGCAGGAAGTCCACGACATACTCTGCGCCGCGGTACAGTTCCGTGTGGCCGCGCTGGCGGCCGAAGCCCTTCACTTCGGTAACGGTTATTCCCTGAATACCGATATCGGCGACGGCCTCGCGAACGTCGTCCAGTTTGAACGGCTTAATAATCGCCGTAATCATCTTCATGCTTATTCCCCTGTGTAAAGAACGGGCGGCCGGGGCCGCCCGGTTAATCGATTACTTGATGTCGAATGTCTTGCCGAGGGTAAAGAC
>Ga0316201_10004963_pt1 | contig 10163 bp, 9 predicted proteins | sample CS6wburrow_MG_FD_204516 | JGI IMG/M metagenome (GOLD analysis project Ga0316201, IMG submission 204516) | Coastal sediment microbial communities from Delaware Bay, Delaware, United States - CS-6 worm burrow | ecosystem: Environmental > Aquatic > Marine > Coastal > Sediment | place: USA: Delaware...
TACGTGGGAATATGGTTCTCCGGGAGAAAGGGATTGAAAGTGGTGGGACGCTCTGCCCTGTTTGCGTTTATTCTGGTGCTCTTACAGCTCTTTGTAATGATACGTTTTGGCTGGCTGAGAACCTGGTTCCCGGGGATTTCCCAATGGTTTGTGATGTTGATCAATCCGGCCACCCTTAGCGGGGGCTTATTTATCCTGGTGGCTGAAAGGGTAAAGCGCAGGAGTCAATCCACAAGGATGGGGGCACTCTCCTTATTTACCTGCACTTTTGTAGCACTGGTTTTATTCACGGTCATGGGTATCTGGTTCAGGGGACCTAACTGGGATTTTTTCTGGTCGCCCGGCCAGTGGCCGCTACTATAGGTTTGATGATGGACGAGCAGAAATACAGATACAGGGCACAGTTGTTCGTGCTGACCGGAGCAGGATTGCTGCTTCTCCTGCTGTTTGCTGTTTGGATCAGTGAAGGGATGAATAAAGAGTGGCGAAGGGTCCAGAAAGAATATGCAGCCATCCTGGAAAAAAACAGGGAACCGGGATCTGAGGCCTTTGAACGGGGGATTTTCCAGCTTGATCTGCCCGCATTTAATCGTTCAGACCGCTGCGTTTCCTGTCATTTTGGCCTGGAAAATACGGATATGGAGCAGGCCGTTCAGCCTCACACAAGCCATCCGGGGTCTTACCTGGTGGATCATCCCATACAACAGTACGGCTGTACCATTTGTCATGGCGGACAGCCCGGGGCTCTTTCCCGGGTGGAGGCTTTCGGTCAGCTTCAAAAAACACACTGGCCCTATCCCCTGCTGGAGCAACCCTATATCCAGTCTTCCTGCGGCAAATGCCATCTGGCCATTTTCAGCGACCAGAGTCCGGAACTTGCAGAACCTGGTCTGAACGGTCCCTCTGCCGGGATGGATGTCTTTATTAAAGGAAAGGACATTTTTGCTGCCGAAGGCTGCCTGGGATGTCACCAGGCCAGGGGTGTAGGGGGGATCCTCGGTCCTGATCTGACCGAACAGGGAGAGAAGACCAAACATGAATACAGCTTTCAGAATATCCAGGGAAATCAGACGATCTCCAACTGGCTGAAAGAACATTTCAGGGATCCGGAAATGGTCTCGCCAGGGTCTCAGATGCTTCGGATCAACCTGGAAGAAAAAGAGTTGGATGCGCTGGCAACCTTTGTAATGGGGCTGGCCAGGCCGGATATCTCCTTTGAGTATTTCTCCATGGCCACCCTCCAGGAATTTAAAGGGAACAGGCAAAGCATAGGGGGTGAATCCGGTTTTTCGCGCCTCTGTTCGGCCTGTCATGGTAAATGGGGAGAAGGAAAAGGATATGAAGAGTTTAAAACCGGGGTTCCGGCCATTGGGAATGAGGATTTTCTAAGGGTGGCCTCGCCGGAGTATATCCGTTTTACGCTTGAAAAGGGCCGAAGTCTCCGCCAGATGGGTAGTTGGGCAGAAGGAATTTCAGGCCTGAGTCCGGGAGAGCTGGATGGAATCACCCGGCATCTGAAAGGACTGGGGGGAACGGTTAGGAGCAAAGATCTTGCAGGAAAGAGTGGAGACTGGAATCGGGGGAGGGAACTGTATGAAAGTTATTGCAGGACCTGCCACGGTCCCGAAGGAAAAGGGGATGTGGCTGTGGCTCTGAATCAGGAAGGCTTTCTAGCCAGGGCGGATAATGCTTTTATTGCTGAAACTCTCCTGAATGGCAGGCGGAACACGGCCATGCCTTCCTGGGCGAATCTGGAGCTTGAAGAGCTGGCAGACCTGATTACCTATCTGGCATCCTGGCGGAGGAGTGTTCCCTCCTCCGGAGAGTTTGACTTGCCTGAAGCCGACCTGGAACAGGGTGCACTCCTGTATCATTTTCTTTGTTCCCGCTGTCACGGAGAATTTGGGGAAGGAGAGACCGGTCCTTCCGTTATCAACAGGGACTTCCTGGAAGCAGCAGGCGACAGGATGCTGTATGAGACCATAGCCCGGGGCCGCAGCCATACGGCCATGTTTGGCTGGTCGACCGATGTTTACAACCAGGAAAAACTGGAGAGGCAGGATATCAGCAATATCATCGGACATATGCGTAAAACAGCCCGGGAAGAACTGAGCTATGTTTACCAGGGAAGCAATCCCGGAGAGCAGCAGAAAGGAGCGTTGCTCTTCGAACAGCATTGCACAGAATGTCATGGAACAGCGGGAGAAGGCCTGAAAGCTCCGGCCCTGAATAACCAGGAGCTTCTGAGTGCGGCTTCCAATGGCTACCTGCTGGCAACCATTAGCCTGGGCAGAACGCGGACTGCCATGCCTTCCTGGGGGTATGGAGACAGGGACCATCCCCGGTTGAGCGGGAAGGAACGTCTTGATCTGGTGGCCTATATCCGTTCTTTTCAGCGGATTCATCTGAAGTATTAAAATTATCCTTCTGATAATCAGCCCCTAATTAGCCAAGTGGCCATATATCTCCGCGGGGAGGAAACTTTTTCTCAGATTTCACGTATTTTGAAGTAACCTAAAGAGCAGGGCTGCATATGAGTTATAAAGTTTTTGTACTCTATTCTTATCCGAACGACAAAATTTTCGTTGGCTACACCACCAGCCTGACCGATTACATGATTACCATGAATGTCATGGAATCTGACAACCCGCTCTACGAATTCAGGCCATGGACCCTGGTACATATGGAACTGTTTATCTCCGAGGATGAGGCCATGGTCAGAGAGGGATTCCTGAAGCAGGAAATTGGGGAGGCCTATATAAGAAGAGAGGTCTTACCCATGTTTGATTTCCAGTAAAGGTGCTATCTTTGCACCATGTCAGAAAAATCACCAAGGAAGCTGTTCCAAAAGCTTATCCATAAATATCGGGTGGTCCTGTTAAATGAGGACACATTCGAAGAAGTGGGTAATATGAGGCTGACCAGGCTGAACCTGATTGCTCTGGTTGGTGTTCTGTTGTTTCTTCTGGTTGCCATCACCTATATCCTGATTGCCTTTACCAGTATTCGTGAGTGGATTCCGGGATATCCGGATGCGGCCATGCGTCAGCATATTCGCTCCAATGCGATGAAAGTGGACTCTCTGGAGAAGGAGCAGTCGGTCAGGGATCTCTATTTTGATAACCTGAACAGGATTATTTCAGGAGAAGCACCTGAGCTGTATATGAACGATACCACCGGCATGGTTGATGCGGATGCTATTAATTTCAGGCGTTCGAATAACGATTCCCTGTTAAGACGGCAGGTGGAAGCGGATGAACAATTCAGGCTGAGCATCCTGGATGATGCACAAGGAAGCCGGAATCTGACGGACATGCATTTTTTCACCCCTGTAAAGGGCATCATTACCGGAGTATTTAGTCCGGCCGATGGCCATTTCGGGGTTGATCTGGTAGCTGAACCCGATGAGGTTGTGAAGGCAGCCCTGGATGGTACCGTTACCATGTCCACCTGGACCCTTGAAACCGGGTATGTCATACAGATACAGCATGATTATGAGCTTATGACGTCCTATAAGCACAATGCCAGTTTGTTTAAATCGGTGGGGGAAAAGGTTGCTGCCGGAGATGCTATTGCCATAGTGGGAAATTCCGGGGAACTCACCACCGGGCCACACCTCCACTTTGAATTGTGGCATGACGGAGTTCCGCTGGATCCCACCGATTATATCGTATTCTAAGCCATGCAGAAAAGAATTGCCATTCTTGGCTCCACAGGATCCATAGGAACACAGGCCCTGGAAGTCATTTCTCAACACGCTGATATTTTTGAGGTTGAGGTCCTCACCGCCTTAAATAATGTGGATCTGCTTATCGAACAAAGTTTGAAGTATCAGCCCAATATGGTGGTTATCGGGAACGAGCAGCATTACGAAAGAGTCCGGGACGCACTGGAAAACCAACCCATCAAGGTTTATGGGGGGGCGGATGCCATCGGACAGGTATGCGTATTTGATTCGGTAGATATGGTACTTACTGCCATGGTGGGCTTCAGCGGGTTAAAACCAACCATCGAAGCAATCCGTGCAGGTAAAAGCATTGCACTGGCCAACAAAGAGACTCTGGTGGTGGCCGGCGAGTTGATCATGAAGGAAGCTGCCGTAAACAGGGTCCCCATTATCCCGGTAGATTCGGAACATTCAGCGATCTATCAATGTCTGGTGGGTGAAGGAAATAACCGGATCGAAAAGCTCATTCTGACCGCTTCTGGCGGGCCCTTCAGAAAGCGGGGTCTGGAGGACCTGAAAAAAGTTACCCCCGAACAGGCCCTGGCTCATCCCAACTGGAACATGGGCCCCAAGATAAGCATCGATTCAGCCACGATGATGAACAAAGGCCTGGAAGTGATTGAGGCCAGATGGTTGTTTGGGGTTAAACCTGATGAAATCGAAGTAGTGGTCCACCCGCAATCTATTATACACTCCATGGTGCAGTTTGCCGACGGGTCCATCAAGGCCCAGATGGGGCTGCCCGACATGAGACTTCCCATACAATATGCTTTAAGCTATCCGGACAGGTTTAAATCCGATTTTGAAAGATTTGATTTCATTAACTATCCCAGCCTTACTTTTGAGCAGCCCGATACGAAAATTTTTCGTAATCTTGCACTCTCCTATGAGGCACTGAAGGTGGGAGGGAACTGGCCCTGCATTTTAAATGCGGCCAATGAAGTAGCGGTGGAGGCATTCCTGGAGGAGAAGATTGCTTTTATAGAAATCCCGGGTCTCATAGAGAACACCTTAAACCGGTCGGATTTCATCAAAGCTCCCGGACTGGAAGATTATTATAATTCTGACCTGCAGGCAAGGCGGGTCGCACAAGAACAAATTTAGCACGAATGGATGTAATTGTTAAAATAGCCCAACTACTTGTAAGCCTGTCGATACTGATTGTCTTACACGAAATGGGACACTTTACGCTGGCAAGGATATTTAAAGTTCGGGTCGAAAAATTTTACCTGTTTTTTGATGCTGGCTTTTCTTTGTTCAGAAAGAAGATTGGAGATACCGAATACGGAATCGGATGGCTCCCGCTTGGGGGTTATGTGAAGATCAGCGGGATGATCGATGAATCCATGGACCGGGAGCAGATGAAGCAGCCCCCCCAACCCCATGAATTCAGATCCAAGAAAGCCTGGCAACGTCTGCTGATTATGCTGGGAGGAGTCATGGTGAACTTCCTGCTGGCCCTGGTGATCTACATCCTGGTATTCTTCAAGTGGGGAGAGGAGTATGTTCCGGTGGACCGGCTGGAGTACGGGTACATGTTCGTGGACGAATTCAAGGATCTTGGACTGGAAAATGGAGATAAAATTCTGGCTCTTGACGGGAAAGAAGTGGAACGATGGATTGCCATTCACCACGATATTGTGGTGAATGAAACCCAGGTGATCCGGGTGGAACGTGATGGAGCCATTCTGGATATTCAGGTACCGGAAGGCATGACCTCCAAATTATTGAAGCTGGAATATACCATGGAACCCAGAGTACCCTGTGAAATCGGTGATTTGGCGGAAAAGGGTAATATGATAAACGCCGGAATCAAGGTGAACGACAGGATTATTGGAGTGAACGGAACACCCGTTTATTTCTACGATGAATTTAAGGATTTGACGGGGCAGAAAGCCAATACTTCTTTTGATCTTACAGTGTTGCGCGATACCGATACGCTGATGGTGCAGGTTGCAACCAATGATGTGGGCAATTTTGGCTTCTATAGGAAAAACTACGGTTCTTACTTTGAAAGTGTAGTGGTGAAATATTCTTTCTTTCAGTCCATACCTGCCGGAATCAATCGTGGATTTGATATCACCAAGAGTTACCTGAAGCAGCTGAGAATGTTGTTTAAGCCCGAAACCAAAGCCTACGAAGAACTGGGAGGATTTATTAAGATTGGAAGTATCTTCCCGTCCACCTGGGATTGGGAACGGTTCTGGAACATGACTGCATTTTTGTCTATTATTCTGGCTATCATGAATATACTACCGATTCCGGCCCTGGATGGAGGTCATGTGATGTTTCTTATGTTTGAGATAATATCAGGGAGAAAACCGGGTGATAAGTTTCTGGAATATGCACAGATAGCCGGAATGGTGCTGCTCCTGAGTCTGCTGCTTTATGCAAATCTGAACGACATCATTGGATTATTTAAAAATTAGAAGAATTATATTGCTATTTTTGTAGTACAAACCTTATAAATATTTGAGAGAGATGGAAGCTTTTATAACCCTTGCAATAGGAGTTTGGCAAATTGTAGTGATTGTTTTGCTTGTCCTGCTGCTTTTTGGTGGGCGTAAAATACCCGAACTGATGCGCGGTGTTGGCCAGGGAATGCAGGAATTTAAGAAAGCCACTGCAGATCATTCCGATGATGAAATCATAGTGGACGATACCGAGGACACTAAGAAAGTAAAAGATGGAAAGAAGTAGTATTCCTGGAAATCATAAGGCCTGTCTGCTAAAACTGACAGGCTTTTTTGTCTCTGCGCTGCTCGTTCTGCTCACTTTTTCCTGCGATACTGTTAAGCAGCAGGGTGGGATGGCCGGGAAGATCATGCCCAATATCACCGGAGGTGCCGGAGAGGTCCTTGTGGTGATGGACCAGTTTAACTGGGAAAATTCAGCTGGAGAGCTTTTGCAGGATATTTTAAAGGAGGAGTATCCCGGACTTCCCCAGTCGGAGCCTCTTTTTGATGTGATCCAGGTAACCGCCTCATCCTTTGACGGGGTTTACCAGTTTCATCGATCCATTGTACTGACTACCGTATCTTCCGGCCTGGAACCCAAAATCCGGTACAGAGAGAATATCTGGGCCAAACCCCAGATTATGGTTCAGATTGAGGCGCCCACCGCCACTGCCCTGAAGGAGATTATCGAGACAAACGAGGCTCAGATCAGGGGATTCCTGATCCAGTACGACAGAAACCGCTTGATGAATGTCTATAAGGACTCCAAGGATCCGGGCATACAAAAAGATATTGCCACCCATCACCAGGTGCGTCTGGCCATACCTCGAGGCTACAATATGGATTTTACTAAGGAAGAATATACCTCTGTATCCATTGAATCCCCGGACCTTTCACAGGTAATCCAGGTATTTGATTTTCCCGCCAGTGGCCCGGAGGATCTGAATGTGGCTAATATATTAGAGCAGCGCAACAGGATCACCCAGCAATATGTGAAGGGTCCCAGAGATGGATCCTATATGGCTATCTCCAAAATGTTTGAACCCATCGCATACGACCTGAAGAATAATGATATGGATGTTCTGGAGTTGCGCGGTTTATGGGACCTGGAGAATGGTTTTATGGGAGGCCCTTTCGTGAGCCACTCTGTGTATGATGCCAAACGGGGACGAATCGTCACCGTGGATGGGTATGTATACCACCCCAACCAGAAAAAACGTATTAAACTTAAGCAGCTGGAAGCCATCATCTACTCCATGGAACTTATCTGATCCACCTTATGGCCTGGATGAACAAGTGATACCTGGCTGAAGAATTGCCTGGAGAAGGACCCGTCTATTTATTATTGACGAAAAGATTGGGCTTTTCAAATTCGAAAAGCGTCGGGTAATCCTCGTCAAACTTCTTAAGGATATCCGTCATGATGACCTCCCGCATGAATTTGGATTTATTACTGATCTTATACTTATCGCAATAGAGCTTAATTGCTTCCTGCTCCCTCTGGTTAAATAGAATGGAGGTTCTATGGGTCCTCCTGAGTTTCTCATTATTGTTTTGATCCACCTTGTGTCTTCGCTTTTGTTTGGCCAAAAATAGCCAAAGGCGGGCGTAAAGTAGCTTTTAGGGAGCATTTACAATCAACAACTTCCTAACAAAGATCAGATTTAAAAAATATATGAGAGTAAAATACACCATGTAGAAAGCCTTATTATGCTATTACACAAATAAATAAAAATTGAAATACACGATAAACAGTGTGTAAAATCAGAATGACTGGCTGCTGCTTTTTTAAAACGCCTCAGTTGATGCAAGAGGACAGGCTTGCCATCCAGCCCTTACTTATATCCCCGGGTTCAATTAATCCAGGGTGATCTTTGTAGTCTGGCTGGCGTCTTTTGATTCGCCCTGAATAAAATAGAGTCCGGAACCCAGGGAAGAGAGATCCAGGAGGGTTTTATTTCCATTTCGTATGAAGCCATGTAAAAGCTCGCGACCGGAAAGATCCAGAACTCGGTACCGGATATCCGTTTTAGTACCGGGTTCGAAAATAATGCTTGAATGAGCTGGATTGGGATAGAGGTGAAAGAGGGGGGGGGCGGATAAGGGGGCTTCTACTCCCAGGCTGGAGGTGTTGTGTATTTTCAAACGCAACAGGGTGCGTTTGCCGTACCATCCATTGAAGACCAGGTAATCACCTATTTCAGCAAATCCTCCGGGATCAGAAGATTGATTGCTTTGGGGCCATATATCCGCAGTCATCCTGGTGCCCTCTGCGGTACCGTCTGTCTGCCATAGCTCAAACCCATGGATGCCGTCATCGGCCACAAAGTAGAGTTGCTTTTCGGTGGCAAAAAAATTCCCCGGGGAGGAATGATAAGGAACATCACCTGGTTCTTCATTAATGTTTTTCAGCATGAAGGTCCCTTCCTCGGTTCCGTCGGAAATCCATAGCTCATTCCCATGCACCCCGTCGTTGGCCTGGAAAAACAGTTTGCCCTGGTAACTAATGAGCTGGCCGGGAAATGAACTGTTTGTGGCATCCGGGCTAACACAGATGTCCTTAACCAGATTTACCAGGGATGAATTCAGGTTGTAAGACCAGAGTTCAGCACCGTGAATGGGCTCAAAAGCCCTGAAAAAGAGCAGAGTGTCCAACTGTGTGAGATGGTAGATATCGGATGACCCTGCCCCCGGATTTATATCACTAATCCTGCTAATGTCAGATACACTTCCGTCGCTTCCGCCTAATTCACCCCCATAATCTTCAAAGGTGGATACGAAATAGAGATGGTCATCGTTAGTCATTAACTGCCGAACCTGTTTTCCCCCGATTTGTAATACCGATCCGTTTAAGCCTTCCGTACGATACAGGGTCCCGCCGCCGCCTTCACAATCTTCAGCAATAAAAACTAGAGAGCCATTAAATTCGGTTAATTCATGCGGGTAGGAAATCTCATTTTCACAGATATCCGCAACCATATGCGTATTCTCATTGGTCCCGTCTGTTACCCAAAGCTCGGTAAAAATCACCGGCCTGGATGTTCTGAAATAGAGCAGCCCTCCGGCAGAAGTCAGCATATGGTATTGTTCCTGTTGATCGGGATCCACATCAAATATCCATTGGGTTCCTTCTTCAGTTCCGTCGGTCTTATATAGCTGTTCAGGGGCATCCTGGTTGGCAGCCATAAAGAACAGGGTTTCCCCGACCCTGGTAAGCTCACCCGGCCAGGCGGAACCCTCCGGATTAATTTCGGCTACCCGGTAGGTCCCTTCCGGGCTTCCGTTGCTTCTCCATAGCTCCTGATCAAAATCTCCGTTGTGTCCCGAGAAATAGTAGATACTGTCGATACGCTCAGAACTTTTGTATGCATTAGAGACAATTAGGTCATTAAGTATGACTTCCGGCACCTGGCAAAGCCCGGAAAATGGCATACAGAGTAATACTAAAAAGCAGATCGTTGGATTTTTCATTGTAACTTAAATAGCTGAGCTATAAGTTACAAGCTTTCATGGATAAAGTCAACTTATTCCGTCAGGAGGGCGATCACTTTTGAGGGCCTGATCAGGCCCAGCAGGATGGAGCTGCCGATGCAGGTTGCCAGCAGTATCAGCAGTCCCGGGATCCAGCCCGGAACATAGAGGGAGAGGTAGCCGGTAAGCAGGTTAATAATAAGGAAATAGGCCAGTTTCTTCAGGATATCCCGGTTGGCGGGGATATGCAGCAGGCGAATGGCGAGTACAAACTGTGCTAGCGCGTAAAAGGCCTGGGAGACCAGGCTGGAGATGGCGGCTCCCAGGGCCTGGTATCTGGGAATCAGGATCAGGTTCAGGCCCAGATTAAGCACTACCGTGAGCGCGGCCACGATATTCAGCTGGCGGAGGTTGTGATTGGCAGTGAGCAGAGTGCCATAGAGGTAGCTGACAGAGACAAAAATAAAGCCAATCATCAGAAGGCCGAAAATGCTTGAACTGTACTGGGC
>Ga0316201_10004964_pt1 | contig 10163 bp, 8 predicted proteins | sample CS6wburrow_MG_FD_204516 | JGI IMG/M metagenome (GOLD analysis project Ga0316201, IMG submission 204516) | Coastal sediment microbial communities from Delaware Bay, Delaware, United States - CS-6 worm burrow | ecosystem: Environmental > Aquatic > Marine > Coastal > Sediment | place: USA: Delaware...
CACGCCATCCAAGCGAAGGAGGACATCAGACCCTCCCCATCGCGAAACCCTTGGCGATGTGGTTACGGACAAACCAGATGACCAATGCGCCCGGGATGATGGTGAGGACTCCCGCGGCGGCCAGGACCCCCCAGTCCATCCCTGACGCGCTGACGGTGCGGGTCATGATGGCTGCGATGGGTTTGGCGTTGACCGACGTCAGGGTCCGGGCCAACAGGAGTTCGACCCAGCTGAACATGAAACAGAAAAAAGCGGTGACCCCGATTCCCGAACGGATCAGTGGCAGGAAGATTGTCACAAAGAATCGCGGGAAGCTGTATCCGTCGAGGAAGGCCGTCTCGTCGATCTCCTTCGGGACGCCCGACATGAAACCTTCGAGGATCCACACCGACAGGGGCACGTTGAAGAGACAGTGGGCCAGCGCAACCGCAATATGTGTATCGAAAAGCCCGATGCTCGAATAGAGCTGGAAGAAGGGCAGCAGGAAGACCGCGGGCGGCGCCATGCGATTGGTCAGCAGCCAGAAGAACAGATGCTTGTCGCCGACAAAGGTGTAGCGGGAGAAGGCGTACGCGGCGGGCAGGGCGACGGTGAGCGAGATCAGGGTGTTGAGGGTCACGTAGATGATCGAATTGACATACCCCATATACCAGCTGGCATCGGTGAAGATGACCCGGTAGTTGTCGAGGGTGAGGTCGTGCGGGAAGAGGGTGAAGGCGCCAAGGATCTCCTCATTGGTCTTGAACGACATGTTCAGCAGCCAGTAAAGCGGAAGCATGAGAAAGACCACGTAGCCCACGAGCAGGAAGTGACGCGGCTTCATTGTTGCGATCCCCGCCCGAGCTGCATCATGGTGGTGTAGAAGAGCCAACAGAAGAGCAGGATGATCAGAAAGTAGATCAGGGAAAATGCAGCCGCCGGCCCGAGATCGAACTGGCCGACCGCGAGACGGGCGAGAGTCTGGCTGAGAAAGGTCGTCGAGTTGCCGGGGCCGCCACCGGTGAGCACGAAGGGCTCCGAGTAGATCATGAAACTGTCCATGAACCGCAGGAGCACCGCGATGAGGAGCACGTTCTTCAGCTTCGGCAGCTGGACGTACTGGAAGACCGCCCACGACGAGGCGCCGTCGATCCGCGCCGCCTGGTAGTAGGCGTCGGGAATGGCCTTGAGCCCGGAGAAACAGAGCAGCGCCACCAGCGAGGTCCAGTGCCACACATCCATCACCAGCACCGTCGCCCAGGCGTCGAAGGGGTTGGCGGCGTAGTTGTAGTCGATCCCGAGGGCGGTCACGAGAACACCGCCGAGACCGATGTCGGCGCGGCCGAAGATCTGCCAGATGGTGCCCACGACATTCCAAGGGATCAAGAGGGGCAGCGCAAGGACGACCAGGGTCAGCGAGGCCCACCGACCCCGGCGCGGCATGGCCAACGCCACCGCGATCCCGAGCGGAATCTCGATCAGGAGGACGGCCATGGAGAAGACGAACTGCCGCAGCAGACCCTGCCGCAGCCGGTCGTCCTGGAGGATCTCCCGGTACCACTCCGCGCCGACAAAGACCCGGTCATCGGGGCCGAAGATATCCTGCACCGAGTAGTTGACGACGGTCATCAATGGGACGATGGCACTGAAGGCCACCAGCGCGAAGACCGGCAGCACCAGGAACCACGCCCGGTTGTTCTCGGTCTTGATCATGGCCGGCCCGCCGCAGCTTTCTGGCACAGACGAGAGTCTCGGTAGAGCAGGCTGTGCTCGGGTGGAAAAACGAGCCGGCAGCTCTCGCCGCTGATCTCAACCCCCTCGGCGAGTCGAACCGTCAGGGTGTCGGCGCCAAGGACCGTGGTGACGATCTTCGAGCTCCCCAGATCATCCACTCGGGTGATCCTCGCCGGCACGCCGTGTTCCGACCCATCAACGACCAACTCGAGGAATTCCGGTCTGATCCCGAGCTCGAGGGACGCCCCGGTGGAGCCGGCATCCGTCGGCGTGCCGGCTGCCAGGCGGATTCGATGTCCACAGACGATGGCGCAGTCCCCATCGACCTCGCAGCCGACAAAATTCATCCCCGGGCTGCCGACAAAGTGGCCGACAAAGGTGTGGGCCGGGCGCTCGAAGAGGGCCTGGGGAGTGTCGACCTGGACGATCTCGCCGCGGTGCATCACCACCACGCGATCGGCGAAGGTCAGGGCCTCTGTCTGATCGTGGGTCACATAGATCAACGTCAGCCGGCTCTCCCGGTGCACCTCCTCGAGCTTCCTGCGCAACGAGTTCTTGAGGTGGGGGTCGATGACGGTCAAGGGCTCGTCGAAGAGGATCGCCGAGACATCGGTTCGCACCAGCCCGCGCCCGAGGGAGGTTTTCTGCCTGGCGTCGGAGGCCAGTCCACCCGCCCGCTGATCGAGGCACGAGCTGAGGTCGAGCATCTCCGCGATCTCGGCGACGCGGTTCCGAATCTCCTTCTCGGAGATCTTCCGGTTGCGCAGCGGGAAGGCGAGGTTGTCAAAGACGGTCATCGCGTCGTAGACCACCGGAAACTGAAAGACCTGGGCGATGTTCCTCTCTTCGGTGGGCTCTTCGGTCACATCCCGGCCGTCGAAGAGCACCTTTCCAGCAGTCGGTCGCAGCAGCCCGGACATGATGTTGAGCATGGTCGTCTTGCCGCAGCCCGATGGACCCAGGAGGGCGTAGGCGACCCCGTCGGACCAGACATGATCCGTGGGTTTGAGGGCGAAGTCACCCTCCCCCTTGGGCCGGTCCCCATAGGAGTGTGCGAGACGGGAGAGCTCGATCTTCGCCACCTTATCCTCAGACCTGCCGGCCGGCGGATGCGTGATCGGGGGCCGCAACAATCGCCCCGTCGGGGTCAAACACGAACACGCTCTGCCGCTCCACACAGGCGTCGATGGGCTCATCGACTTCAAGTGGGTGCACCCCGTCCTGCAGCGATACCCACGAGGATCCGCCGTGCTCGAAGTGGATGGCGGTCTCCGACCCGCTGATCTCGGCGAGCTCGACCCGGGTTCGGATCGTGATGTCCGTCGGCCCACCGCGCCCCATGAGCACATGGTGGGGCCGCACGCCGAAGAGGTAGGGGCCGTCGGGCAGCGCGCGAAGGTGATCAGGCACCGCCACCGGGTGGTCCTCTCCCATCCTCAAGCTGGCATCCTCGATCCGCCCACCCACCACGTTCATGGGCGGATCGCCCACCAGTTTCGCGGCGCGCACGCTTGTCGGCCGCCGGTAGACCTCGGCCGCGGGCCCCTGCTGCAGGATCCGGCCCTCATCGACGATCACGGAGTTGCCGCCGAGGATCAGTGCCTCCTGGGGATCGGCCGTGGCGTAGACGACAATCGCAACCGACTCGGCAAGCGCCCTGCGAAGCTCGATCCGCAGCTCCTCGCGGAGCTTGAAATCCAGATTGGCCAGGGGCTCGTCGAGGAGCAGTAGATCGGCCTGCTTGATGAGCGCCCTGGCCAGCGCGACGCGCTGCTGCTGGCCGCCCGAAAGCTCGGACGGGAGTCGATCGAGAAGATCTTCGAGGTGCATCTTCTCGGCCACCCGTCGGACCCGCCGTTCGATCTCACCGCGATCGACCCGGGCCACCTCCAAGGGCGAGGCGATGTTCCTGAAGACCGTGAAATTCGGATAGTTGATGAACTGTTGGTAGACCATGGCGACGTTGCGCCGGCGCACCGCAACCCCGGTCACATCCTCACCATCCACCAGGACCCGTCCGGCGGTGGGCCGTTCGAGACCCGCCATCAGGCGAAGAAGGGTGGTCTTGCCCGCTCCGGTCCGACCCAGCAGCGTGTTGAAGCTCCCCGGCTCGAGACACAGATCCGTCGGATGAATGTGGATTTCACCGCCGGCGATCTTGCTGATATTGTCGAAAACCAGGGACATGCCGTTCTTTCGGGGCGGTACTCAGGATCGGCCCGTTGGGTTGCCGTCATGATACAACGCCGCGAACCTCTCGCCCGCTCCTCCGTACTACCTGGAGGGGTACACCATGATCAAAACGCTGCGCGCGCTCAAATTCCTTTTCGTCGGCCCAATGATTCTCGTTCTGCTTTTCGTCATCAACTGGATGACATCACCTGGTGACTGGTGGGTTCAGTGGGCAGCGCTCGGAATCGGCATCGCCTGGGTCATCAGCCTGGGCCGGGTGATCTTCGCCATCATCGTCGCCGGTGGGTTGGCCGCTCTGATCTTCGCGCTCAAGAACCGCACGGCACCGATTCGGCACTGATTCGCTCCCCGCGCGCCTCAGGCGGTTGAACCGCAGAACGCGAAGGACGCCAGCCGGCCGCTGATGAGAGGCGCCGAGCAGCCCACGTTCTTACCTTGTTTTTGTCGCGAAGCCGAGACTGTCGGGGATAATTCCAGCGAACTTGGATAGGATGGCATCATGGCAGACTCGTGGCGACCAGGTGACCCCCTAGATCGCGCGCATTGTGATCGCAAACTCTTCGATCGCATCGCGAACACCTACTCTCGGAAGGACCTCCTGCCCGCTCATCGTCAGGCTCGCAAGCTCAGGCTGTTTCAGACCATGGGCCACACCGGCGCCCCAGACTCCGCCGATCTTCTGGAGATCGGCTGCGGTGCCGGATTCGCCGCCGACTATCTCCAGAGTCGCTATGGGAGTTATCACGGCATCGATCACTCGACCGAACTTGTGGAGATTGCAGGAACATTCAACGTCGGTCCGGAGATCACATTTGAAACCGCCGACGCGGCAACCTTCAGTAGCGATCGACGCTTCGATGTGATCTTCATGATCGGCGTGCTCCACCACCTGGAGAACCCGGCGGGCACACTCCACCACCTGACGACGTTCCTCAAACCCTCCGGATCCATTGTGGTGAATGAACCGTTTGACGGTAACCCACTCATCCGGTTCGCCAGGAGGATTCGAAAGAGGACCGACCCCCACTACTCGAAGGACCAGGACTTCTACAGCCGGCATGGCCTGAGCACGATTTTCGAAAAAGCCGGGTGCGAAGTCGTCAAGCTCGTTCCGCAGGGTCTTTTTTCGACACCGTTTGCCGAGGTCGTCATGCCGGGACAGGCGGTGCTCTCGCCACTGAGCTCGCTGGCCTGCACCGTGGACCGAAGTCTTGAAAGGCTGGTTCCGTGGGCTCTCAACGGTCTGGCCTGGAACCTCATCGCCATCGCTGTGCCCACGGACCGACAAAGACGATGACCGTTCCGGCATGGAGCCGAGGCGCCGGGTTCAGTCGTTGATCGACAGATTCTCGATCTCGTCGAACCAGCGGGTGATGACCTCGACGTTGCCGCGGGGCGGATTCTTGATCATGACGAAGTAGTCGCCGCTGGGGTGGATGTCGTACTGCCGCGACCACCGGTAGTGGACGTATTCGCCATCGAAGAGCTCCTCGCGGCCGGTCACCCGAAATCTCGGTTCGGTCTCGATGGTGACCGCGATCATCCGGCTGCTCTGGAAGTAATAGAGGGTCTTCCCGTCGGGCGCCCACGTGGGCGAGTGCCCGCCCTTCATCGAGATCTTGTAGCGTGCGTCGGGAACCGGGAAGGCGGTGACGAAGATCTCGTCGATACCCGAGTAGTTGGAGACATAGGCGAGCCATTTGCCATCGTCTGAGACCACCGGCGCCAGCTCGTCATCCGGGCCCTCCAGCAGCGGAACCAGGGTCGAAGGGTCGTCGGGGTCGTTCCACACGCGGAGGTCCATCCCCTTGCCCGGGATCTCCTCACGAATCACGACCGGACCCTGGTCGGTCCAATCCCCAGCGCGGAGGTTGTTCTCGAGATCGAGCACGAGTTCCTCGGGTCGGCTGAGATCCACCGGCCGCCGGTAGATATCGAAGGTCTTGTTTCGGGTGGACCCGAAGAGCACCTCTCGGCCGTCGGGGCTCCACTGGGGATAGAAGCCCTCCTCGGTCATCAGGGTCGGGGTCTGGGTGTCGAGATCAAACATCCAGATGGCGCCGCTGTCCACCGAGAGCATGAGGCGGCGCCCGTCCGGGGAGATCCGCGGATCATTGAGACTGGCGAAAGGAAGGCCGTCGGGCGCGAGTTCCTCGACCTTGCCGTTGACGTTGACGGCGACCAGGGCCTGGGTTTCACCCCTCGAATTGGGAAGATAGACAACCGTACCGTTGTCGGCAACGTCCGCCTGGACCTCACCCTGATCGACCCACGCCCGGTCGAGGACAGGGGCGGATTGACCCGTGATCCGCATCTCGTTGATGTCGAACGGCGCGACAAAGACCCGGGCGGCCTGGGCGAAGAGCACGTGTCCGGTGGGCAGATAGCGGGGGCTGCTCCCCTGCATCTCGAGCGATGTGATTTCCTTGCTCTGCAGGTCGAAAACAAAAAGCTCACCCGAATCACCGAGGCCGACTCGAGAGCTGCACAGCAGCGCGTTCGTGCCGGGGATCGCAAACGGCTCGCCAAAGCCCCGGCTTTGGCCGAGATCGTTCTCCAACAACCGCTCGGACTCGCCACCGTCTTCGGAGATCCTCCAGATCTCACCCTGGTGGGCGTAGTAGATCCACCCGTCGTCGGCCCAATCGATCCCGTCCGGTGACGACGGAAACTGAGTCAGGAAAACCGACGGACCACCAGCGGATCGGACTTTCTGGAGACCCGAAGCATCGACGAACGCGATCCAACGGTCGTCGGGCGAGAAGATCGGCGATCGCCCGTTCACCGTGCCCTCGATGCCATTGGCCTTGAAATCATCCATATGACGGATGTGGAGCATGTCCTCGGCGCCGGACCCTCCCCGGGTCACGACGCTGCGCCCGTCCGACGAGATGGCCACCGCCCTTCCGTCACCCTGTCTCGTGTTGCCGCTGTTGGGTACTTCAAGGGCAAAACGGCGGACCGGTTCTTGAGATGGCGCCACGTCCCTCGAACCGGTGAAAAAACCCACGGTGGCCATTACGACGGCCGTCGCAGCAACGGCCCATGGCAGAGCGCTCGCCAGTGGTGATCTCCGGATCGCCGTTTGCGTCGATCCCTCTGCTGGCTCGGCGGGAGCGTTGAGAGCGTCATCCAACGCGATCCGCGCCTCGCCGATGTCGCGCAGGCGGCGCATTCGGTCGCGCTCGAGGCACCGTTCGACGAGCCGCCGCACCGAGATCGGAACTTCGTCTGGGTAGGACGCGAGGTCGATGGGCGCGCGCAGCACATCGGCCAGTGTGTGCGAGATGGTCTCGCCGTCGAAGAGTCGTTTGCCGGTGAGCATCTCCTGCAGGATCACACCGAAGGACCAGATGTCGCAGCGGCGATCTGTGGGTTGGCCGGAAGCCTGTTCGGGGCTCATGTAGGCGGCCGTACCCAGGATCAACCCGGTCATCGTGCCCGCGGAGGTAATGGTCTGAGAGTGTTCGGTATCGTCGTCCAGAGCGGGTTCGAAGGCCTTGGCGAGACCGAAGTCGAGGACCTTGGCGTTGCCGTCGGGGGTCAGTCGAACGTTGGCCGGTTTGAGATCCCGGTGGATCACTCCCTGCTCGTGGGCGGCTTCCAGAGCCTCGGCTATCTGAAGCGCGATGGGGAGTGCGTCGGCAACGGGGATGGGACCGCGTCCGATCCGGTCTGAGAGGTCTTCGCCCTCGACGAGCTCCATGATCAGAAACGTCTGGGGATCCCCGTCCGCCGCGGGAGCGGTCTCCAGACCGAAGAGGGTGGCGATGTTCGGGTGGTTCATGCTGGCGAGGACCTTGGCCTCGCGCTCGAAACGGGCCAACCGCTCCGGATCAGCGGCGAACTCGGGGGGGAGGATCTTCAGCGCCACGTCGCGCCCGAGTTTTGTATCCTCGGCCCGCCAAACCTCTCCCATTCCACCCACACCGAGGCGCTGCCTGATCTCGAAGTTCGATAGTGTCTTTCCGATCATCTGGTGCTCATCACCTTCCGGCCATCGATCACAGGTGATCCACATTCTGAGAGACCATTGGTTGTTATGGAACACTTCGGTCCTGGAACGGACCAGCTTCACCCTGGATTCGCCGATTGATTGGCCAACCGCGAGTATAGCCTATTTGAGATAAAGTTTCATTTAACTTGGAAATCAACAGAGAACGGATCCCTCCTGCCGGCGTTCTCACCTCACCGGATCGTGTAAGTCAAGCCCCTGTCTCGGATGGCTATGGGTGGGTCATCGTCCAGGCGGACGTCTCCAAGGCTTCGAAGCCGTCGTCGAATAGCACCTCGCTGCATCCGTCGAAGAGCGCGAGTCCGGCTTGGTTGTCGGTGACAATGACGATGCCGTCGTCAACGACGACCTCCGAGACGTTCCCGACCGTGTCGAAGGCGCCGATCTCGACCGGCGCCCAGGGAGTGCTGATGTCGAGCACCAACACACCGTAGTACCCGTTCGAAACAAAAGCCCGGCCACCGATCGCCACGATGTCGTTGGCCTGCATGTCCACAGGGTCGAAGAACCCGACCTCCGCCGGCGCGGTCGGCACCGAAATATCGATCACCCGGACGCCGTCGTTTCTCGCCGCGACGAAGGCATGATCACCGACCAACGCAACCGCGTACGCGTCACCGATCGTGCTCAGGAAGCCCACCTCGGTCGGCGAACCGGGCACGCTGACATCGATGATCCGGAGCCCTCCGGCGTGGTCGGCGACATAGGCGTAGTCGCCGCCAACGGCGACACCGAAAGCCGTTCCGGGGGTATCGACGGAGCCGATCTCCGATGGAGAAGCAGGGACGCTGATATCGAGCACACGCAGACCGGAACTCCCGTCAGCCACGAACGCGAGATCCCCGACCACCGCCACGCCCCGAGCCTGCCCGGGTGTGTTGATGAGACCGGCATGGACCGGCGCCGTCGGCGTACTGAGGTCAAAGACCTCGAGACCCACGCTGAGAACGGGGAGGTAGGCGTACCAACCGGATACGACCACTTGCTGGACGCTTTCTAGCGCCTGGGTGGTGGAGATCTCAAACGGCGCAGTCGGCGCCGTCACATCCACCACCCTCAGCCCGCCGGGGTAGATCCCGACAAAGGCCATCCCTGCCGTTGCAAATATCGAGGAGGAATAACCCGCGGTCGGATAGCCGCCGGCCAGCGTCGGAGAACCCGAGACGCTGGCGTCGACGATGACGAATCCGCCGGTGTCGTCCACGACCCAGGCCAGGCCATTCGCAGCAACGACGGCGTCGCAACTGTCCCCCGTGTCGAAGATAGCAACAATCGCCGGAGCAGCCGGGTTGGTCACGTCGATCTGCTTGAATGCCCCATAGCTGTCGGCGACAAACGCAAGGGAACCATCCACTGCAACTCCCGTAGCGGAAAAGGTCGTGACAAACCCCAGTTCCGAAGGCGCTGCAGGATTGGCCACCGAGATCACGCGCAGCCCCGAAGATCCATCGGCCAGATACGCGTTCGTGCCGTCAACGACCACGTCGGAAGCGTACCCGGGCGTATCGAATGTGCCCACGAGAGCAGGTGTCGCCGGGGCCGAAACCGAGATAATGGCCAGACCGGCACCAGCGTCGGCCACGTACGCCAGGTTCCCCGCCATGGCAATCCCAATGGCGGTACCCCCGGTGTCGAAGAATCCTACCTCGGACGGTAACGCGGGATTCCCGATGGAGATCACACGCAACCCCGAGCTACCGTCGGCCACATAGGCATGGGTCGAATCCACTGCCACATCACTGGCGATTCCCGGAGTGTCGATCTCACCCACCTCCACCGGTGCCGACGGAGTCGCGACCGACACCACCTGGAGACCGGTGCGACCAACTGCGACATAGGCATAGTCACCATTCACGGCCACTCCCTGGATGACATCGGGGAGGACCACTTCCCCAAGCAACTGCGGTGAAGCCGGTGTTGTGACGTCGAGCACCATCAGGACCGTGCCGCTGCCCAGGTAGGCTCGATCGCCTTCCACAGCCACTGCGGTCGCGGGACCGTATGGCCATCGGCCGACAATATTCGGACAGGTCTGAGCTGCCGCCTGGCAACACGACAACCCGAGAACGACTCCGATCACCGACGCCGACGCTGCGCGGCCGAACACACGGAAATGCATCTTTGCCCCCGATCAGTTGTGATTGTTCCCTCATTATAGGGCCCAATTCTGCGAATTGCACGTCATTCCAACAGGGGGTTGTTATTGCGGGCGGCTCATCTCTGAACTGTCGGGAAGGTCCGG
>Ga0316201_10004965_pt1 | contig 10160 bp, 8 predicted proteins | sample CS6wburrow_MG_FD_204516 | JGI IMG/M metagenome (GOLD analysis project Ga0316201, IMG submission 204516) | Coastal sediment microbial communities from Delaware Bay, Delaware, United States - CS-6 worm burrow | ecosystem: Environmental > Aquatic > Marine > Coastal > Sediment | place: USA: Delaware...
CACGTATTGAATTCGGCGCGCGCCGTCATGCTTGATGGCGCAACCCTGACCGACGTGGCACCGAGTCTGCTGGCACTGACGGCGCTGAGTATTGTCTTTATCGGTGTTGGCGCAAAGCTATTTCGCTGGGGACAATACTGATCTGATTATTTGCTATGGCTTACTCACTAATTGACATCGGCGCCAACCTCGCCCACGCCAGTTTCGATGATGACCGGGACGATGTACTTCAACGAGCAATCGGTGCTGGCGTCACGACAATCGTTGTCACAGGAAGCAGCGACGAGAGCAATGTCCAAGCGGCTGCGCTCGCCGAATCGCAGCCCGGCACCGTATATTCGACGGCCGGCGTTCATCCTCACCACGCATCGGACTACGACGAGGCAAGCGACGCGCTGATTCGCGACCTCGTCGAAAAGGACGTCGTCGTTGCGGTCGGCGAGTGCGGCCTTGACTACTTCCGAAACTTCTCGCCGCGAGAAGCACAGCTCGACGCATTTCGGAGGCAGCTCGACATCGCAAAGGACTGCGGCCTACCCGTGTTCCTGCATCAACGCGATGCTCACGATGATTTTGTTGAGGTACTGGAAGCCGCCCTGCCCGACCTTTCCAGAGCGGTCGCGCATTGCTTCACGGGCGAAGGTGAGTCACTGCATGAGTACATTGCCATGGGCCTGTATGTGGGCGTCACGGGATGGATCTGCGATGAACGTCGCGGCCAGCACTTGCAGGACATCGTCTCGATTATTCCCGACAATCGGTTGCTGATAGAGACCGACGCGCCGTACCTGCTTCCACGCACGATCCGGCCACGGCCCAGGACCCGTCGTAACGAGCCGGCGTATTTGCCCTATGTATTGCGCACCGTCGCTGACGCACGAGGACAAAGCGCAGACCATGTCGCGGAAATTACGACCGCGAATGCTGTTCGGTTCTTTGGTCTGCCAGGGAACTAGTGGCCTTTGCGCCCGAGAATCTCGTCGAATTCCGAGCTCAGGGCCGCTTTCCGAATCAAGTCCCAATGCGGCTGGAAGGCTTCTATCTTGAACTTGGCGGCTTTTTTGTCAGGTTCACCAAACTCATTCACTAACTCCTCGAGAGTACAAACAAGCCCCGGCACACCTTTCGTAAACTCTGCGCCTTCAAGAAACAACAGGCGACCGGCCACAGGTACCTCGCGCACGACCTGGCGCACCGCCGCAATACGATCGAAAAGCATCGGCTGCGGATTTGAAAACGTATACCGCCGCTCGTTACTAATGACGGCCCAGTCCTGCATTTTATCGCTGCCGAATACGGTGCCTTTAACGTCCTTAATATCCAAAATCAGAAGACCTTGAGACGTCAACAATAGTTGATCGATCTGAATTTCCCCTTCGTCCGCATTGGGAATAATGAGCCCCTCAATGCGTTCGAAACTGATCTCGTCAAGCGCCCGTTGGAGAGCATTGCTCCTGCCGCGAAAATACCGGTAGATTACCCAGACGATCAACAGCGCCAATACACCGACTGCCGGCAGAAACCAGGGAGTTGAGTTGAGTTGCGATAAGTCAGGCATCGAAATCCGGATCTCTGTTATCCGATTATCCTAGGTCCGAGCTATGGCGGTGGCAAGCGAATCAAGATCTGCGTCTATCGTAACCGCATGCGCCGGCCGAGCGAGGATTTCCTGCAGCTCGGGCGGCAAAGATACAGTCTTGCCAATAATCGGCTCGACGATGGTCTCGAACTTGGCCGGGTGCGCGGTGCCAACCAAAATCCAGCCGTGCGTTAGCGAGAGATCGTCTTCAAGTTGGCGCCATGTGTGGGTCGCCGTGGCGGTATGAGGACAGGTTGCAAAACCAAATTCCATAAAATCCGTCTTTATCGCCTGCTCGATTTCCGAATCGCTGACTGACAGGACGCCGAGTTGCTCTCGCAGAACATCGGCTTCTCCGACCAGCTTGCGCAGACGTTCCATGTTACTCGGGTCGCCGACGTCCATGGCGGACGCCAACGTCTGCAAACTGGCACGCGGTATCCATTGCAGCGTCTCAAAGTACTCCGCAATCGTCCGATTCGCATTGGTCGCCAGGATAATCGGGCCAATGGGTAGCCCCATTTCACGCGCCATGATACAGGCGAATGCGTTTCCCAGATTTCCCGTAGGAATAATGAACCCCGGCTTATTTCCGGTACGCCGAAAGTGCCGCAGGCTTGCATCGGCGTAATAGGTACTCTGCGGCAGAAGGCGACCAATATTGATGCTGTTTGCCGAACTGAAGCGATGAACAGCCGACAGTTCGTCATCCGCCATCGCGGCTTTCACCAATGCCTGGCAATCATCGAAGGAACCCGTCACCTTGAGCGATACGACATTGTCGCCCCAACAGCACAGTTGATGCGCCTGCCTATCCGATACCCGCCCGTCAGGAAACAGCACAATGACGCGCATTCCGGGACGGCCATCAAACGCAGCGGCAACAGCGCCGCCTGTGTCACCGGACGTTGCAACCAGTATCGTCAACGGTGAAGTCGGGTCGCCCTCGAGCCGCGACAAGCAAGCCGCAAGAAATCCGGCGCCGACATCTTTGAACGCGGCGGTCGGTCCGTGATAGAGCTCCAGCAAAGACAGGTCCCGACCTTCGACAGGTAGCGGCGTTAGCGGCATTGGAAAACTGAACGTCTCTGCCAGGATGGCACGAAGTTCGTCCACAAGGCTGGACCCATCAAAGAACGGCCGCAGCAACACTTCCGCAATCTGAGGTATGGAGTCAGCTGCGTCGAAATCGGCGATTTCGAAAAACGGCATTTGCTGCGGAAGGAACAAGCCTCCGTCATCGGCAATACCCGTTCGCAACGCGTCATCCAGGGTGACTGGCCCGGAGCCGCGGGTACTGAAATAGTGCATTCTCAATCCTCTATGCGTGCGCCGGGAGCGGTCATGGGACTGACCCAGGACTGACAACCAATACCATGAGCACGGCAGGCATGTTCCATAGCGCTCGCGATATTTCGAGCATCGTTTTCGGCACAAAGCGCAAACATACTCGGACCACTGCCGGAAAGACTGCAACCCAAAGCCCCCGAGCGCCGGGCGGCTTCAGTAACATCGGCAAAACAGGGCACTGCCCCCGCTCGCTGCGGTTCGATAACCACGTCGCGTAGCGTTTTCTTAATTAGCGCAATATCGCTCGAGGCACACGCCGCGATGAACCCGGCGAGTAGCCCTTGCTGTTCCAGCCATAGCTGCATCGAATAGCTCTTCGCCAGGCGCCGGCGAGCATGCGCCGTATTTACCTGCAGATCGGGGTGCAACAACACGGCGCTAATGCCACCAGGCACAGGCAGTCTGACAACCTCGGGCAGCAATACCTGAGGACAGAGGATAAGGCCGCCCAAAAGACTCGGCGCAACGTTGTCGGCATGCAGGCCGCCACTGGCGTACTTTTCGCCTTCCAGCGCATAGGGCAGCAACGCCTCGACCGGAAGCGGATTCTCCAGCAACGCATTAACAGCGACAACGGCGGCAACGGCTGATGCGGCCGAGCTGCCCATTCCGGACTGCAACGGAACGCCTTTGTGCACTTTCAGTCCGACGCCGAAACTGCCGCCGTGGTCAGTCAGCAGCGCCTGCGCCGCGATGGATGCCGTATTTTCATTGGCATTGGTCGAGAGATAAGGATGCTTTTCACCGTCGAGCCCTCGAACTTCCTCGACCGTTACATCGGTGCCCGCCGTTCTGCAAGCCAGCACTCGATCGCCGACATCGGTCAGCGCAAGCCCCAACATGTCGAAACCGACGGCCATATTGCCGATCGATGCCGGAGCAAAAGCCGTTACCACATCAGACATAGCCTTCACCCGTGCTCAAGTAATTTGCAAGTCGCAGTAAATCGGCGAAGACGCCGGCCGCCGTCACTTCAGGACCGGCGCCAGGACCCTGTATCACCAGCGGATTGTCACAATAGCGCTCAGTCTCGAACTGCACGATATTGTCAGTTAAATTGATATTGCAAAACGGGTGCCCGGCCTGCACGGCCTCCAGCCCGACTGCCGCCTCACCGCCTGCGTCCAGCGATGCGACATAGCGGAGCTGTTTGTCTTCGGCCACGGCCTGCCGGTAGATGGACTCGATTTCGTCGTCATACGCAGGCAGCTTCTCGAGAAATTCATCGATTGAACACTCGCGCAACGCCTCCGGAACAAGGCTTTGTACCGGGAACTCGCCGATCTCAATTGTCCGGCCGAGTTCGCGAGCCAGAATCGTAAGCTTGCGAGCAACATCCATGCCAGACAGATCGTCACGTGGATCGGGTTCGGTGTAACCGTTCTCTTTCGCCACACGGACGATTTCCGAGAAGGGCGTCGAACCATCGTAAAGGTTGAAAAGGTACGCGAGGGTGCCGGAAAAAATACCGCGGATCGAGCGGACCTCGTCGCCCGTATGGATGAGGTCGCACAAGGTGCTGATGACCGGCAGTGCCGCACCGACCGTCGTTTCATAGAAGTAATGCGAGCTACCCCGGTCTGCGGCTTCCTGCAGGGCCTTATAGTCTTTGTACGCGCCGCTGAATGCTTTCTTGTTAGGTGTAATTACGTGGATACCACGCGCAAGCCACCCGGCGTACTGCGACGCGATATACTCGCTGGCCGTGCAATCGATGATAACGGCGTGCGGCAGATGATCGGGATTGACGTGCTGCTCAAACGCTTGGAGATTGGTTTCGACAGCGGACGCCGCAAATGCATCCTGCCAACGCGAAATATCGACGCGTCTGTCACCTAGCAACATCTTCTGCGACCTGGCAATGGCCCTGACCCGCAGGTCGAGATTGAAATCCCGAGCCAGCCGGGTGCCTTGCTTCTCGATCTGCCGCAACAAAGCTGCCCCGACTGTGCCGGGGCCGATCACGCCAATAGAAATTGTTTTTGCCGAGAGATAAAATCCGGAGTGTGCTGCTCGAAGCGCCTTGGTCGCCTCCTCGGAATCGACCACGACTGAAATATTTCTTTCCGACGAGCCCTGCGCGATGGCGCGAATGTTAATGCCCGCACGCCCCAGATTGCTGAAGAAACGTCCGGCGATGCCCGGCGTTCCGGCCATGCCGTCTCCCACTACGGCAACAATGCTCTGCGCCGCCGTCACGTCAACACTCTGGATCTGACCGCTTTCAAGCTCTTCCGAGAACGCTTCGGTGACGACCTGCCGCGCCCTCTCCGCCAGATCCGCCGGTACCGCGATGCAGATCGAATGTTCCGAACTGGCCTGTGAAATGAGTGTGACCGAGACACCGGCATTCTTCAGCGCCGCAAATAATCGGTCAGCGGTACCCGGCACGCCGATCATTCCCGAGCCCTCGAGATTGACGAGCGCCATGCCGCCTATCGCGGTAATTCCCTTGATGTTATCGACCTGCTCCGCCTTTGAGCCTATGCGGCTACCCGGGTGCGACAGATTGTGGCTGCTCCGAATAATCACCGGAATGTCATTGTCGACAGCCGGCCCCAGCGTCTGGGGATGCAGGACATTGGCACCGAAATACGCGAGCTCCATCGCCTCGTTATACGTGAGCTGATCGATAACCTGGGCTTCGGGCACTCGTCGCGGATCCGCACTCATGACTCCGTCAACGTCAGTCCATATGGTCAGTTCAGACGCGTCGCTGAGGGCCGCGAAAATCGCGGCAGAGAAGTCGCTGCCGTTTCGACCGAGTGTCGTCTGCAATCCCCTTTCGTCGGTGGCGATAAAACCGGTAATAACCGCGACGCCCTCGAAATCGTCTGGCATGACATTCGCGTATTTTGACCGTGAAACCTCCCAGAGGACCGACGGGCCAAGTTCGGTCTGGTGAACCGTAACGACCTCCCGCGCATCGACCCAGGTACCGCCACGCTTAGGGGATTCCTGTGCAAGCGTTGCCGCCAGCAGCCGCGCCGACCAGATTTCTCCGTAGCCCGCGACAACGTCCCGACTGCGCTGTGGCGCTGATTTGACCAACGCAATCGCTTTCAAAACGTCAGTAATGTCTTCGGCGTCTTCGCCCCAGGCATCCAGAACAGACACCAGACGATCACCGGTCAAGAGCGCGCGTGCGGTTGTCGAGTAGCGATCCCCGATGGCGTGCAATTCATTCAGAAAATGGTCGTTGTCGCGCTCGGCCAGTATCGCAAGATGAATCAGGGCGTCCGTCATACCACCCATCGCGGAAACGACCACGCCGACGCGCGTATCGGTGTACTCGAGGAGCAGCCCGGCTACTCGCCGAAAACAATCGTCATCAGCGAGGCTGCTGCCGCCAAACTTGTGGATTTTCCAACGATTCTGCACCACTTTACACAACGTCCTCTGCGCAAAACGGTGAATGATAGCGGCACTTGTCGGCGCCGTCGCCTATTTCAGATGAAATTGTGTGAAGTGGTGGGGCGTGTAGGGATCGAACCTACGACCAGTCGGTTAAAAGCCGAATGCTCTACCTCTGAGCTAACGCCCCATTTGTGTCTTGACGTGGCAGGGAGGCCACCGGAATTCCGGCGGCATCATACCGGATACGATTCAAATGACAAGCGTCATCCAACCCGGTTCCGGGACCTGGCTTATACGCCCTCTTCCTCCATGCGCGAGAGGCGCTGCCCAGCAAGCCGGGCCGCCGTCGTCTCCGGATAGTCGGACTGTACTCGAACCAGTGCGTCGCGCGCCGACGCGAACGCCTTGAGTTCGTAATTGCAGTAGCCCATTTTCAACAGCGCATCGGGCACCTTTCGGGACCTTGGGAAGGTCGTGATTACAAGTTCGAACGCGGCCAACGCCTCGTCGAACTTCTGCGTCACGTAGTAGGACTCGGCAAGCCAGTACTGGGCATTATCGGCGAGTTCGCTGTCCGGATAGGTAACGAGAAACTGCTTGAAGGCCATGGCGGCCGGTTCGTAACGCTGCTCTTTGAGCAGCTCAAACGCGGCCTGGTAGTTGTCGCGATCCGACCCCCCTGGTAGCGGGAGCTGCCCGGGGGAAAGGGTTCCTCCCTCCATCACACTGACGGATTTACGTGCTCGCAGGGCCGTCTCAAGATCCTGTATGCGCGCGTCTAAATCCGCATAGAGCTGCCGCTGGCGGTCCGCGGTTGTCTCCGAGTCGTGCTCCAGCGTTTCCAGACGGCCCTGAAGCTCGTCGTTTCGACGTTCCAGCGCCGCCACCTGTTGTGTCAGTTTCACCAGGCTCTCGTTTTGAACGACCCGCTCGACGGCCTGCATACGCCGCTCCAGCTCGTCGACTTTGGACGGGACCGGGTCATCGACGACCGGCTGCAGTAATGTGCAACCGCTCAGCAACCCGAGAGACGCTATCGCAGAAAGTGATCTGGTCGTATTCATCAGCATCGACTAGTTGGTGTACTTGATCTCGACCCGGCGATTCTGGGCGTAATCGGACTCAGAGCTGCCAAATGACGCCGGTCGTTCTTCGCCAAAACTCACCGTGGAGATTTGCGAGGCAGAGACCCCCTGGATCATCAGCATCTGGCGGACTGCCTGTGAACGGCGCTCACCGAGGCCAATGTTGTATTCGCGGGAACCGCGTTCATCCGCATGGCCTTCAAGCCGAACCCGAACGCGCATGTTGTCGCTGACTTGCATGGCATGTCGCGAAACAAGGTCCTGATCCTGTGGCCGCACTTCGGAAGAATCGAAGTCGAAATAAATGACCATGCCGAGTTCGCCTGCCGACGGATCGTCGATGAACTCGCCATCTCCCATCCCGGCATCGTCCATGCCACCGGTTGATGCGCCGCTGTCACCGTAGGTCTCATCAGTCGCTACAGGGTCAGGAATGGACGGGCTGCCCGAGCAACCGACGAGAAAAGCGGCGAACAGGCCCACTGCTACCAATTTAAGATACGACATGTTGAGTCCTTGCTAGTAATTTTGATGAAGAAAATAATAATAAAAACAATAAGTAATAATTATTACTTAATCTAAAATATTCGAGCTAAAATCGCGGAAACGGCGACCATACGGGTTCCCGAACGTCACCACTCCCGGACGCCATTCTTTGCCGAATCAGGCCATCGGCTGACACCGTCTCCAGTACCCCATCACGCCCCTGTCGCGTAGCGTAAATCAGAATATCGCTGTTGGGGGCAAAACTCGGACTTTCATCCTGGCGCCCCGTTGAAACGACCAACAGGTTTTTCTTGGCGATATCCATGACCGCGATACGGTAGTTGCCGCGATCGTTATGAACCATCGCCAGGCGATTACCGTCCGGCGACAATCGCGGCCGCGCATTATAACTCCCCTCGAACGTAATGCGCTCGGGTGAACCACCTTTTGCGGATACCCGGTACACCTGCGGGCCGCCCGCCCGGTCGGAGGTGAAGTAGATGTATCGGCCATCCGGCGACCAGGTGCCTTCGGTGTCAATGGCGCGGTGAGTCGTCAGGCGCCGGGTCTGCCGGGACGTAATATCGAGAACATGGATGTCGAGATTTCCATCCACCCCGCCCAACGTCACAGCGAGCTGGCGGCCATCCGGCGAGAATGCGGGCGCGCCGTTGATGCCGGGCTTGCTGGAGACTTTGAAGCGATTGCCGGTCCTGAGCGTCTGCACAAAGATCGATGATTTGTTGCCCTCGAACGAAACGTAGGCCAACTGCCGGCTGTCGGGGGACCAGGCAGGCGACATGATCGGGTCGGTGCTTTCCATGATGGTGTGTTCGTTTTCGCCATCCTGGTCAGAGACGATCAACGAATAGAGTCGCTCCTGCCCCTGTCTTACCGCGGTCACATAAGCCACCTTGGTGCCGAACACGCCTTTTATGCCGGTCAGCTTTTCATAGATCATATCTGCCACCCGGTGCGCCGCGCCACGCATCGTGCCGCGGCTTGCGGGCATGCGGTAACCAACCAGTTGCCGTCGGCCGAAAACGTCGAATAACTGAAACTGCAGGGTGTAGGCATTGTCGCCGGTCTGGACGACGCTGCCGACAACGACAGCCTCGACACCCACGAACCCCCAGTCGTCGAAATCGACATCGGCACCGCTGGTCGGTTTCTGCAACATCTTATCTTCGCCAATCGGGGCGAACCGGCCACTGCGCTGGAGGTCACTGTTGATAACGGCTGCGATATCGAGCGGCACGTCTGATCCACTGCCCTCCCAACCGAACGGCACGATGGCCACGGGTGTCGGTTGCGCCACGCCCTGAACATCGATAACCAGTTCCGCGTTGGCGTACCCGCCCAGCAAAGCCAGGCTCACTATCGATATTCTCAATTTTTTCAGCACAGTCGCCTCATTTGTTTTCTGGCCAGCATTACTGGCGGATACTCAAGTTTAGCAAGATGTTCCTGTCAAACAGATTCGGATCTGCTGGTTCCGGTAGAGGCGACGAGCGATAAATTGCCGCCTCAACCGATCTTTTCACAGCTTCATCGCCATTGCAGGTAAGAATTGTCACACCAACGACTTCGCCACCCGGCGCCTGGCGCACGCGCACGGAGCACTCGAGCTCGGCACCGGCGCTTGCGGGCGCCGACCAGTTGCGCTCGATTTTCTGCCGAATCTGCGCCATGTAGACCGCCAGCGCGCCGGAGTCGACGGCTGCAAGTCGATTTTCCTCCGCTTCGATCTCCTCGGACCGCGCTGTCGCCTCGGCCTCTCTGCGCAGGCGCTCGTTCTCTTCTCGCTGGCGGCGAATGTCGTCCTCACGCTTCTTTTCGGCCTCGATTCGCTTCTTTTCCTTGTCTTCTTCTTCGCGTTTCTTGCGTTCGACTTCCTCTCTTTCCTTGCGCTCGGCCGCCTCCTTTTCCTTGCGAGCCTGTTCGGCCTCTTCCTGCTGGCGCATTTTCTCCAATCGTTCTTTCTCAACCAGCGCGTCGAGTCTGCGCTTTTCTTCCTCAGCCTGTCTGCGCAACTCCTCGCTGTTGTCCGGCTCTGGCTCGGGTTCCGGTTCCTCGACGATGGGCTCGGGTTCGGGCTTGGGTTCAGGCTTGGGCTCGGGCTTATCGATACGCGGCGGCGCCACGTCGGGAATCTCCGTGACGAGTGTCGCCCGGATAGCCAACGGAGTAATTGGCATGGTCCGCGTGATATCGAACGCGACGATCATAGAACCCAATAGCAAGACGTGCAGTAGCACAGCCATGCTTACAGGGATAATGTTGTGGGCGTCGCGAATCACGCG
>Ga0316201_10004966_pt1 | contig 10160 bp, 9 predicted proteins | sample CS6wburrow_MG_FD_204516 | JGI IMG/M metagenome (GOLD analysis project Ga0316201, IMG submission 204516) | Coastal sediment microbial communities from Delaware Bay, Delaware, United States - CS-6 worm burrow | ecosystem: Environmental > Aquatic > Marine > Coastal > Sediment | place: USA: Delaware...
AGCTGCCCATGCCGTCGGCAATTGCGCAGGCAATGCCTTTACTGTCCAATGTTGAGTCTTCAGGTAAGTAAGCACCGTAAAAATCTTCATTACGATCCTTAATGCCCTTGTTTGAACTTTGGCCAAGACTTACTTTGAGTGGTGTATTCATGGTTTTATCTTGCCATAAAATGACCATTAATTTTAAGATTAAAAATTAATGGTCATTGCGAGGTACGAAGCAATCTCCTGTTAGTATCTTGATCGCTTAAAGAGATTGCTTCGTACCTCGGCAACTGTTCCTTCGTTGCTCTACTAACAACACCCACTTAGGTATTGCAATGAGGTAAGAGTTGATTATGAAACATCAATCATCTGTACGCTGCCATCAGGCATGATTTCAGCGGTCTGACCTTTCGGCTCTTCAAGGAACTGAACAGCAACAAGCGTGACAATGGCAGCAATTGCAATTACCAGGAAGAAAGTAGATGGGTCAACGAATGAGAAAACGGTAAGAAATGAAACCGCACCAACATTCCCATAGGCGCCAGTCATGCCTGCAATTTGACCGGTCATGCGACGTTTCACCAGAGGCACGATGGCAAAAACCGCGCCTTCACCTGCCTGCACAAAAAATGAACAGGCCATCGTTGTTGCCACCGCCAGCGGTAACGACCAGCTGGAGTCGATATTGCTCATCAGGTAATAGCCGACAGCTAAACCACCGATCAGAATGGTGAGGCTCTTTTTGCGACCAAAGCGATCACTAAAGAAACCGCCGCCCGGACGAGCCACTAAATTCATGAAGGCGAAACCAGAAGCCAGCAAACCAGCCTGTACGATGGACAGATCAAAAGTATCTTTGAAAAACAGCGGCAGCATGGAAACAACAGCAAGCTCTGAACCAAAGGTGACAAGATAAGAAAGATTTAAAATCGCAACGTTCTTGAACTTATAACGGTGTAGTTCCGGCACATCTTCTTTGAAAATATGTTCATTGACGCGCCAGACGTGAGCCGTCTGGTAAACATAGAACGACGCCAGCGTTATATATGTGATAGTCGTAAAGAACTCATCAAGGATGCCCAGGTTACTCGGTCCCAGTTTCCATGCCAGTACAGCAAGGGCTGCATACATCGGGATATTCATCAGCAGATACAAAAAGAAGTCACCTTTGCTGGTTACTTCCATGGCACCGGTCTTTTTCGGTTTGAAATAGGTCGAACCTTTAGGTGTGTTACGTGCCAGTTTGTAAAAAACGAAAGAATATAACAGGGCAATCAGGCCGGTGGTACCAACCGCGTAACGCCAGCCATCATCACCACCATACATCAGGGCGATCGTGGGTAAAGACAAAGCCGCGGCAGCAGAACCGAAGTTGCCCCAGCCACCATAAATGCCTTCAGCGATACCGACCTGCTTGGCGGGGAACCATTCACCAATCATGCGAATACCGATAACAAAACCGGCACCAACAAAACCCAGGGCGAAACGGGATGCCATCAGCATCTGGTAGGAGTCAGCCAGGGCAAAGAAGAAACAGATAAAACTGGAAATGAATAGTAAGCTGGAATAGGTGATACGGGGACCGTACTTGTCGACCAGCATGCCGATAATAATACGTGCCGGAATGGTCAGCGCGACATTCATAATAAGTAGGGCTTTAACTTCCTGCTTGCTCAGGGCAAATGTTTCCTGAATAGAAGCCATTAATGGTGCATGATTAAACCAGACAAAAAAGCTGATAAAAAAAGCGATCCAGGTCAGGTGAAGTGTGCGAATGTTTCCACTGAATGAAAACAGGTTTATTTTGGGTTGAGACATCGTTGCTACCTTTGCGTCGTTGCATTGTTTGCTGAGTGGCTGCAAAGTGCATGCCAACTAAGTTGGTTAGCATTTAATCAACTACTTATTGGCGATTCACCTGATAAAAGAATTAATTCAGGGCGTCATGAAGGCTCGGCGCACCAAAAATGTGCGTAGATCGAATAAGCCTGACTAAAACATAAAACCTTCTCCTGGCCATTGAAGATATCTCGCCCGTGTATAAATTATGATTACCGATTCATGACCAACGACACCAGAGACTGCTGGCATTCCGAAAAAACGCAAAAAAGAAATTTGCACTTGATAGGTGCGTTGGCATTATTTAATTGGCAGATATCAGTGCATAAATCCGGGCAGATAGTCTTTTAGTATTAAGTAATCTTTATGTTTGGTATGGAGGGATCGCCCAGGAACGCGTTATAGCCCCTTCTTTTTTATATAAACATTCTTCTTAATAATCTGGCATGTATTTTGCTTTTCGTAGGGTATGAACACAAAGAAGATTGATGCATGGACCTGATTCTTGTTGCCGATTGTCTGGAAAGTACGCAGCCCCTGTTGCGAGTTGCGTCTAAAGCCGGTCATCGAATAATGAAATTAATCGGGCCGAACGACGAGGCCAGCAGGTATGTTGAATCGTTGCGTCCCGATGCTTTGATTTTTGTCAGTGACGAAATTGATCGATCATTGTTGCGTGAGATGCGAGCGGTTACCGATAAACAACCAACACCAATGATCGTTTTTACCCGCGATTCGCAAGCCAGTTCAATTGACGCTGCGGTGAAAGCCGGGGCAACTGCTTATGTTGTTGATTGTCATGATCCCGAACGGCTGGGTTCGCTACTCGGTGTCGCCAAAGCTCGATTCCAGGAGCAGCAGCGTCTGAACAAGGAATTGCAGCAAACCAAAAACGCTTTACTCGATCGCAAAAATATTGAGAAAGCCAAGGGAATTATTATGAAAACAAAAAGCCTAAGTGAGGATAAGGCTTATAATGCGATGCGCAAGCTGGCAATGAATCATAATAAACGTATTGGTGAAATTGCCGAACAGATTATTTCAGCCTCTGAAATACTGGTTTAAAACCGATTGGGGATTAGACGGACGAATCAATAACAATTACAAACGGGAAGAGTATGAACTGGCTGGACAAATCGATCAACAGGCAACGTGATTATATTGAAGATTTTTTGGTTGAGAATTTAAGTCATGTTGCAAATATCTGCTCTGAACACTGGAGTGATCGAGCTCAGCTTGATCTCGAATTAAAAAATTTCCTGTTGCATAAAAAAGATCATCACTGCCGATTATTATATGCCATCGATAACCAGGGCGTGCAATACAGTAGTAATGTGTCGGATGAGCTTATTGATGACACCATGATTGGTCGGGACCTCTCTAATCGACCTTATCTTAAAGGCGTCGATACCAGTGATGCTGAACCATTGGTGCTTAGCAATGTTTATGTCGACAAGAAAACCCATAAACCCTGTATTACCGCAATTCATCAAATCAATCTTAATGGTAAAGCACAAGGTTATATTGCGGCCGACTTTGGCCTCAAAGACCTGCCGTTGAAAAATGTGGATGAAGTGCAGCTACAGGTATGGCGCCAGATAAAAGGCGATCCGTCCATTCGCAGTACACTGTTTCAACAAACGCGAACGTATAGTGCAATGGATGAACACCTTGATGAAGTGCTGGATGTGATCGAATCACTGATGACCGAGCAGGGTATCTTTCATGCCAAGTTGCATTTTTCCAGTTCGCGCGCAACACTATGGCCATATAACGACCCGTATCGTTACCGCCTGCATGTGCTGGATGAAATTATTAATCCGAAGGTGTGCCTGATTTATGCCAAAACGCCTTATCCTGAAGACGCAGCTATTCCCGCCAGCCTAGTGCCCAATGTGTTAAAGGTTTTTAAAGCATTGCGTCAGGCAGATGAAAATATTTATTTACGGGCCGCTTCATTAAATATCATGAATGGCCTGGTGGGTCTTAATTTTTCCTGTGATGGATCACATTACATGCCGGCTGAAGAGTTCATCAGTAAAGATATGAATTTCTGGTTTGGTGAAGCAGGCGCGACCTGTATTACTTAGCGGGTTCAATTAAATAGGCAATGCTTAAAAAGCATGGTTAGCCAGCACAATCACAGTGCGTAAAATTTAAATACGAACCAGAGTGGTGCTAAGCAACCGGTGATCCATGCAATTATCCTGTTACAAGTTGTTTAATTAAGCGTGTTTAGCCATAGGAGATTTACTTGGCACGCTATATGCTAATAGTTAATCATTAAGCCCTGAACTGGGTTCATCCACAGCTTCATTCAATTTGATTTAAGTTTGTGTGGAAGCAAGCCAAAGAAGGTTTGCGGCATTTAAACAGAAAGATGCACCGAGCAATGGCGCTCGCGTACGAACACTCTTCGTATGCGAGCGCCATTTTTTTTGCCTTAAATATTATGAACGCAACAATAGAAAACGTAATACCACCAGAGCAGCGCTCTGCACACAATGAAGTTTGCATAAACGTACAGACAGAAGCCATCGTTGTTGTTGGCACCGGTCCTGTTGGTATGCAGTTTGTACAGGAGTTGTCCGATCGCGAGTTTGGGTTGCCGATTGTTGTTTACGGTAGTGAACCGGTACAGCCATATAACCGGGTGCGGCTTTCAGATTATCTTGCAGGCGAACTATATCGTGATGCACTGATTATTAATGAGTCCAGTACCGATTCGACAAACATCGAATATCGTTATAACTGTGCGGTTGAATGGATAGATAAAAAAGCGCAGACAGTGACAGACGCCAGTGGCCGTGTACAGCGTTACTCAAAACTAATACTTGCGACTGGTTCGACGCCGTTCATGCCGATGATCGGTAATAGACAATATAAAGGTGTTTACACCTTTCGTACCTTAAGTGAAGCAGATGAGCTGCTATCCAGAAAGTTTCGTACGCGCCATACGGTTGTTATTGGTGGCGGACTACTGGGACTTGAGACTGCGCGTGCAATGCAGAAGTATCACACGGAAATCACCATTGTTGAACACGGTAATTGGTTGATGATGCAGCAGCTTGATGAACAGGGCGCGGCTTATCTCGAAGACTTTGTAAAAAATACAGGTATCAACGTAATACTTGGCGACAGTGTCGTTAGTGTCACGGGTAATGGTCGAGTCGAGGGTGTTACTTTGCGCAGTGGCCGCAACCTTGGTTGCGATACGTTAATTGTTGCAGCTGGTGTTCGTTCAAACACTTCACTGGCGCGTGATGCTGGAGTGGTTTGTCGAAAAGGCATACGAGTCAATAATTATCTGGAAACATCAGAAAGTAATATCTACGCCATCGGTGAATGTGCCGAGCATGAAGACAATGTTTATGGTCTGGTAAAACCGGGTTTTGAACAGGCCGCTGTGCTGGCTGATCGATTAGCGGGCGGTAATGCGCAATACGTTGGCTCAATCAGCATAACGCAACTTAAAGTAATGACGAAATCTGTTTTTAGTGCGGGTCGAAATGGCACCAACGAAGATTCCAGAACAAGTGTTCGCGAGTATGTTTACAGTAATGAGAAAGAAGGTCTATATCGCAAGATTCGTGTTTTTGGCAATCGCATTATTGGCGCTATTGCCGTAGGTGAGTGGCATGAAAGCGCGCTGATTAATGAAGCCATACTGGAGAAGCGCATAATCTGGTTTTGGTATCTGCTTCGATTTAAATCAACGGGCAATGTCTGGGGTAGTGCAGAGGACTTAGATGTTTCAACCTGGCCGGCATCAGCAACCGTATGCAATTGTACCGGGGTAACGCGTGGCCGCTTGACTAACGTGGTGAATAATGGATGTGAAAACGTAAGCTGTTTAACAAAAATGACCCGCGCCGGTAGCGTCTGCGGATCATGTAAACCGTTGCTAGCAGAGCTACTTGGTGAAAGCGTCAATGCTGAGCCAGTGCGTGCATGGCGAGGTTTGTTGAGCCTTTCAGCGCTAACGCTCAGCCTTACCGTATTATTTTTATTTATCTGGCGTGTGCCTTATGCCAGCAGTGTGCAGCATGTAATTCGCTGGGATGTATTATGGCGTGACTCACTGTTCAAACAAATCAGTGGTTATACAATCCTCGGCCTTGTTGTTATCGGTCTTGCATTATCACTGCGTAAGCGGTTGTCGAAAATAAATTTTGTTCATTATGACCTGTGGCGTATGGCACACGTGGTACTCGGTATCGGAGCCCTGATTGCGCTTATTATTCATACCGGCTTTCGTTTTGGTAGTGAACTTAATTTTTTATTAATGATTAATTTTTTGTTGCTTGCAGCTGCTGGTGCCAATGCCAGTACGGTGGTCGCAACAGAGCATCATATGGTGCCATCAATGGCAAAAAAACAACGCAAACTTTGGAACAAGGTTCATCTGTTACTGTTCTGGTCGTTGCCTGTATTGCTAGGTTTTCATGTATTCAAAACTTATTACTTTTAAGTTTAGAAAACATAGTTAGCAATGAATATAAGTATTAAACATGGGTAACACAACAATTAAGTGGGTGGTATGGATAGTTTTATCAACTATAGCTGGTGTATGGCTGGGGTATACAATGCTGTCTGATACTGCAGACAAAACATTATTTATGCCTGGCCCGTTAACTCCGGGTCATCATCAGCTGGCACAGGCATGTGATGCCTGTCATGTTGACGCTTTTGGTGGTGGTGAAGTATTGCAACAGTCCTGTGTTGATTGTCACGGCAAAGATAGAGTTAAACCGTTTGACTCACATCCTTCGAAAAAATTCAAAGACCCGCGTAATGCTGAGCTACTGGAAAACATTAATGCTTTGCAATGCATTAGTTGCCACACGGAGCATCGACCAGAAATTACAGCAAAAGATGGTTTAACACAGCCGGTTGATTTCTGTTTCTATTGTCATCAGGACGTTGCCAAAGAACGGCCATCACATCAGGGCATGGGTTTTGAAACCTGTAAAGATTCAGGCTGCCATAATTTTCATAACAACCGGGCGTTATATACTGACTTTTTAATAAAACACCTTCAAGAACCACCCATGCTGGGCGAAATGATTTTGCCGGTTAAAGAGTTCGTCAATGTACTCGAAGAGATCGTTGAATATCCACGTGAAAAATATCCGGTTATTCCATTAAAAGAAAAAGATATTGATGCCAGTGACAGACTAAATGGCAAAGCTGAAATTAAAACAGACTGGCTTGAAACCGCACACGCAAATTCCGGAGTCAACTGCACTGCCTGCCATGTAAATCAGTCAGAAGGCGCAATTAACGCAGACAGCGAAACAATTAATGCAAGCTGGGACAATCATCCGGATCACACTGTTTGTACCAACTGCCACAATGTTGAAGTTGAACGTTTCATGGAGGGCAAACATGGCATGCGGTTGAAGCAGGGTTTGTCAGCAATGACGCCAGCACTGGCGCGTCTACCCATGAAGCCGGAATCCTCTCATGAGGAACTTACCTGTAGTAGCTGTCATGGTGGGCATCGCTTTGATGTAAAAAAAGCAGCCGTTGAATCCTGCCTTGGCTGTCACGAAGACGATCATAGTCTGGCTTACAAACAGTCACCACATTATTTACTGTGGCAAAAAGAAATTAACGGCAAAGCCGAGCAGGGCAGTGGCGTGTCGTGTGCCAGCTGTCATATGCCACGCGTCAATCATGATGTTAACGAGTGGATGAGTCGCATTATTGTCGACCATAATCAAAATGCGAACCTGTCACCTAATACAAAAATGATTCGATCAAGTTGCCAGCATTGTCACGGGCTTGAATTCACTCTGGATGCACTGGCTGACGATTCGCTGATACAAAATAATTTTTCAGGAAAACCAGGGGTGCATATTCCAACAATGGATCTTGCGGACAGGGAAAACAAAAGACGTCAGCAAGAGGCAGCAAAAGATGATGAATAAACCATGTTTGGTTTTTGATGGAAAATTTTAAGCAGAACTTAACCGTTGATTTATTCAACACAAACTTACTACTACTTAAGCAAAGAGGCAATTATGAAAGATATGATTATGAAAAATAGGAAACGTAACCTGGTAATTGGTACGGCGGCAGCGATGTCTATTGCCGCTACAGCCGCGATTAGCGCCGAAGTATCTGATGCAACGGTTTCAGTTAAAGCGATGGCAGATGCATTGCACCTGGTGATGGACTCGGATCGTTCTGTCTACACCAAGAAGATTGTTAATAGACTGGTGAAGAAAGAAAAAGTGATTAAAGCCTCCGAACACTTTGAAGATGACAAGGCGCTAGTATTGCCTGCACAGATGTTTCGCTTTGGTTCCGAGCTGGCAATGAAACGCGCAGAAAAACTGGATGATGTAAATTTTAGTTATACATTGCAATCGTTATGGCCAATCAATAAACAGAATGCTCCGAAAACAGAAGCTGAAAAAATCGGTTTAAAATTTGTTGCCGAGAATAAGGGCAAGAATTATTACACCACTGAAAAACTGGGAGGTACAAATTATTTTACCGCGGTTTATGCAGATACCGGTGTTGCGCCGGTGTGTGTTTCCTGTCACAACAAACATCCTGACACACCGAAAAAAGATTTCAAAATCGGTGATGTGATGGGCGGTGTTGTTATTCGTATACCCGTAGACAGCTAAACGAATAATAATGTTGTTCAGGTTCAGTTGTATTTTGTTAGCCATTATACCCGCGGTTAGTCTTTCCCTTGATGCAATAGCGGAAAAGGTAAAGTACATACAGTCGGGGAATCCGGCGTTGCAGGAAGGTCGCAAACTCTGGTTGCTAAACTGTGAAAGCTGTCATGGTTATGGTATTGCGGAAGCGCCGATACCGATGCAGCCAGATGACTGGAAACATCGTGTGATTAAAGACAGGCAGTTATTGTATCGCCATGCTATTGAAGGTTTTGTTGGTGAAGACTACAGCATGATGCCTGCTCGGGGTGGTAATGAAGAACTTGACGACAAACAGGTAAAAGCAGCAGTGGATTACATGCTGTTTCTTGCGAATTATTATATTAAACAACTTGAAAATTAAAAAGGTGACTTATGACTCCACAACAAATTGAACTAGTTAAAAAAACCTGGGTAATGGTCGTGCCCATTGCAGACAAGGCGGCTGAATTATTCTATGGCCGTTTATTTGAACTGGAGCCTTCGTATAAGGCGATGTTCAAAAATGACATGACCGAGCAAGGTAAAAAGTTGATGAAAACAATCAATATTGCAGTCGAAGCACTGGATGATGTTGAGCCGTTAATTCCAACGCTAAAACAAATGGGTGCCGATCACGTGGGTTACGGTGTTAAAGAACGAGATTACAACGTTGTTGGTGCGTCACTTATCTGGACTCTGGAGCAAGGGCTGGGTGATGAGTTTACCGATGAAGTTAGAAATGCCTGGGGCGCGGTTTATGAAGTACTTGCCAATGTCATGAAAGAAGGGGCTGCCGAGGCTGAGAAGGCGGCATGACTTATTCATTTAATCTGTTTTAGACAACATGGAAAAAGGGAGGCAGGGATGCACTTATTCCTTATCGGTTAAAGTGGGAGGCGATAATTTTGCGACAAATGTGCATAACTTATAATTGTCACCGACATTAATATTTCATCTGGTCTTTTGTGTTTCAGATTCGTTATTTATATTATTTAGAAGAAAGAGCAGCAGAAGTGTTTATATAGTGAGTCATTACCTTTTGAATATGACCATATTAATTTGAAGGTTTAATTGACAATAACATTAGACGGTGTATAATGTGTATAGCTTGAAAGTACTACTTATATTTATGCAACACCATTTCGATGTCACGTCTTTAGTTCTTCGTCCTGTTTTTCATATTTACCAGCAACACATTCCAGCCAAACGGCCTTATGGTTTTTTATAACCAGGCTTTATTACACTTAAAATTAAATTAATAGGATATAACTATGTCTACTACAACCGGCACCGTAAAATGGTTCAACGAATCAAAAGGTTTTGGCTTTATCGAGCAAGAATCTGGTCCAGACGTTTTTGCTCATTTCAGCGCTATCTCTAGCTCAGGCTTTAAAACCCTGACTGAAGGTCAACGAGTTGAATTCACTGTTACTCAGGGTCAAAAAGGTCCTCAGGCAGAGAACATCGTTGCGCTTTAATCATTGATCGCAATATGGCCTGTATTGCATGCAATACAGGCCAAACTCACATCCCTTAGGGGTGGGAGCTAAAAGGGCAGGACCTCAGGGTCTTGCCCTTTTTTTTTGTTTTCAATAATGCTGAAAAGTAACCTGGTTACTTTTGTTAGCTCCGCCCCGGCCTTCTTTCGACGTCTTTCATAAATCAACGCGTTAGTCT
>Ga0316201_10004967_pt1 | contig 10159 bp, 8 predicted proteins | sample CS6wburrow_MG_FD_204516 | JGI IMG/M metagenome (GOLD analysis project Ga0316201, IMG submission 204516) | Coastal sediment microbial communities from Delaware Bay, Delaware, United States - CS-6 worm burrow | ecosystem: Environmental > Aquatic > Marine > Coastal > Sediment | place: USA: Delaware...
GAAGCACTCAATTTCGAGGGCTTAAGTATAGACAGGCAACCTGTTTTTGTCGCAGGTCTATGTATTCTAATTGGTATATTCCAGTCTTTAGAAATAAAAGAGGCCTTATTTAGTGAGTCGGCTTTACGCGAAGGTGTTTTGTATGAATTACAACCAAATCATAGCAGTCAAAATGTTCGGGTAAGAACCGCACAAAGCTTGGCAACACGCTACTCGATAGACGCCAATTATGCCCATAAGGTGCTCACTTCTTGCATGTTTATTTTTGACCACGTTCAAGATTCCTGGGCACTACATAATCCGCACTTGCGCCACTTACTGGGCTGGGCCGCCTTATTACATGAAGTTGGCTTGCAAATTCATTCACGTGGCATTCAAAAGCACTCAAGCTATGTATTACAACATTCTGAAATGCCGGGATTCAACCAAGAACAACAAAAAATTATTGCATATTTAGTTCGCTTTCATCGCAAAAAAATACGCTCTGAAGATTTCTTTAGAGACATCAGTATTCCTGAACAGGAAATTTTACAGCTTTTGGTAATTCTAAGATTAAGTGTATTACTTACCATTAATCGTCATGAAACAAGCTTGCCTGAGTTCAAAATTACGGTTGATGGTGCAGATATTAAATTGGGATTTGCACAAGAATGGTTTGAACTTTCACCTTTACTGCTAGCAGATATTAGCCTTGAGAACAAATACCTTAAAGGGATAGATATGCATTTGACTTTGCTTTAGCCAATTGTAGGCAATAAAACAAAAATAGCGCCTTTTTGGCGCTGTTTTTACTTATAAACTAATTACAAGAACCTAGGTAGACGAGGCGTCGTAAATTGCTTGAATAGTATTGTCTAATTCAGCGTTAAATTCGCCATCAGATTGCTGGGCGCTTAAACCTTGAGTCAAGGCGCGAGAGAAGCTGGCAATCATTCCTTTATTTTCTGCTAAGCGTTTATTTGCATCATCACGGCTATATCCGCCCGACAAAGCAACTACTTTCAACACTTTTGGATGATTGATTATCTCGGCATAGAAATTAGCTTGTTCTGGTAGTGTTAGTTTTAACATCACCATTTCATCGTTGGTTAATGCATTTAGTTGTGTCAATAATGAAGTTTTCAACAAAGCTTCTGCTGCTGCTTTTTCTGGACTAGTGATGTCTATTTCAGGTTCTATAATAGGCATAAGTCCAGCAGCCAAAATTTGCTTACCAACGGCAAACTGTTGCTTAACCACGGCATCAACACCCGCTTTATTAGCTAATTTGATTAGCGAACGCATTTTAGTACCAAATACTTCTTGTGCATTTGCTTTGGCCAATAAATTGTCAAGATCAGGAATAGGCTTCATTACTTGGGCCCCATTTTCTTCATCAGCTAAACCTTTATCTACTTTCAAAAAAGGGACTACCTGTTTGTTGTCCCACAAATAGCGTGCTGTAGACTTGCCTTTAATATCTCTATCTAGTGTATTCTCAAATAAGATCGCACCCAAAACACGTTTACCATCAAATGAAGGGCTAGTGATAATACGTGATCGCATGGCGTGAACACAGTCAAACATTTCTTCTTCATTGGTATAACCAGACTCATCAATACCATAAAGTTTCAAAGCCTTAGGAGTACTGCCACCACTTTGATCTAAAGCAGCAATAAATCCGATTGTGTTTTTTACCTTTTCTAACATTGCTTGTTGAGCAGCCGTGGTCATATTTCACTCCTAGTTAGCTATTTACTATTACATTAATATAAAAATTAGTCTCTATCTAAAATCGCAACTGCTGGCAAGGTTTTTCCTTCTAGGAACTCTAAAAACGCACCTCCGCCAGTAGATATATATGATACTTTATCAGCTATTCCGTATTTGTCGACTGCCGCTAGCGTATCACCCCCTCCGGCAATTGAAAATGCATTACTATCTGCAATAGCGTGTGCAATTGCTTTAGTGCCCTCTCCAAATTGATCAAATTCGAATACGCCTACAGGTCCATTCCATACAATGGTACCGGCATTTTTAAGGATGTCAGCTAAGACAGCAGCAGAATTGGGGCCAATGTCAAAAATCATGTCGTTGTCGGTAACATCGCTAACCAACTTAACAATAGCGCGTTCGTCTTTCGAAAACTGTTGCCCAACAACTACATCGGTAGGAATTGGAATATCGCCCCCGTTTTTTTGGGCTGCTTTTATAAGTGCTTTTGCTTGGTCAAGTAAGTCTTTTTCATATAATGACTTACCCACATTGTGCCCTTGCGCTGCAATAAAAGTATTAGCAATACCACCTCCAACAATGAGTTGGTCGACCTTGCTTGATAGACTATCTAAAACAGTCAATTTAGTACTCACTTTTGAACCGCCAACAATAGCGACCATTGGGCGTGCCGGATTGTCGAGTGCTTTACCTAAAGCAGTAAGCTCAGCGTCGAGTAAGGGCCCTGCGCAGACTTGTTTGGCAAATTTGGCTACGCCATGGGTACTTGCTTGTGCTCTATGAGCAGTGCCAAAAGCATCCATAACAAATATATCGCATAAGTCTGCATAGTGCTTAGCAAGGATATCATCATTTGCATTTTCACCAATGTTAAAGCGGACGTTTTCAAGTAGTGCGACTTCACCCGGTTTAACTTCAATACTTTTACCCAAGTAATCGCTTACCAAAACAACTTTTTGGCCTAATTTGTTCGATAAATAATCAGCTACAACTTGCAAAGAAAACTCTGTTTCAGGTTTGCCTTCAGTTGGGCGTCCTAAATGCGACATTAAAATAACCGCTGCGTTTTCCTTTAAAGCTGCTTGAATAGTTGGCAACGACGCACGCAATCGAGCATCAGAAGTAATTTGACCATCTTCAATGGGAACGTTTAAATCTTGTCGAATTAGTACTTTTTGTTGACTAATATCTATGTCATTCATAGCGCGTATGGGCATGGCGGTTTCCTTTTAATAATGTGATGCAATATTAAACTCAATTTCAGACAAATGGTAAGCGTTAATAGTTCTTAAGTATGCCAAATTTAGGGTGTATTACTTGCGTAACCAGTAGTATGCATAAACAAAGCTGTGTCTAGCATCCTATTTGCAAAGCCCCATTCATTGTCACACCACACTAAAGTTTTCACCAAAGTCTTGTGGCTAACACGCGTTTGCGTGCCATCAACAATACAGGAATGAGGATTATGATTAAAATCTACTGATACCAATGGTTCTTCTGTGTAATCTATAATATTCGCTGGGAAATCACGCCCAGCTTGTTGTAGAGTCTGATTAACCATAGTTGTATTAACCTCATCTCTGAGGGTTACACTTAAGTCCATTGCCGTTACGTTTATAGTGGGTACTCGCACAGCAATAGCTTCAAACTTACCGGCAAATTCAGGCAAAATCCGTTCAATTCCAGCCGCTAGTTTAGTATCGACAGGAATAATTGAATGGCTAGCTGCGCGCGATCTGCGTAAATCGTGATGGTATGCATCTATAACTGGCTGGTCGTTCATCGACGCATGTATTGTGGTAATGGTTCCACTTTGCACACCATATGCATTGTGCAAGGCTTGGATGATTGGCACAATACAATTGGTTGTGCAGGAACCGTTAGACACTATAGTGTCGCTAGGCTTTAACGAATTATGGTTAACCCCATAGATAATAGTTGCATCTACATCTTGGCTAGCAGGTTGCGAAAACAAGACTTTGCGTGCACCTTGTTTTATATGCAGCTGAGCTTCAAATCTTTCGCTATAAACGCCGGAACATTCAAGCACAATATCAGTATCAAACTGTTGCCAATTTATATCTTCAATGTGTTTGCAATGCAATAAAGCTATTGGGTGTTCATCAATTTTAAGGTTTTCATCTTCAATCGAAACTTTGTGTGCAAATCGGCCATGCGTAGAATCGTATTTAAGTAAGTGAGCAATTGCTTGTGGCTCGGCAATTTCGTTTATTGCCACTACTTGAATGTGTTCACAGTAGCCATTTTCGAATAGAGCGCGAACAATATTGCGCCCTATTCTACCAAAGCCATTGATGGCTATTTTGAGCAAATGACTTCCTTATTCGATTAGTGCTACCGCAGTATCGACCAATGCTTCGGTGGTAATTCCAAAGTGTTGGAATAATTGTTCTGCAGGTGCCGATTCGCCAAATGTGTCCATGCCAATGACGACCCCGTCTAAGCCAACATATTTGTACCAAGTATCTTTTGCTAAGGCTTCTATCGCAATACGTTTAGTGACATTTGGCGGTAATACAGAATCGCGATATTCTTTTGATTGTCTGTCAAATAACTCTGTACAAGGCATTGACACAACGCTAACTGAAATATCTTTCTCACTTAGTTGCTCGGCCGCTTGTGTGGCCAAATGTACTTCTGAACCTGTTGCAATTAAGATTATTTGCGGGCTTTCGCCAGTACTAAACAGTACATATCCACCACGCTCAACTGCCTTGAGTTGTTTAACACTGCGCGATTGTTGAGGAAGTCCTTGCCTAGTGAAGATCAATGCAGTTGGTCCATCTTTGCGCTCAATAGCCGCTTTCCAACATATGGCTGACTCTACTTGGTCACAAGGGCGCCATGTATCTATATTAGGAGTAGAACGCAATGCAACCAATTGTTCAACAGGTTGATGGGTAGGTCCATCTTCACCTAAACCAATTGAATCATGTGTATAAACAAAAATAACTGGTAGCTTCATAAGCGCTGCCATTCTTACGGCATTTCGTGCATATTCCATAAACATAAGGAAGGTAGCGCCATACGGTTTAAAACCACCATATAAACTTAAACCATTCATCATCGCCGACATGCCAAATTCTCGGACACCATAATAAACGTAGTTTCCACTGGCATCGTCTGCCGATATACCTTTACTCGTTTTATGAATAGTTAGGTTTGAACCGGCTAAATCGGCGGAGCCGCCTAACAATTCTGGTAATACAGGAGCATAAGCATTTAAGGTATTCTGGGAAGCTTTACGTGTAGCTACTGTTAGTGGGTTTTGCTGCAGTTCTTTAATATAGGTAGAGCAGGTTTTATCCCACTCCTCAGGTAAAGAATCGTCTTTGCGGCGCACAAACTCAGCCGCCAGTTCTGGATAGGCTGCTTGGTACTTATCAAATTTCGCTCGCCATTCCTTTTCGGCTTTTTTGCCTTTTTTCTTGGCATCCCAGCCTGAATATACATCGTCTGGCACTTCAAATGCAGGATATGGCCAGCTCAAAGCTTCACGTGTAAGTGCTATCTCTTCGTCACCTAATGGTGCTCCATGACAATTCTCAGTGCCTTGCTTATTTGGTGAACCAAAACCAATCGTGGTTTTACAACAGATTAACGTAGGCTTATCACTTTCTTCTTTAGCCTTGGCAATAGCTGCCGAAATTTCGCTAGGCTCGTGACCATTTACATCAGAAATAACATGCCATCCATAAGCTTCGAATCGTTTGGGTGTATCGTCAGTAAACCAACCTTCGACCTCTCCATCGATAGAAATACCGTTGTCATCCCAAAAAGCAATTAGTTTACCTAAACCTAATGTACCGGCTAACGAACATGCTTCGTGAGAAATACCTTCCATTAAACAACCATCACCTAAAAAAGTATAAGTATGGTGATTAACAATATCAAAATCGTCTTTATTAAACTGTGCAGCAAGCACTTTTTCTGCCAATGCCATCCCAACAGCATTCGTAATGCCTTGTCCTAGTGGGCCAGTAGTGGTTTCAATACCAGGTGCATATCCATATTCTGGATGTCCGGGTGTTTTTGAATGTAGTTGTCTAAAATTCTTTAGCTCACCAATAGGTAATTCGTAACCCGTTAAATGGAGTAGCGAGTACAAAAGCATAGAGCCATGCCCGTTTGACAAAATGAATCGGTCACGATTTGCCCAATTAGGATTTTTCGGGTTATGCGACAAATAATCGCACCACAAGACTTGGGCAATATCTGCCATACCCATTGGGGCACCAGGATGTCCTGATTTTGCTTGTTGTACTGCATCCATACTTAATGCACGTATGGCATTAGCTAAGTGGCGACGAGAAGGCATAACTGCTCCTAGGTAACTGCATGACAACTTATTATTGCAGATTTTACTACGCGCTAGTTATTGCAGCGAAAATACGCCAAATACAACGACCTAATGTGTAGAATGCTCAAATAAGTAACATTGGTTATAAAATTATGGGGTGGTATTGTTACTCAGTAAGTTCCCTTGTTCAATAATTAAATTTTGTATTGGCCATCTTTTATCTACTACTTGTGTCTACTGACCTAAAAATTGCAAACCAAATATCGATTTGTTACGTACTTTTCACTATTCGTAGAAAGATTTAGACATTTAGACGTCTAGAAGTAAAGACTGGTAAATGAGAAAAATGGCGCTATAATATGCGGTAACGAATTCACAAAAGTGAATTATTTTATATTCAACACCCTACCTGTACATAATTACGGTATGGGTAATGCTTCAATTTGGGAATTAAGTATGACAACACGTTTATTTACTTCAGAATCTGTTTCTGAAGGCCACCCTGATAAAATAGCTGACCAAATATCAGACGCAGTTCTAGACGCTATTCTAACGAAAGACCCTAGCGCTAGAGTGGCATGTGAAACTTATGTGAAAACTGGCATGGTATTAGTGGGTGGCGAAATAAACACCACTGCTTGGGTAGATATTGAAGAACTCACCCGTAAAACCGTTAAAGATATTGGTTATGTTCATTCAGACATGGGCTTTGATGGAGAATCGTGTGCGGTACTTAACGCAATTGGCAAGCAGTCTTCCGATATCAATCAAGGGGTTGATCGTGAAAGTCCAGAACAGCAAGGTGCTGGCGATCAAGGTTTAATGTTCGGTTATGCCAGCGACGAAACCGAAGTATTAATGCCTGCGCCCATAACGTATGCCCATAGACTTGTGCAGCAACAAGCTAAGCTACGTAAAAACGGCACTCTCAACTGGTTACGCCCAGATGCAAAGAGCCAAATTACGTTTGTATATGAAAATAACATACCTGTTGGTATAGATGCGGTCGTATTATCTACCCAGCATTGCGATAGCGTAAGCACTGCAGTACTTCGTGAAGCTGTTATGGAAGAAATAATTAAACCCGTATTACCCCAGCAATGGATAAACAAACATACTAAATTTCATATAAATCCTACGGGGCGTTTTGTTATTGGCGGTCCTATGGGAGATTGTGGTCTTACTGGACGTAAAATAATTGTCGACACCTATGGCGGTATGGCTCGCCATGGCGGCGGTGCATTTTCAGGAAAAGATCCATCTAAGGTAGACCGAAGCGCAGCTTATGCTGGTCGCTATGTGGCAAAGAATATTGTAGCGGCGGGTCTTGCTAAGCGCTGCGAAATTCAAATTTCATATGCAATTGGTGTGGTTGAACCCACTTCTATAAGTATAGAAACCTTCGGAACTAGTAAAATCAGCGAGGCTCGTTTAGTCGAGTTGGTCAAAAAACACTTTAACTTAACGCCTTACGGGCTAATAAAAATGTTAAATTTAGAGCGTCCAATTTATAAAGAAACGGCTGCATATGGTCACTTTGGCCGCGACCAATTTCCTTGGGAAGCCATCGATAAAGCAGATGTTTTAAAAGATGATGCCGGGCTATAATGCCCCCTAACATTATTCACCACATCACAAGGAGTATTTTATGAAAAGTGTGCTTCAAAAAGGCTTTCTAATTATTGTATCAATAGTAATAGTGAACGCCTGCGCGACATCACCAACTGGTCGCTCACAAGTAATTCTGTTTCCCGACGACCAACTTGCCAGTATGGGACAGCAAGCATTTGCGAGTATGAAATCTGAAATTAAAATTTCTAATACTCGTGTTGCTAATAATTTAGTGCAGTGTATTGCAACTGAGTTATTACAATATGTCGACAGCTCGGTTTATGATGGCGAATGGGAAGTAGTAGTGTTCGACGATGACCAAGTTAATGCTTTTGCACTACCTGGAGGAAAAATTGGGGTATATTCCGGTTTGCTTAAGGTAGCGACTAATCAACATCAGGTGGCGGCTGTAATTGGCCATGAAATTGGCCATGTAATCGCAAAACACGGAAATGAGCGTTTGTCGAATAGCGCACTAATAGGGATTGGTCAACAAGCGATTGGGCAAGTTTTAGCTGCCAATGAAGTCGCACAAACACCCATAATTATGCAAGCATTAGGAGTAGGTTTGCAGTTTGGTGCTTTAAAATATAGTCGAGTACATGAAAGTGAAGCCGACAACATTGGTTTAAGTTTAATGGCGAAGGCAGGGTTTCGCCCAAGTGAATCGGTCACATTATGGAAAAATATGGCCGCCCAAAGTGATGCAAATCGTCAACCTGAATTTATGTCGACTCACCCATCACCAGATACGCGCATTGCCAACTTGCAGCGTCAACTTCCTAGTGCACAAAAAGTCTATTCCGGCGTTACTAATAAACCCAACTGCGAATAGTTATTACATTGATTCAATTTGGATCAAAAAGGCCCATTGATAATTCAATGGGCCTTTTTATTTTACGCGCGTTTATCAACAAGCTTTAACTGCAATACTACGCTTTATTTTCGCTTTTATGAATGTGTACATCCATTTGTGGATAAGGAATTGAAATCCCTTCCGCATCAAAACGTAATTTTACTGCTTCAGTGAAATCAAATTTCAATCCCCAGTAATCACTAGATGCTGCCCACGGACGAACCACAAAGTTAACGCTATTATCGCCTAATTCTGATACCGCAATTTTTGGTGCCGGGTCAGCAAGAACGCGGGGATCGGCAGCTACCATTTCTTCAAGGATAGATTTTGCTTTTTTCAAGTCATCGTCGTATCCAATACCAAATACCATGTCTACGCGACGCGTGTCTTTAGCGCTATAGTTGATAATATTGTCACGGTATATGGACCCATTAGGCACAATCACTTCTTTATTGTCAGGTGTGGTCATCATAGTAGTAAAAATACTAATACTCTTGACAGTACCAGAGGCACCACCCGCATCTACAAAGTCACCGGCTTTAAAAGGACGGAAAACTAACAACATTACACCAGCGGCAAAGTTCCCAAGTGAACTTTGCAGAGAAAGACCTATCGCTAAGCCAGCAGCAGCTAAAATAGCAGCAAGTGAAGTTGTATCAACACCTAACTGATCTAAAGCAGCTATGATAACGAACAACATCAAAACAGCGCTAATAATTGCCTGCAAGAAATCAATTAACATATCGTCGTATTTTGATTTGGCCATTACTTTGCCAAACACATTAACCATAATTCCAACGATAATCTTACCAATTATGTATATTACGATTGCCATCGCAATGTTAATACCAAATGGAATAATATATTCGTCTAGGTATTTAGAAGCTTCCTCAGCATTTATTGAGAACATCGACACTTTTCCTTTGTTGATTTATAAATATTTATTTTAATTTTGCACAGAGAAAGAATAACAATACTGTGTACTTATGTGGCTGTTAGTGCAATATTAGTGCTCCTAATATTTTCAGCGCCAATAAAATAGCAATTGAGAAATAAAAAACAAGCTAAAATGCTAAAGAACATGTGTTACTATTTTGCAACAGAGTAAGGCGTTTAGGTACTATAATCCAACAAGTCTGGTAGCTATGATTGAATACTAAAACAATTAGTACAATTTAGTCACAAATAGGCACAATTAACTTTCACTTAAGTCTATGTTATCTATGGATTATTAAAATAATTTAAAAAAACTTTGAAATAGTGTTACTAATTTGCAACACTAAAGATGTAGAAGAATTTAAATATAATATTGTTTTCTCCAACTACCGTAGTAGTTTTGAGTCCCAGGAAGGATACTGCTCCATGAACACAGATCTTGTTTTAATGTTTGGTGCGCTTATATTGTTGGCTATTTCAGGTTTACTCGTATTTTGTTTCACTGAATCAAAGGGTAAAAACACGCCTTATGCACGAAGACGCAATGGTACAAAGGTGCAAACGCAAGTACAAACCCAAGTTCAAACGAAAAGAGTCGCTAAAAATACTGATACTAGAAATATTGTTACTCATTAGAATTTTTGATTAAGCGCTATTGTTAGAATTGCTCAGCAGAAATTATCAGTTTAGAAACCACTACAACGGACACGTTCTCAATTCGC
>Ga0316201_10004968_pt1 | contig 10158 bp, 8 predicted proteins | sample CS6wburrow_MG_FD_204516 | JGI IMG/M metagenome (GOLD analysis project Ga0316201, IMG submission 204516) | Coastal sediment microbial communities from Delaware Bay, Delaware, United States - CS-6 worm burrow | ecosystem: Environmental > Aquatic > Marine > Coastal > Sediment | place: USA: Delaware...
TGCTTGCGATTCCGCTCGTGGTTCTGGTGGCCTTTGTTTTTGCGCGGGGGCGCCTGAGTTCGGGTAACTGGCGCGATGTCATTGATCCGGCGCTGATGCCGTACGTGTTGTCTCGCGCTCCAGGCCGCGGTATCGACCATCGCTGGTGGCTGCTTGCGCTTGGCGGCGTTCTTGCAGCGCTCGCGCTGGCGGGGCCGGCCTGGCAGCGCATCGAGCAACCGGTCTTTCGTGCCGAGCAGGCGCTGGTCGTGGCGCTGGACCTTTCCCGATCGATGGATGCTCAGGATATTTCGCCCAGTCGGCTGGCGCGTGCCCGCCTGAAAATTCTCGACATACTCGCACGTCGCAAAAGCGGGCAGACTGCGCTCGTCGTTTATTCGTCGAATGCATTTACCGTCACTCCACTCACAACGGATACCGACACGGTGGCTGCGCTCGTCAACAGTCTGAGCACCGACATCATGCCAAGCCGTGGCAGCAGCCCGGTGGTCGCGATGCAGAAAGGCCGGCAGTTACTCGATCAGGCCGGTGCCGGTTACGGTGAGGTGCTGCTGATTACCGATGGTGGTTCATCGGCCGCCGCCGAGAAAGTCGCGCGGGATATCAAGTCGGCCGGCTATAGCGTGTCGGTATTGGGTGTCGGTACCCGCGAGGGCGCACCGATTCCACGCGCGTCGGGCGGTTTCGTTACGGACAATCGCGGCAAGATTGCCGTGCCAAGGCTCGAGGAGACGTCGCTGCGTGCGCTGGCCGCTGCCGGGGGAGGTCGTTTTGCCACGCTATCGGCCGACAATCGTGACCTCGATATTCTCTTGTCCGGCGAAGTGACAACCGCATCATCGTCGGCCGAGGCCTTGGCGACGGACCAGTGGCGAGAAGAAGGGCCGTGGCTGCTGCTGCTGTTGCTGCCGATCGCGGCGCTGGCGTTCCGGCGTGGCTGGGCTTTGGTCCTGCTGATATTCGTCTTGCCGTTGCCGAAACCGGTGGAAGCATCGCTGTGGGACGACCTTTGGCAAAACAAGAATCAACAGGCAGAGAAGCAGCTCCAAGCCGGCAATGCCGAGGATGCGGCGGCACTGTTCGAGGACAGCGAGTGGCGCGCCGTCGCCCGCTATCGAGCAAAAGATTTCGCGGGCAGTGCGGCTGAGTTTGCCGAACGTGGCGACGCGAGAAATCTCTACAATCTTGGCAATGCGATGGCTTTCCAGGGAGAGCTTGACTCGGCCATCGACGCCTACGAACAGGTGCTCGAAATGCAGCCCGACAACGAAGATGCGGCCTATAACCTGGAGCTCATAAAGAAGCTCAAGGACCAGCAGCAACAGCAGCAGGAAGGCGAGGGCGACCAGCAACAGTCAGGCGAGAACCAGGAGGGTGAGGGCGAGCCCTCGGACACCGAGAGCCAGCCTGGCCAGGAAGGATCCGAGGGATCGTCGGAATCACAAGACCAGTCCCAGGAAAGCGACGCATCACAGCGTGGCGACGAGGAAATGAGCGACGAAGATCTCGAGGCGCTGCAGCAGGAATTGCAGCGTGCCGCCGAGGAGGCACAAACCGGCGAGATGCCACAACAACTGTCGGCTGCCGAACTCGCTGAGCTTCGTCAACAACAGGAACAGGAACAGGCGATGGAGCAATGGCTGCGCCGCATACCCGATGATCCGGGTGGCTTGCTGCGGCGCAAATTCAGGCATCAGTATCAGCGTTCGGGTAAGGATCAGGACGGCAACGATGTCTGGCCGGACAATGAGGCACAACCGTGGTGATAATGAACAACAGACTTTTGCGACACTCAGCGCTCGTGCTTATTGCCTTCATCGCTACGGTGTCGAGCGCGTCGGCGGCCGTGCGCGCGCAGGTTGATCGCCCGTCGGTAGACCTGAACGAATCGTTCATGCTCGAAATCATCGTCGATACGAATACCGATAGTGAACCCGATCTTACGGTCCTGGAAGACGCGTTCTACGTGGGCCAGGTGAGCCAGCTCAGCAACACTTCTATTTACAACGGTGAAATCCGGCGCAGCCGAACCTGGACGATCGCGCTGATGCCGAAAAGCACGGGCGAGCAGGAGATCCCGCCCGTTGCGGTCGGCAGTGAGCAAAGCGCCCCCGTGAAAATCATTGTCAACGAACCGTCCAAAGAGCCGCCGGGCGAGGCAGACGTTTTCATTTCGAGCGAGATAGATCAGGCCGAAGCCTACGTGCAGGCGCAAATCCTCTATCGAATCAAGGTGTATCGCGCTGTGGCGACCCGACAGCCGGCTTTGCGCGAGCCAACGATCAGCGGTGCCGAGGTTCTTGTTGAACTGGCCGGCGACGAAAAAAGCTATGAAGCAATTCTCAATGGCAAGGCCTACAACGTCGTAGAGCGGGTTATCGCACTTTTTCCACAGCAGAGCGGCGAGATCGCTATCTCGCCGGCTGTGTTCGAGGCGCGCGTGCTTCGGGGCGGTCGCATCACGGGTCGCAAGGTGTTCCAGTCCGACGCGCATACGGTGAAGGTGTTGCCCGCTCCCGCACCGCCCGACGAATTTCGGGATGCTGTCTGGCTGCCGGCACACGACGTGCAGCTCAGCGAGGAATGGTCACGTGATCCGGATCGAATCAATGCAGGCGAGCCCGTCACGCGGCGCGTGACGGTCAGCACGCTTGGACAGATCGAAACGCAAATCCCGGCGATCGCGCCGCCGAGCGTCGATGGACTCAACATCTACGCCGACAAACCGGAACTGAGTCGCCGCGTGGAAGCCGGTGGCATCCGCGGCATTCGTAAAGATCAGTACGCGATCATCGGTGTCAATGGGGGTGCTATCGAGCTACCCGAGCTCGAAGTGCCCTGGTGGGATATCGGCGCTGCCACCTGGCGCGTCGCAAAGCTGCCCGCACGCACGATCAACGTCAAGGCAGTCGATGTGCCCGTCACAGCAGCGCCAGTTGTCGAGACGGCGAAAACAGACGTTGCAGAAACGGTAGTGCCGCCGTTGATGCCGGGCGGATTCTGGCAGCGGGTCAGTCAGCTGCTGGCGGTAGTCTGGGTCCTGACAGTTTTCGCCTGGTGGTGGTCTTCGCGCGATCAAAAGCGCGTACCGCGAGAGCCCGAACCGCCGCCGGTCTACAAGCGACAGGCGAAACTTGTTCGAGCCGCCTGCAAAGCCGCGCAGGCTGGTAACGGCGCGGCAGTGCGCTCGGCCGTTCTGGAATGGGGCCGCCTGCAATGGCCGGAGGACGCGCCGCGCAGCGTTGGTGAACTGGCCGACCGTGTTGCAGCACCGCTCTCTGACGAATTGCGCGAGCTGTCGAAGGTGAGCTACGGCCCCGGCCCAGGTGAGTGGGACGGTGCGGCGCTGGCAAAATCGCTCAGGTCGATAGCCGTCGTAAGCGTTGATTCTCGGAGTGATTATGAGGACCGCCTGCCACCGCTGATGCCGCCCGCGGTGTAACCCCGATGGTCCGATGGGGACATTCTTAATTTAACGTATTAATACGTTAAATTAAGAATGTCCCCGGGTAGATGGGCGTACAATATGGGCAATCGCCGGAGCCATCCGGCACGACTGAAGTCACGATCAATGGAAACCTTGTTTCAGTTCTTTGACAACGTGGAAGACGCCATCGTCGCCATGGCGCTGCGGTTGCGGCGCGTGCTGACCCGGCGCCCAAAGGAACGGCGGCGAGTCGCCAGAACGCCCATGATCAAGTCGCAAGATGAAGATCCGCTGCAAGCCGAAAGCGGGCGTTCCGATCCGGCTGAAGATAACAAGAGCTAAGGTCTACCAGTGCCCGACGCTGGGCATTGAGGCCCACGGTTCGGTTGGTGGCAGGGCGTCCCCTTTTTGCAGCAGTTCGATAGAGATATTGTCGGGCGAGCGAACAAATGCCATATGGCCGTCGCGCGGTGGCCGGTTAATGGTCACGCCCGCATCCATGAGTTTTTGGCAAAGCGCATAAATATCGTCGACCCGATATGCCAGGTGACCGAAATTGCGGCCCTCATCGTATTCCTCGGGGTCCCAGTTGTGCGTCAGCTCGATCTGCGCTTCCTCGTCGCCGGGTGCTGCGAGAAAGACCAACGTGAACCGTCCCTGCTCGCTGTCGTGGCGTTTAAGCTCCGTAAGCCCCAGCTTTTTGCAGTAAAAGTCCAGCGACTTTTCGATATCAGTAACACGCACCATGGTGTGCAGGTATTTCATGATCTTGCTCCGGGTGAATCTTGACTCCACAATGGTCGTTGATCATAGCGCCGCAGGCAATACGTGAAAGACATTCGCACCATAACTCTGGATCTGGACGATACGCTCTGGGCAATTCACCCGGTCATCAAGCGCGCTGAAGAACGTCTGCACGCCTGGATAGACGAGCACTATCCGCGCATCACAGAAATGTTTGGGCCCGATGACCTGCAGATATTGCGCGCCGAGGTCCTCGAGGAATTCAAGGAACACACGTATGACCTGACATACGTGCGGCGCATGGTTCTTACACGACTTGGCAAGGCCGCGGGTTATGGCGACAGCTATGTGGATGATGCGTTCGACGTATTCAACGAGGCCCGCAACGATGTCTCACTGTTTCCGGAAGTGCGCCCGGCCCTCGTTTCACTTCGTGAGCGCTTCGTGTTGATTGCCGTTACAAATGGAAATGCAGACCTGGAGAAGATCGGCATACGCGATTTGTTCGATGACGTCGTCTCGGCAGCAATGGCCGGCGCCGCCAAACCGGCAAGCGCGATATTCAAGATGGCCGTTGCCGCTGGCGGCGCAAGCACTGCTCAAACGCTGCACGTCGGCGATCACCCTTTGTACGACGTGCACGGCGCTCGCGATGCGGGCTTGAATGCCGTCTGGGTTAACCGTAACGGAGACGAGTGGCCCGATGAATATCATTCGCCAAATGCAGAAGTTCAAAACGTTGGTGAACTTCATGATCTCCTGGAACAGGGTTAGCGGTGTCCGGGGCCGCCCATCCGATCATTCTTTATGTGCCCGGCCTGCTGCCCAAGCCTGAGCCGGCGCTACATAAAGATGCACTGCTGCGTTGCCTGTTGGCCGGCTTGCGCCGCGTCGACGAACCGGTCGCCGAAGCCGTGGCATCAACGAAGGGTGGTTTCGATATCGTCTCGTGGACGTACGACTTCTATCGCGAGCATCGGGATATCGGCATCGACAGCGCTGCCGTTGAAGATGTCATCCGTCAGACGCGAGCGAGCGAGCGCGATATTGCCGAAGCGGATTCGTACGGGCGGAGACTTACGCGTTGGATTTACAAGCTGGGCGACCGGCTGCCGTTCCTGATTCCGCATGTTGCAAGCGAGCGCACGGAAATGCATCTGCGTGACCTGCGGCGCTACACGCAGGACGACAACGGCATCGCGGAGCACACGCGACGTATGCTCAAGGTACCGCTAAGAGCGGCGACAGAAGGGCATCATCCGGTATTGCTGATTGGGCACAGCATGGGATCGGTAATTGCTTACGACGCCCTGTGGGAAATGTCACACAACGGCCGCGATCATGTCATTGTCGATCTGTTGTTGACAATGGGCAGCCCGCTGGGTCAGCGCTACATTCAGAAGCGGCTGAAAAGCAGTGCATCCCGCGGCGAAGACCGCTATCCGCACAACATTCGTAATTGGAAAAATCTGTCGGCGGTTGGCGACTTGACGGCAATCGACCCGCGGCTCGGGAACGACTTCGGCGAGCTGCTCAAGCTCGGACTTGTCGAGAGCTTCGAAGACGTCGAGTTATACAATTACTTTCGACTTGACGGTGCACTCAACGTGCACTCGGAGTATGGCTACCTCGTCAATGAAGCGACCGCGCGCACCGTGTCGTCCTGGTGGCGCGGCCATGACTCTGCAATGTCCGGCGGTTAAGTCGCTTCGAGATTAGGCTTGATGACGATGTCGATGCGGCGGTTGCGCGCGCGACCGGCTTCGGTTTCGTTGCTGGCGACGGGCCGCGTTTCTCCGTAACCGGTCGCGATCAGGCGATAGGTCGGGATGCGCATTGCGTTGATCATGTACTGCTGCACAGACTCGGCTCGCGCCTGTGAAAGCGTCTGGTTGAGATCGTCGCCGCCGTGTGAGTCCGTATGGCCTTCAATCGTGATTTCACTGCGCGGGAAGACATCGATGGCTTTTTCGACTTTCGCGAGCAGATCGAAGTTCGCCGATTTGATCTGCGATGCGCCACTGTCGAAGCTCAGGCCGACAAGTCGCATGATGATGCTGTTGCCCTCGCGGAACACACGCGCCTCGTCGGAGGTGAACATCTTTTCGATCTGCTCGAACTGCTGCTTAACGCGGGCCTGTGCTTCGAGCCGCTGCACCAACGCGGCTCTTTCAGCCGTCGCGCCGCCGAGGCGCTCGTCCAGTGCACTCAGCTCTTCTTCCATGTCGGCGATGCGAACTTCGTTTTCCGCTTTTTCCTGCTCCAGGCTCTGCAGGTGATTGCGCTGGGCTTCGAAGAAAGCGACGAGTTCCTGGGTCAGCCTGTCCGGGCCATTTGCCATATCGGGGACAACATCGGCCACGCCGGCGATTGCCTGCATCGGTTGTTCCCACTGCAGCACAAGCTGCTCCGGCGTCAGCTTTTTGTCACGCACCTGCCGAACAACCTCGGAAAGGTAGATCGCGTGTTTGGCCTCGTAGTTGGCCTGCTGCGCCAGGTTGCGAGGCAGATCGGTGTCATAACGATTCTCGCTCAGTTCGCGTTCGGCATCCGCCAGCAGCTGTTTCGCCTTGCCCAGCGTGATCGGCGCATAACGCCCCACGCGAGCCCGATCAGCGTCGGCCAGCAGGCGACGGGTTTCGCTGAGGTACTGCGCTTTAATCGCAACGAGCTCGGCGTCGCGATATAAACTCGTCGCCTCGATGTCGCGACGCTTCGAATTCTTGAGGTCACCGCGCTCCAGCAGGCGGATGGCATCGGCGAACTTGCGTTGTGCTTCCTGCCAGATTTCAGCAGACAGCTGGGGCGCCTTCGCATTCGCCGCAGCCTGGCGGCTTTTCATGACCTGGGCCAATGCGGTTTTTGCGAGCTGAGCTTTTTGCGCAGCCGTCCTGAAATAGGTCGTGGCATCAGCAGCGTTCGAGCGAACGAATTCGATGTTGCGGCCGCGTTCAAGGGCTGACTCTGCATCCTGATACTCTTTGAGGCCCTGTTCGTAGCTCCTCGGGGCGAGTAACTCGGCATTGGCTGCGTCCGCTGCGGCTTTGGCGGCATCGGCGTCCTTGAAAAATGTATTGCGGAGCTCGTTTTGCGCATAGCCATTCGCGGCTGAAAATAGCAGCAGGCTCACGGTGACAAGTTTTACGAAATCGACTTTCGCGACCATCTATTCAATCCTCGACATTTTCTTGAGATATAGGTCTGCCCAAGCGGTGGCAGGTGCAGCGCGATATTACATATGGTGTGACAGCAAATCTGTGCAGCGTGTCAATAATCTTTACGGATTTTACGCGGTCTGGGACAAAAAGCTCGAAAAATCGTGCGCTTATACTCGATTTCGCGCCGAATCGGGGCCTGTTTGCCCGCACTGCGCGAAAAACGCAGCGTGCAGTATTTCCGGGTCCAAATGTGAATTGGGTCAACCTTTCGGCCATCAAGTCGCCTGAGACGGCAATTTGTGCTGTGGCTCACAGATCCCGATTGCGGGCCCCGGTAATCTTTAGCCATGTCTGCAAAGTACTACACACAGTTCATTCTGACCGACACGCAGTACCGTGACGGCAACGAGTTCTGCGGTGTTGTAGAGCTTAATCACCCGATGGGACAAAACTCGGATGATCGCGACATCGAAGCCATTCTGGCCAGCAACTTTGACCTGCAGCAGAGCGCTGTAAAACTGGTCAGCTGGTCGAGACTGCACTAACACCTCTGGCGTTTATTGATTTCCCCCTGACTCTCCCGGCTTCGGCCGGGATTTTTTTTGCTCATTCTGAATCCATCTTGCCATCCGAACAAACATCGCCCTAAAGCCGATCCGCACCGGCCGCCTGGACACGAATTGCATTGTTTTGCGGATCGCCCCTGACTCTCCCGGCTTCGGCCGGGATCTTTTTTTGTGCGCTTTTTGTGCGACAATGCATGCCCCAAAACGTCACAGGCACCGCACGCTTCGTATGAGCAACAAGGACAAAGACTTTCAGGGTATCCCGATCGTTCAGAGCGGCCAGAAGTATAAAACGGAAGCAGGCTTTGCAGCGATAAAGAACGGCATCAAGGAACGCCGGGACATCGAGCCGCTGGTTCGTGGTGACAAGCCACGCTGGCTGCGTGCCAGAATGCCCTCGGGATCCGGTTATTCGTCGACCCGAAAAATCGTTCATGAGCAGAGGCTCAGCACCGTCTGCGAAGAATCGATGTGTCCGAATATCGGCGAATGCTGGAACGCCGGTACTGCGACGATCATGGTGCTCGGATCTGTCTGCACAAGAGCCTGCCGGTTTTGCGCCGTGGACACGGGGAATCCCAAGGGGTGGCTTGATGCGGAAGAGCCCTTGAATTCAGCGCGTGCCGTAAAGCTGATGGGTCTCGAATATGTCGTGATCACTTCGGTTGATCGTGACGATCTCGTTGATGGGGGTGCCTCGCACTATGCGGAGTGCGTCCGCGAGATCAAGAAACTCAATCCAAACACGGCGGTCGAGGCGCTGACGCCTGATTTCAACGGCGTCAAGGAGCACGTCGAGCTGGTCGTGGACTCCGGTCTCGAGGTGTTTGCTCAAAATGTCGAAACGGTTCGTCGTCTGACTCGGCGGGTGCGCGATCCGCGCGCTGGCTACGAGCAGACCATCGAGGTCCTGCGACACGCCAAAGCGCATCGCCCCTCGGTCCTGACCAAGACCAGCCTGATGCTTGGCCTCGGTGAACGTGACAATGAAATCGTGCAGACCATGCAGGATTTGCGCCGCGCGAACGTCGACATTCTCACGCTGGGCCAGTATTTGCGGCCGACGCCCAATCACCTTCCCGTCGAGCGCTACGTTACGCCGCAGGAGTTCGAAGCTTATCGAGCGGAAGGACTTGAAATGGGGTTCGTCGAAGTTGTCGCCGGACCGATGGTGCGCTCGAGCTATCGTGCCGAGCAGGTGCTCCAAAAAAACAACGTCGGCATCGCGGTCTGACGATCCCCCATAAGCTTCAGGATTCCAATGACCCAGTTTTTTGCTGAATACGGTTTATTTCTTCTAAAAGTCATTACGATTTTGGCTGCGATTGTTGTTGTCATCGTGGTTGCAGCGTCAGCGGGGCGCAGGGCCAGTCACGAGGGCCTCGAAGTCGAGAACCTGAACAAGAAGTACAAGTCGGTCGCGGATGCATTGCTCGCGGCCGTATCGACGAAGAGCGAACGGAAAAAGGCGGCAAAAGCCCGCAAGAAAGAAGACAAGGCCGAGAGCAAAACTCCGTCAGCGAGACCGCGCAGTTTTGTCATCGACTTCAAGGGTGATCTCAAGGCCAGCGCTGTCGCCTCTCTGCGAGAGGAGGTCAGTGCCATTCTCGACGTTGCAGCCGACGGCGATGAAGTTATTGTGCGACTCGAGAATCACGGCGGCGTAGTCCATGAACATGGACTTGCTGCGTCGCAGCTCGCAAGAATTCGAGACCACGAGATTCCGCTGCTGGTCTGTGTCGACAAAGTGGCGGCAAGCGGGGGATACCTCATGGCTTGCGTTGCGTCGAAAGTTTATGCCGCACCGTTTGCCATTCTTGGCTCGATCGGCGTACTCGCACAAATTCCGAACTTCCACCGAATGCTCGACAGTCACGGCGTCGAGTTCGAGCAGGTCACGGCCGGCAAATACAAGAGAACGGTAACGATGTTCGGCAAGAACACCGACGAAGATCGCGCCAAGCTGAAGGAAGAACTCGAAGACGTGCACACGTTGTTCAAGGATGCCGTCACTAAATTCCGCCCGGGGCTGGACCTCAACAAGGTCGCCACGGGAGAGCACTGGTACGGCACAAGGGCGCTCGAATTCGGCCTTGCTGACGAGATCAGAACGAGCGACGAGTTGCTGAAGGAACATGGGTCAGACCGCGATTTGTACCTGGTGTCCTACAAAATCAAGCAGCCGTTACCGAAACGCCTGTTCGCGAATATCGACAGCCTGCTTGAGAAAGCGGATGCGGCCGGCTGGCGTCGCCGTTTTGAA
>Ga0316201_10004969_pt1 | contig 10158 bp, 10 predicted proteins | sample CS6wburrow_MG_FD_204516 | JGI IMG/M metagenome (GOLD analysis project Ga0316201, IMG submission 204516) | Coastal sediment microbial communities from Delaware Bay, Delaware, United States - CS-6 worm burrow | ecosystem: Environmental > Aquatic > Marine > Coastal > Sediment | place: USA...
CGTACCGAATTATTCAATGCAATAGAATCAAATGATAGATCAGTGATTCCTCCGGAGGCATTGAATGGTTTACCACTAGGTCAATCCATTTCCATAAATGTTCAGGGTCAAGTATTATTAGGAAAAAACTTATCCTTAAATGTGAACGCAAGTTATATTGATAATTCAAGATATAATGATTTTATAACTCTGTCCGGAGAATTGCGTGCGTATTTTTAATATATACATCATATTATTGATCGCAGTTATGCTGTTTGGACAATCAAAAATTGTTGTACTTGACGATGATGAAAAATTATCAATTAATACATATGATGAAATAAACAATAAACTTGATTCATTATTATATCAATCTGAAAATATCGGAGAGTATTTTATACTCAGTAAAATTAATTCTGATAGTTTAATCAGCTACAATAGGAAATCTATCGATGTCAATCTTGATACGATAATTTTTAAAAATAATAATGAAATAAGACAATCTGTTTTAAAGCAAATGTTTAAACCATTAATTGATACAAGTCCAATTAGAGAAACAACAAAAACATACAAAATTATTATCAATAGCACACCATTTTTTAATTCAAATTCAGAAATATATTTTGGAATAAATAAAAATAAAAAAGTCGGAGCAGTATTAGATATAAAATCAAATTTCAATAATTATTTTTCAGGATTGTTAGGGGCATCGCGCTCTGAGGAGCAAAAATGGTCGGTAAACGGACAAATGGATATTCATTTAGAAAATCAATGGAGAACAGCAAGTGTTGTTGATTTGCACTGGAAGCGATTGGATGAGGAATCTCAAATTTTAAATTTAAAGTATGATGAGCCGCATCCATTTAGTTTACCGATAGGGGTAAGCTTAGCTTATAACCAAGACTTGCGGGAAGGGAGTTACGTAAATACCAATTCGTCAGTCGGTATTATTAAAACAGTTCCGGGCATCGGCAAGTTGGGTTTTGGAGGGAAAAATACAAAAATCAATTCCACCGCCAAAGGCGATTCACTGGGGCTATTAAATCTATCTACACAGGCTATTTATGTTGACGGCATAATTGATTATCGCAACGATTATTGGCTGCCAACGCGAGGCTTTTTTATTTCGCTTTATAGCGATGTTGGTAAGCGGATTGTTAGCGATTCAAGTACAGTTATTATATCTGGACAGGCTAAAATTGAAAAGTATTTTCATTTTTGGGGTAAAAATAATATTGCTCTAAAAATATTTGGAAACAGCAATTGGATCAATTCAGGGACATTGCATTCAGGGGAATTAATCCGTTATGGGGGTGCTAATAATTTGCGGGGGTATACAGAAGACTACTTTAAAAGTGACTGGGTAATCATACCATCGGTTGAGTACAATATTCAGTTGGGTTCAAATCATCAAATAACACTGTTTTCCGATGTTGCCTTGCAGGATGCATATAAGCCGATTCCTTATGGAAACGGAATCGGTATTACGCAGGTTACAAAAAACTCTGTATTAAGGTTATATTATGGACTAGGTCGAGGGGATTTATTAAAAAGTGGCAAAATACATCTACAGTTTTTAACGAGATTGTGAAAGAATTAAAGAAACTGAATAAATACATTCCTCCTGTGATTTAAACTAATAATATTATAATTTTATCATATTAATTTAATTCAAACTGCATAGAGAAATAACATGAAACGCTATATTTATTTTTTAGTAATAACTATTATACTCATTAGCTGTAGTACTAAGCGTGAAGCAATTGGTGCAGCTGATGAAATTATTGTTGTTGTTTCAAAAGAAGATAGGGATAGTGTCAATATAATTTTATCTCAAATATTCTCAGATACTTTATATACACCTCAACCGGAACCAATTTACAAACTAATTTATGCAGAACCGAAAGGGTTTAATGAATTGAAACGTCATTCAAATTTAATTATTGGTTCAATTGGCACCTCTGAATTGAATCCAGGAACAAAATTAGTAAAATCACTCTTGGGTGAGGAATTATTTAATAGAACAATTGATGGAAATGAGCAAATCATATTCTCTGAAGATCAATTTGGACGCAATCAATTATTTATGATTATTAGTGGCAAAACATCTATGGATATAAACAGTACTCTATTAGAAAAATCTGAATGGATAAAATCATATTTTGATAAAACATTTACTGAAAAGCAGAAAAAATATTTATTTGGAAGTGACCGATTAAAAAAATTATCAAATGAATTTGAACAGAAATACGGATGGGAAATACAAATACCATGGGGTTGGGAGGTAATAAAAGAATCATCTGATAGTAATATTGTGTGGTTAGGTAGAGAACTTCCTTATCAATGGTTCTCAATTCATTGGGAAAATGGATTTTTATTCGAAAAAGGTGATGAGGCCGCCCAATATGCACGTCAATTTCCTTTGAATTATTATAAAAGTATTCAATTCAATGATTATCAATTCAAAATAGAGTTAGTAAAATTTAACGACTGGTCTGCTTGGAGATCGCAGGGAATTTGGGAATCGCTTGATGAAGCGCGTGGCGGTCCTTTTATTAACTATACTTGGTATGATGGTATTACCGACCGTACGTATAATCTTAATATGTTAGTATTTGCACCGGATAAAAATAAGTCAACATTCATGCGACAATTGGATATTATAGCGCACTCGTTCTCTGTGAATTAACATTTATGTTAAAAAAAATATTTATAACAGGTGCTTCTGGACAATTGGGAAACTCTGTTCTAAATCAATTAAACAGAAAATTCGAGCTGCTTGCTACCGATATAAATATTAATCAACATGATACTTTTAATATTCCATTCTCAATTCTTGATATTACAAATATTGAAAATATAAAAAATGTATTATCAAAATTTAATCCCGATGTCATAATAAATCTAGCCGCCTTTACTGACGTAGATGGGTGCGAATTGAATCCTAAAAAAGCTTATTTGTTAAATACTAAGTCGGTTGAAATGCTAGCAAAAGATTTTGGTGGACAATTTATCCAAATTTCTACAGATTACATTTTTGATGGTAATAATGGACCTTACAGTGAAGATGATGTCACCAATCCAATTAGTATATACGGCAAAACTAAACTCGAAGCAGAAAAAGTATTGCATGATTTAAAAATAAATTACTGTATTATAAGAACAAATATATTATTTGATTATCACTACGGAACTCAAGCAAGTTTCCTTAAGTGGGTTGTAGATTCATTACAATCAGGCAAAGCAATTAATATTGTCAATGATCAGTGGAATAATCCGACATGGACTGTAAATTTAGCTGAATTCATTGAACTTGTTATTGATAAAAACGTAAAAGGTATTTATAATTATGGTGGTGCAGATTATCTTAATCGTCTTGAATTCGCGCAAATTATTAGCAATATATTTAATTTAGATAAAACACTAATTTCACCAATTAGCACTGGTAGCTTGAACCAAATTGCGCCACGTCCATTAAAGGGTGGATTAAAAATAGACAAAATTAAAAGAGAATTTGATATCAATGGTGTTGATTTAGAATATAGTTTAAAAATGATCAAATCACGGCTACAAGAATGAAAACATTAATAGTAACACCAACTTATAACGAGAGCAAGAATATTGAGTCGCTTATTACTTCGCTAAATAAATTAGACCCTAATTACCATATTTTAGTTATTGATGATAATTCTCCCGACTACACTGCAAAAATTGTAATTCAACTACAAAAAAAATACAAAAATCTTTATTTAGCTAACCGTTCTGAAAAGCAAGGACTTGGAACTGCTTATTGCTATGGTTTTAAATGGGCGTTAGAACGGGATTATGATTATATTGTACAAATTGATGCTGACTTATCACACAACCCGAAAGATGTACCCCGAATGGTAGAATTGTTGAATGAATATGACTTAGTAATTGGTAGTCGCTATTGTGATGGTATTAGCGTTGTTCGTTGGCCGTTGCGACGTCTGATTTTAAGTTATTTTGCAAATTCTTATTCGCGATTCATTACCGGTGTTAAACTCACAGATCTAACAGCAGGATTTAAAGCATGGCGTCGTGAGGTTCTTGAGAATATCAATCTTGATAATATTAGATCGCAGGGATATGCATTTCAAATTGAAATGAATTTTCATGCAGAACGTAAAGGATATAAAATTTATGAACATCCTATACTATTCATTGACCGCACGATTGGTGAATCGAAAATGTCAAGGTCAATTATGATTGAAACTGCATGGATGGTTTGGCAATTTCGCCTATGGAAGATATTGGGTTGGTATAAGTGAGTTTAGTGTTTCCAAAGGTATCTGTCCTAATAGTTAGCTATAACGTTAAACAATACATAATTCATTGTATTGATTCTATCAATAAATCAGATTATGCAGGACCAATTGAAATAATAGTTGCTGATAATAATTCATTCGATGGATCGATAGCGGAAATAAAATCTAATTTGAAAGATGTTATCTGTATCCAAAATAATAATAATGTTGGATTTGGTAAGGGAGTAAATCAGACCGCTAGGATCGCTACCGGAGAATACTTTTTGATTCTTAATCCTGATACTATAATTGAAGAAAGTACAATCTCCACTTTTGTTAATTATTTAGCGAAAAATCCAAATGTTGGAATGGTTGGGCCAAAAATTGTTAATTCTGACGGAACACTGCAAAAAGGTTGTAAACGTTCCTTTCCAACTATTAGAGTAGCATTACCAAAATTAATCGGTTTAGATAAAATATTTCCAAACTCAAAATGGGCAGGACGTTATAATCTAAATTATCTCAATCCAGATGAAGTTCATAGTGTTGAGGCGATAAGTGGTTCATGCATGTTTATAAGATCAGATTTATTTCATAAAGTAGATGGCTTTGATGAGCGATTCTTTATGTTTGGTGAAGACTTAGATTTATGTTTTCAAGTTCATCAACATGGACATGATGTACATTACTTGCCGACTACACAAGTTATGCATTATCAAGGCGAATCAGTCAAATCTGCACCTTATGATAGTTTAAATGCTTTCTATCAAGCAATGTTATTATTCTCTGATAAACACTTTTCTAAAAGCGGAAGCATATTATCAAAAATTGCGATAAGGTCAGGAATATTTTTGCGCAAACTAGTATCATTAATTAATGAAAAACGTTCACAAATTATTTCTGTGGCATTGGATGCTTTGGTAGTATTATTTGCATTTTTAATTGCGTTTCCTTTAAGGTTGAATAGCTTAGATGCATTTATAGTGAGTAAAGGTCTAATTCCTGGTGTTTATATAATATTTTGGATAACAGTATGCGGATTATTCCAGTTGTATTCACGTTATATCTTATCTTATACACGCGCAATCTTGGCCTCGTTATCAGGATTTATTCTTGCGGTATTATTTACATATTTCTTTAAGCAATATGCGTTTTCACGATTAGTGATTATCGTTGCAACAACAATTATTACAATTTTGATACCGGGTTGGCGAATTTTGGCTCACTATTTAATGTCGCGTGGAGTTTTAAAACCCACCAAAGAAAAACACCATGTATTATTCACACGAAAAACAATCATTATTGGAACCGACAACGAGGCGATAAAAATTGCGAAAAATATTCAAAATCGGTTTGATACAGGATTAAATATTTTAGGTTTCGTAGATCATAAATTAACTGTTACAACAAGAGATTTATTTTTACCGTTTTTAGGATCAATCACTGATTTGCGCGATATAATTAAAACTCATAAAATACATGAGATAATATTTTCAACGGATTCATTTTCCAATCAAGAAATATTGAATTTAATGGACATAACAAAAGACCAACATTTAACTTATAGGATGGTTCCTCGTAACCAAGAAGTGTTACTTGGTAAAGCGTCAGTAGAGGATGTTGGAGATTATTCTTTTTTGAATATTGAATATAATTTATTTCACAGTTTACATAAATTAACAAAAAGAATATTTGATATATTATTAGCAGGGATACTATCAATGTTGTTATTACCAATTACTGTTTATACTATAATCACAAAAAATATTAATAAAATTGAATTTTGGGGTGAATCCGGACAGCGATTTACTTGTTTAATTGCGAATAAAAGTAAAAAATTAAACCAAAGATTATTATTTCTTATTTCAATATTAAAAGGTGATATGAGTTTTGTTGGATCATCGTTACTACCGACAAGTGAATCCAATCCTAATCTAATATGTAAACCAGGATTGACAGGTTTAGCAAAAATGCAAAATTCAAAATTTAATAAATCAGATAGAAATGTTTTAGACCACTACTATGTTCAAAATCAAAGTTTAACTTTAGACATTGAAATAATCTTAAAAACAATATTTAGAACTTAAAATGGCACGACAATACTTAGATTTTGAAATACCAATCAAAGAAATTGATGAAAAGATTGCAAAACGCAAAGCATTACTTTTTGTTGGAAATAATAGCAATGCTGATTTAGTTGATCTTCAAAATAAACGCAAAAAATTAATTAATAATATTTTCTTAAAGTTAAATAGGTGGCAACGTGTTCAATTAGCCCGTCATCCTGAGCGGCCATATAGCTTAGATTATATTCAAGCTTGGTCTCCAGATTTTATTGAGCTACATGGAGATCGCCATTATGGCGATGATAATGCAATTGTAACAGGAATTGGTAAGATTGGAGAAATTAAAGTCGCAATTATTGCGCAGCAAAAGGGAAGGAATACCAAAGATAATATTATTCGAAATTTTGGCATGATGCAGCCGGAGGGTTATCGCAAAGCGCTAAGAATAATGAAATTAGCAGAAAAATTTAACTTACCAATAATATCATTAATTGATACTCCCGGTGCAAGCCCAGGAATTGAAGCTGAAGAACGCGGGCAAGGTGAAGCAATAGCAAATAATTTATTAGAAATGTCTAAACTTAAAACGACAATTATTTCGATAGTTATTGGCGAAGGAGCTAGCGGTGGAGCATTGGGCATCGGAATATGTGATAGAATGTTAATGTTAGAAAATACTTGGTACTCGGTGATTACACCAGAAGGATGTGCTTCAATTTTGTGGCATGATACAAGTAAAGCCCCTCAAGCTGCAGAAGCATTAAAACTAATCCCCAAAGATTTAATGGAATTAGGCATATGTAATAGAATCGTTAAAGAACCAACTGGTGGTGCACATGATGATAAAAAACAAATGTTTGAGATGCTAAAAGATGTCATAATCGAAGAATTAAAAGTATTTGATAATGTTTCAAAAGAATCGTTATTCGATATGAGAATTGAAAAATATGACAAAATTGGTTCGTTCAGCTATCAAAAATGATTGAATATAATTACCAAACACATGTCTATTATCGTGATGTTGACCAAATGGGGATTGTATACTACTCTCGATATTTAGAATATTTTGAAGCAGCTAGAACTGAATTATTGCGCTCGATTGGACTTGATGTAACAAAAATAGAAGAAATGGGTTATTATATGCCGGTTATATCTTGTTCCTGTCTATATAAAAACTCAGCCAAATTCGATGATGATTTAATTATTATTACCAGCGTCAATGAGATACCAAGATCTACAATGAAAATTGAATATAATTTATTTAATTCACAGAAGAAATTATTGGTTACAGGGGAGACAATACATGCTTTTGTCAATACTAAAGGCAAGACTGTTAAAGTCCCCAAATTATTAATTGAAAAGATAAGAGGATAAAATGAAAAAAATAGCAATATTTATTTCGCTGATGTTGCTTTTTTCTTGTGCAAAAAAAGTACCTGCCATTGCATGGGAAAAGAACATACCATTTGCTGAAATATTAGAATCTGCCGGAGAAAAATATGTGTTAATTGATTTTTTAAAGGATGGATGAAGTTGGTGCACTCGGCTGGATGCCGATACATTTAGTGATTTAGAAGTTATAGATTACATTAATATAAATTTAAAAGCTGTTAAAATGCATGCTGATAGTTTAGAAGGTAAAGCGCTTATTGAGCGTTATCATATTTCCGGTTTCCCATCAGTATTAATTGTTGACAAAGACAGTGTTGAAATCGATAGAATAATTGGATTTTTACCGCCTACAGAATTTCTGAAGGAATTGCAAAGAATTCAACGAGGTGAAAATACCATAGCTGATTTCATAAAAAGAACTACTGAGAATCCAGAAGATTTTGAGCTTTGGAAAACATTAGCAGGAAAATACGAGGATAGGGGAGATTTATCATCTGCTGTTGATGTATGGGAATCAGTCTCTGAAGCGAATATTGGCGATCAAGTATTAGTAAATTATAAATTAGTTGAGCTATCTGCTCATATCAATAAAGATGTATCCGGTTTGCAAGAGTTTGTTGTGAACAACTTAGATAGTGAATTCACTCCTTACGCCTTTAGAAATATTATTAACATCCAAAGAAGGAATAAGGAAGTTGAAGCCGAAGTACAAACTTGGCTTAATTTTGTTAAATATACTGAATTAAAACAAAAACAATCTGCTAGTTTTTATAATAGCTTTGCCTGGCGTATGAGCGAATTAGGAAAAAATTTAGATTTAGCATTAGCTAAAATTCAAATTGGAATTGCAATGGTTGCTGAAGATGATTCGTCCAGCCTCGCAGGATATATGGATACTGAAGCAGAAGTTTTATGGAAAATGGGGAAAATTGATGATGCGGTAAAGCTAATTGATAAATGTATTGCATTACAACCGAATGATAATTATTTTAAAGATCAGAGAGAGAAGTTTTTAGAAAAATAGCATCGTCTAAAATTATATAAAAAAGGGTCAGAATTAATCTGGCCCTTTTCATTTCTAAGTATTCATTATTAAAAACCTAGTTTGTTTTAGTGCCCTTTAAAAAAGATAATGCAATACTGCTAATACCAAAAGTTAATGCTATGAGAAATAATACCCAAGAATACTCGGCATTTGTATAACCACTTTCAGATATATCAACAGAATTCATGATGAATGAATAAAACCAAATTACAAAGGCTAAGAATTGTAACAATACTACTGTAAGGCTGAATTTCAATTTAGTACCATTGCCTTCATGCAAAATAATGAATATGCTACCACCTATAAAATATGTGCTTATCAATACTGGAACCAATACGGGACTGTACCATGCTACCGGAATTAAAAAGAGTGTATCCCAGTCCATAATTGATGCAGGCCACTGTAAGAATATTCTTAATCCAACGTAATACAATATATCCCAAGTTCCAAAAGCAAGGAAAAACATAGCTAACCGTGTGCGAATATTATATGCTGCAAGCATGGAAACTGTAGTAAGCATAATAATAGTCATGGCTTCGCGAATCGCCTCAAGTCCAAAATTAAAGTTGGAAATTGGAGTATTTGCAATATTTCCATCAGGTGGGAAAATAATTTGTCGGATATATACAACACAAATTGCTTCTAAAATACCCATCGCAATTGCGAAGGTTATGACACCAATTAATCGTCTTTTTATTGCTTTTCTATCCATTGTCCTATTTACGGAATTGTTCTAAAATATTGCTTTAATAATTGCGGTGGATAATAATCCTAATATAAATAACGAGCCCCAACGTCTATTGTGTAGAAATGCATAGCCGACGAACCATAATGGCCAAGATCCCTTTGGATAATCTTTTGGTGGTGTTTTTGGTTTCTTATTTAAGAAGGTTCTAATCGTTTCTATTAATTTAGGAATCGCAAGAAATACTATAAGTAGAACGGGTGAAAAGAATCCAACTATAATTAAATAAACCACGATTAAGTATTGCAACAGCATCAAGCCTATTGTGGTATATCTGGCTAATTTTTCTCCTATTATTACAGGCAGAGTATGAATCTTTTTCAATTTATCTTCGGCAAATTTATCAATATGTTTTCCGAATAACACGGTAGTGACGCTAATAGCATAAGGAATACTTGCAATTATTACATTCCAATTCCAATTTCCGGTAATAACATAGTATCCACCACCGATCATTAAAGGACCCCACACAATCAGGACTGCCAATTCCCCTAATCCGATATATTTCAACGGATATGTATAAAACAATACGAAAATTGCTCCCGCCAACATTAACAATACAACAGGAAGACCATCCTGAAGTGCTAACACTACTCCAGGAATTACTGCTAATATTCCGGTCAATAGTATATAAGTCATTACTTGCTTAACTGATAATAAACC
>Ga0316201_10004970_pt1 | contig 10157 bp, 7 predicted proteins | sample CS6wburrow_MG_FD_204516 | JGI IMG/M metagenome (GOLD analysis project Ga0316201, IMG submission 204516) | Coastal sediment microbial communities from Delaware Bay, Delaware, United States - CS-6 worm burrow | ecosystem: Environmental > Aquatic > Marine > Coastal > Sediment | place: USA: Delaware...
TGGGTGCGAGAAGGTCATTTTTCAATGCCTGGTCTCTTATTAAAACCCTGAATATCTCGCAAATTGTCGACCACGGTCCTCGTAATCCCGAAAGTGCGGAAAGCTGGGTGCCCCGGGGGACAGCAAAACACAACCCTTTTCCGGTACCAGTTTTTCTGCCAGTTCCACAGCTTCTTTTAAGCCGCTAGTTGCGTGTAAACCGCCATCAGGTTCAACACCTTTAGCTTTCAAACAATCAAGAATTCTCTGACCATTATCCGGCATGGTAATGATGGCATGGGGTAGACGACCTGACACGTCTGTGGCAAACCCACTCCAATCCAGTCCCCTGTCCATCCCGCCAAGTAGCAGGACAAGGTCGTGATTGCCTATGGTCTGTAAGGCTGCCGCTACCGAAAACGGTGTAGTTGAAATACTATCATCGACATAACGAATGCCATTTTTTACACCAATATGCTGCAAACGATGCGGCAGGCCGCTAAAAGATGATAGCGCCTCGTCAAGCCGGGGACACTCCAGACCCATTACGTCAAGCACTGTCAAAGCCGCTGCCAGGTTTTGCATATTGTGCTCTCCAGGTAACGAGGCCGGTGCATCAACGTGATTTTGACTGATCGCAGAAGGTTCATGTTCAGAAACTGGCCACTGACCGGGTTTACCGGACTGGCGAAAAACACAGCTCGCGCCGGCCTGCCAGGTGCCGGTCTTATTAAACCAGGCAATACCGGGGTAATTGCGTAAATTTTCTTTAAGCACCTGATCAGAAAAATTGGTAATCACCTTGCCGTCAGAAGCCAATTGAACAATCCTCATCTTGTCTGCCTTATAGTTTTCAAATCCCCGGTGCCAGTCCAGGTGTTCTTCACGGATGTTAAGTAACACGGCAATATCCGGTTTTGCCACCAGATCAGAAATCTGGTAGCTGGATAGCTCGATGACCCACCAGTCTGCGGACCCGTCTTTACAGTCCAGCATCGGCCTGCCAATATTTCCGGCAAGACAAGCCTTGACCCCCGCCCGCCCAAGTAAATGTGCGATCAGCGAGGAGGTTGTGCTTTTACCCAGTGTGCCGCTGATGCAGATCGTTTTTGCTTCGGGGTTCTGAGCAAACCACAGATTACATGCGGTCGTGAATTGCATACCCTTTGAGCGAAGCTGTACCAATTCATCGCGGTAGATGCTGATTCCGGCAGATCGAACCAGCAAATCAAATTGGCTCAGCTCTGTGACACTCAGCGGTCCAATATGAATCTCATCGGTCGATGGATTGAGTTGTCGCGCAAACTCCTCGTCAATCACCGATTCTGAAAACAGGCACAGTGGTTTGTATGGATAACGCCGACGAATCTGACGCCATACCGCCTGGCCTTCTCTGCCCATACCGAGAATCGCGACACGGGTATTTTCCATCTCGCTAAGACGCATTTAACCTGGCCATCACTGCCGCAGGTATACAATGCGCCGCTTCAAAATCCGGTTGTAACTCAAGCACACCGGCCTGATTGACCTCCGAATACTCAGCCAACTCTCTGACGATATATTTATCCTGCCATTGAGAATCGTTTGCCAGGCACTTCATTGCGGCACGGCTCTCTGCAAGACTGCCAACGCATTCAAATGGCTTGTGCTCTCCCAAGCCGCACAAGGCCTTGAAACCCTGTAATTGATTTTCCTGATCCAGCAAGTCTGCACCCTGAATGGCGAGTAATGCCTGCGGTGATAAAAATGGTGCCAGCGCCAGGGCCGCAAACCGGCACTTGGGACAGTCCTGGCACCAGCGACCCGTGATATGCGAGCCATCCTGATGAAAATTGCGGTTACAACTCGAAAATACTTCATGAAATTCAGTCATTTCTGAGAACCGCCGGGTGATGGCGATTTCACCGAAGGGCCGTAGCAATGAAAAATACCCGATATCGGGCGAGACGTGTCGTCCAACCACCGCAGCAAAGTTTTGTTCAAATGCCAGGCTCTTGCTGTATTGATGGTTTATTTCCCGGCCCTGCCCGTCTTTGAGCGTTGCTTCATTGGCTGAGGACTCATTTGCAAACACGACATAACGATAGCCGTACAACAGGCTGGCGCATATCAGAATCGCTGAGTTGATGGCCGTTACGGGCACGTGTCCATTCCAGGCGCCAGCTGCATTCATATCGGTGAGTTCGCTTGATAGTGCGCGCTGAATCTGTATCAGGGGCAGATTCGTCACCTTAACTGTTTCGCCAATAAGACGGGAACCACCAACACAAACTGGCTGAACCTCTACACCTGCGTCCCTCAGCATTTGCAGACATACCAGGCTGTCCTTACCGCCCCCCATGGCAACCAACGCCCGCTCGGGCAAATCAAGCGGGTGAGATAAGAGAACATCCCCGGAGTGCTCCATTGTCACCGGTGCGCCATAGGAATTGACCTCAAAATCTATCAGTCCGGTCAAATCCAGCCTATTGATGTATGCAAACTCGGCCAGCCCCTGAAGATACAACTCGTTCAGGAAAGCAGCCATACTCCTGTCGATCTTACTTTCGCCGGTATCAATACGGGTCGCCAGACCTGCCTTGTAATAACTGATGCCGGCAATCAGATGGAGTAATTCAAGCGCCTGGAAAAATGCTGCCTGTCGTGATGCATCTACGGGCCAGGGAGCCCATGGAAAGGCTATTTTTTCATGTAATATCCGGCCATCAACGTCGTATGTGAGTGTTGCCTCACCACTGGCGGGGTCATAGTTATAGCCTGAAAAGCTGAAACAGGTTGCCTGCTTTCCACTGACAGGGACACTATCTTTATTGAGTATCAAATAGGGTTCGGTCACGCCGGGAAGCCTTACATAATAATCGGGTTATGGAACGTTACCCGAAGGTCAGATTGGTGTACAGGGGCAAATGTTGGTAGGTGGGTGATTGTCAGTTGATTGGCATTTTTTGTCATTGGGAAGTCATGATTGCATGTTAAGGGTTCTTTTCCGGCGCATCTTTAATTTTAATGGGGTGCTGTCACTGCTGCCCCACGGTGTTGTCGGTGGGGAGCCAGGGTGGTTAGTGATTGCCAGGACTCGCCACAAGCACGTCCCTGTGGGCTCGGTCGCGACCTCCCTGTCGCTCACGGTCCTGGCAATCACTAACCACCCCGGCTCTGGACACGCCGATGACATCCCCAATGGATAGCACTATCGTAGCCGAGGGGGAGTGGTGTCTTGAATCAGGACCGTGAGCGACAGGAAGTCGCGACCGAATCCCCATGGATAGGTTCACGATGTGTCCTGAATCAAGACACCACTCCCGCTTGGCGGCCGACAGATCTGGTTTCCATGTCTCAGGGGCATTTTATTCTCACACGCCAATGACTGGACTACGTTCCGGCTTGAGGGAGCTAGATTAAGTGGGACAGCAATGGGGTGCTGGGCACTTTAATTTTGATGACACGCCGTGCAAAATTTTCACAATCGCGCCGCACATCCATGTGCTCTATCGCGATATATCGTTCGTCCTGAACATAAGGGATGACATATGTCATTTGAAGCGCCTGATCAAACGTAATACGATTACCGTCCCATTCGTTTTCAGACACCCAGAAAAGGACTGCCGCATGCCCAGCTACCGCACAAAGGATATCCGAAATATTGCTCTTGTAGGTCATTCAGGATCAGGAAAAACAACACTTGCCGAGGCCCTGTTGGTCAAATCAGGCGCAAAGGGCGAAGCCGGCACGGTTGAACGTGGTTCGACCACCATGGATCATGACCCGATTGAGCAAAGCTACCAGCATTCACTCGACTCATCTATTGCCAGTCTTGATTATCAGGGTATGCACTTGAATCTGATTGATACTGCGGGTATCCCCGATTTCCGTGGACCAACGCTGGCTGCGATGACTGCAGTCGAAACCACCGCAATCGTAGTCAATGCTCAAGCAGGTATTGAACAATCCACGCGCCGCTTGATGCGCAGGGCCAAACAGCGACGCCTGTGCCGGATGATCATTATCAACCGTATTGATGTGGAAGGTTCAGACCTGACCCAACTGGTAAATGATCTGCGTGAAGAGTTTGGACCTGGCTGTCTGCCGGTAAACCTGCCTGCGGAAAACCTGACCACGGTCCGTGATTGTTTTTTCCATACCGAGGGCGAAACAGATATCTTTTCCTTATCGGAAGCCCATGACGCGATTATTGACCAGGTCGTTGAAGTCAATGAAGAACTGATGGAAAAGTTCCTTGAAGGTGAAGAATTAACACGTGATGAACTGCATTCCGCTTTTGAGCAGGCCCTGCGAGAAGGTCATCTTGTTCCAATTTGTTTTGTGTCCGCACATACCGGAGCGGGTATCAAGGAACTGTTGGACTTCTTCAGTCAACTGGCACCAAGCCCGAGGGAAGGCAATCCTCCACCCTTTGTAAAAGGCGAAGGCGCGGACGCGGTCGCGGTAAGCACTACGGGTAATGCAAATGACCACGTGGTCGCGCATGTATTTAAAATCACCAATGACCCCTTCGTTGGGAAATTATGCGTCTTCCGTATTTACCAGGGCACGGTAAGCCCTGATTCACAGCTACTCATTGGCGATGCCCGTAAGCCATTTAAAGTGGGTCATCTGTTTCAAATACAAGGTGGCAAACATTCCGAAATTGACACCGGCATACCGGGTGATATATGCGCCGTAGCCAAGGTCGACGAAATTTACTATGACGCGGTTTTGCATGATTCCCATGATGCTGATCGTTATCACCTCAAGCCATTGGACTTTCCGGAACCAATGTATGGTTTGGCCGTCAACACCAAGGCCCGTGGTCAGGAACAAAAACTCTCAACCGCGCTGCATCGATTGCAGGAGGAAGATCCCTGTTTTTTAGTTGAGCATAACCAGGAACTTAACGAGACCGTTATGCGCGGTTTGGGTGAGTTGTATATGCGTATCACCCTTGAGCGAATGCAGGAACGCTACAATGTCGAAGTTACCACGCGCCCACCACGGATCGCTTACCGGGAGACCATCACACGCGCTGCTGAAGGTCATCATCGGCATAAAAAGCAGACCGGTGGTGCGGGCCAATTCGGTGAAGTGTTCCTGCGTATAAGGCCCAAACAACGTGGTGAGGGTTTTGAATTCATCGACAAAGTTGTTGGCGGCTCAATACCGTACAACCTGATTCCTGCAGTCGAAAAGGGCATCACCCAGGTTTTGGGTGAAGGCGCCATTTCCGGTTATGCAATGCAGGATATTGAAGTCACTGTTTACGATGGCAAGTACCATCCCGTAGATTCAAAAGAGATCGCATTTGTGACCGCGGGTCGCCATGCGTTTCTGGATGCGATTAAGAATGCCGGGCCACAAATTCTCGAGCCTATTGTCAGTGTTGATGTGACCGTCCCGGATGCCTTCATGGGCGACATAACCGGAAATCTTGCCGGCCGAAGAGCGCGAATCAGCGGTACCGAAAGCCTGCGTGGTGGGCAGGTCACGATACAGGCCGATATTCCACTGAGTTCTTTGTCCGACTACCATACCGAGCTCAAGAGCTTAACCCAGGGTCAGGGCAGTTATACAATGGAATTCAGCCATTACGACCCGGTGCCATCAAGTGTTCAGCAAGAACTGATTAAGGCCTATAAGGCGAAGGATGAAGAATAGGGAGATTGATTTCTTCCGCTGACAGTTCCTTTTTGCGGTAACGGGCGGTCCGTTACCGTACTCGACTCAATGGTGTCAACAGAAAGCTTTTATCTGAAATGGTACCGAAGTTTTATGTATACCCATGCTATTGGGGGCTTACGAAAATAATGATTGCGATTAACCGTAACTAGTGGTCTGCTAAGCAGCCTATGAATATGCATGTCATTTTTGTCGCTCCATTCTGTATGGAAACAACACTGCGTTTTGTCAGAGGCGCAGCCACCCTCCCGGGTGTCAATCTAAGCCTCATAAGCCAGGAAAGAGCAGAGACACTGCCCCCTGACCTGCGATCCATGCTCGCCGGACACTGGCGTGTCCAGAATGCACTTGATCCGGAACAACTCGCCGTTGCCACACGTGCATTGGAGACAAAATCCGGGCCTGTAAAAAGATTGATTGGCGCGCTGGAGCAACTACAGGTGCCCTTGGCCAGGGCTCGCGAAATTCTGGGTATTGACGGGCTGAAAGTCGAAGCCGCAAGGAATTTTCGGGACAAGGCCCGAATGAAGGATGTTTTACGTAAGGCTGGTGTGCCATGCGCACGCCACGCGCTGGTTCAAAACCTCCAACAGGCCCAGGCATTTGCTGACAAAGCCGGCTTCCCACTGGTAGCCAAACCACCCGCCGGTGCCGGCGGTAAAGGAACTTATCGCATCGATACTTTTCAGGATCTGGATATTCTGCTGCACCATTACGCGCCATCGAGTCTGGAGCCGATCATGCTGGAAGAGTTTGTCTCCGGAACGGAACACTCATTTGACAGTATTGTGATTAACGGAAAGCCGATCTGGCATTCGATTTCACGCTACATGCCGGCACCGCTCCAGGTGTTGGAAAACCCGTGGATACAATGGTGTGTTTTTCTACCCCGTGATATAAGCGGTGAAGAATTTGCACCGATCCGTGATGGTGGTTTCAAAGCAGTGGAAGCGCTTGGTCTACGTACGGGCCTGAGCCATATGGAGTGGTTCCGGCTTGATGACGACCGCATTGCGATATCAGAGGTGGGTGCACGACCGCCCGGTGCACAAATCACCAGTCTTTTATCCTGGGCACATGATCTGGATTTCTATCAGGCCTGGCCGCGTCTGATGATTTTCGACGAGTTCGACCCGCCAGAACGCAGACATGCCGTGGGTGCAGCCTACTTCCGCGGTCAAAGAAACGCATGGGGTGGTACACGCGTACGCGCCATTCATGGTCTCGATGAAGCTCAAAAGCGCTTCGGTCACCTGGTTGTCGAAACTCGATTACCTTCAGCGGGTCAGTTTGCTTCAGACAGTTACGAGGGCGAAGGCTATGTAATTATTCGTGATACCGATTCGAGTGTGGTTGAAGAAGCACTCATGCAGATCGTCGGATTGGTCCGTGTTGAACTCGCCTGAGTGATGGCAATGCAAATCCTGCTTGGCCCGCAAAACCCCGTCCCCAATCTCAGACAGGCGGTTGAAACCATCAACGTGGACGGACCAATCGTTGTGATAAGCGCGGGTTGGCGGGACTCCGAAGGAGAAATTGATGAGTTACAGGAGATTGTAGGACAACCGCTTGAAGACCTGATGCTTTACCAGCGGGCCGAACAAGTGTTTACCAATGAACCGGTCCTGCATGATTTGCAACGCAAACGGCAGGATAATTTGACAGAACTTCAGCGACTTTACCGAATTCGCCTGACACCGACGATCGCCGCCGCCCGCAAATTAATGCGCACCAAGGCTGAACCCGAACTGTTGCGTCTGGAACAACGTGCAGCCATCACCCAGTTGCGCGCGTTGGATTCGCATCATCTGCGACGAATCCATGGCATCCACCAGAACTTCAACCAGCGACGTGCGGAGTTGGAGATTCCGATGGCGCAGGTTCAGCGCGATGAGGTTCGGCGCCTGGTGGAAAAAGCCGGGCTGGTTTTGATAACCGGTGGACATGTGGCCGTACTACTGAACCGGATCCGGCTGTTCGGACTCGATCAATTACTCGCGCAAAAACCCGTGATTGCCTGGTCGGCTGGTGCCATGGCGATGACTGAACGCATTGTACTGTTTCACCATGCAGCACCCCAGGGAAAACGCGACGCCGAACTTCTGGATACGGGCCTGGGTATCGTCCGGCGCCGGGTTATATTGCCACATGCCAGTACCCGACTGGACTGGCGCAATCGCAGAAGGATGGCCTTGTTCAGCCGTCGATTTTCACCCGCAGTGTGTTGCACGCTGGATAATGGCTCGATGATTCACCTGGATAACGACCGCGTAATTGCTTCAAGCGGGTCTTCAGTTGTGATGAGAACCGGCCGCAAAAGGGCTCTGACCACAAAATGAACCCACAAATTGAAAACCTCTACCGTGAGGGTGCGCCGTCGGCCGGGATGATCGGGGAGTTCATTCAAAACAACCGGTTTCCACTGGTTGAACCCGGCCATGTTACTTTTATTTTCCAGGGTCAGGCCGATGAGGTGAATCTACGCCGTTGGATTTCCGGTTTGAGCACAGCGCAATCCATGCAGGCACTGGAAGGTACCGATCTGTGGGCTTTGCGTATGGAACTGCCTGATAAATCCCGCTTTGAATACAAGTTTGAGGTCGTCAGGGAAGGCCGTCGGGATCTTGTCCTGGACAAGCTGAATAAGGTAACCGCACAAGACCCTTTCGGTGCCAATTCGGTCTGCCAGGGATTCGGCTATACACGTCCCGCCTGGACCCTGCACGACCCTGAAACACGCAGCGGTACATTGACCGGTTTTCAGATGTACAGCAAGGCATTCGAAAGTCAGCGAGACATCCAGGTTTACCTGCCGGCACGGTTCAGGCGCAGTCGCAGCTATCCGTTGCTGGTGGTGCATGACGGTGCTGATTATCTGCACTACGCCGATTTTAAGACAGTCCTTGATAACCTGATTCATCGACTGGAAATCCCGGCGATGATCGTGGCCATGACGCAATCTCCTGATCGCCTGGTTGAATACACCGGCGATCAGCGCCATGCAAAATTTATCGGCGAAGAACTCCTGCAGGAATTGAATGCGAAATTTCCCCTTATCGACCGCAACAGGGCGAGGGGCCTTATGGGTGCCAGCCTTGGCGGTGTGGCGAGTCTGCATACCGCACGCCAGTACCCGAATCGATTCGGGCAGTTATTTTTACAATCAGGTTCCTTTGCTTTCAGCGATCTTGGCAAGCACCAGAAAGGTCCGATATTCGACCCGGTTGTGCGTTTTGTTAACGAGTATCGCAAGAACCCTTTTGCGCTGGCCGAAAATATCTATATGAGTTGTGGAATTTACGAATCGCTGATTTATGAAAACCGTTCGTTGCTGCCCGTGCTGCAGGCACAGGGGATGCAGGTCCACTTTGAAGAGGCCCGCGACGCGCATAATTGGGAGAACTGGCGCGACCGTCTGCGCAATGGTCTTTCATGGTTGTTTCCCGGGCCACTCTGGATGGTGTACGAATAGCAAAAACGGCAACAGATGAAATTCTGGTTCAAATCAGATGAAGGACGTATGATGATCGGTAAGCGAACAGAGGACTAGAAAGTGGCAAACATTACTCGAAAAATCGGTTTATCGCTCGGTGCGGACATCTGTTGGCCCATTTGTTACGAGGAGCTGCTCAAGCAGCTCGATCTCAAGCTGGCGATTGATGGAAATATCGTCAGCTTCGAATCGTCACGGGTCGAAATAGAACCTTTCGATCTGCTCAAGACATGCAACTACGATGTCGTCATTGACCGCCTGACCCACTGGTATCACATCTCACGTGAGTGGATTAAAACCGAAATACTCATCAACGACCTGTACGTATTTAATAACCCCTGGTCGTTGCAGTCGATGGAAAAGCAAACCACCTACGCCGCCATGATGCGGCTTGGCTTCCCGGTACCGGAAACATGGATGATTCCCCCAAAAAAATACGTGGAATCCGGCGACCTGCAACCAACATTAAGACGCTACGCGAAGTTGTTTGACCTGGGCGCAATCGGTGACCGTATCGGTTACCCGCTGTATATGAAACCTTACGATGGCGGTGCCTGGGTGGGTGTGACGGGCATCCACAATCGCCAGGAACTGCTCAATGCCTACGAAAGCAGTGGTACAAGGGTGATGAATCTGCAAAAGGGTGTTGAACCGAATGACGCCTTTGTGCGCTGCGTTGGTCTAGGACCGCAGTTCCGCATGGTCAACTACGACCCGGGTGCGCCGTTACATGACCGCTATCGCATGGATCATGATTTCCTGCCGAAAGACCAGGCGCAGCAACTACGTGACATGACGATGGTTATCAACGCTTTTTTTGGTTGGGATTTCAATTCCTGCGAAGGCTTGCGTCAGGAAGGTACCTGGTACCCGATCGACTTTGCGAACGCCTGTCCCGATTCACAGGTAACGTCACTGCATTATCACTTCCCGTGGTTGATCAAGGCCAATCTGCGCTGGTCAATTTTTTGTGCGGCCACCGATCGTTCGGTGAAAACAAACCTCAACTGGC
>Ga0316201_10004971_pt1 | contig 10156 bp, 6 predicted proteins | sample CS6wburrow_MG_FD_204516 | JGI IMG/M metagenome (GOLD analysis project Ga0316201, IMG submission 204516) | Coastal sediment microbial communities from Delaware Bay, Delaware, United States - CS-6 worm burrow | ecosystem: Environmental > Aquatic > Marine > Coastal > Sediment | place: USA: Delaware...
ATTCCTTCCCGAAACGGCTTTCCAAGTAATCCCCGCAAAAGGACCAGAAAGACGTGTACCAGGCTGTGCTTTCTCCTGCGGTTTCTTCCGGGTGGGCAGGGATGTACCACCCCTTCATGACTTCCTTTAAAAACCCGTTTTGAACCAGACGCTCCCGGTGGGTCCGCGACAGGTCTCGCGAGCGGATTGCCACGGTTCCCTGATTTTGCAGCTCGTATAGAATTTCCAGGGAATCGGCGAGCTTTTGCTGGGGGCTAGGCATCGCTGGGGTTTATCCTTTTCGCTTATTGGGCTGTACGAATATTCGCTTATTAAGTATTAGCACTACTCGCTTATTGTGTCGAGCGAAATTTCGCTTATTGTGCATATTTTTGGAAGTGTCCGTGTTAACGGAGTAGAACCTGTGGGTGGCGAATTGTTGTTCAAGCGGCTACGGGTAAATGGTATAGCCCGCGGCAATGAGATTTCCACTGGAACCGGTTGAGGTCAGCACGGCGGCGGGTGGTTTCTGATGGCGTGTTGCCGTCGAGCGAAGTGTGCACGCGATGCGCGTTGTAATACTGCCGGAATCCTTCCAGTTTTCGCTCCAGATCATTGGCATTCCAGAAGACCACATGGTCAAGGAATTCGCGGCGAATGGTCCCGATCAGTCGTGTGGATCGAGAAACAATGACCAGAAGCCAAACAGGCATCGATCGAGTGCCGATAAGTTGGGCGCACGCCGCCGCAAGCGGTTGATGACCAGGAGCTGCTGTTTCATCAGCAGGCTGTCGGCGACCACTGCCTACGCGCCACCCGGTCCGAGGAGCTTGGCGATCGTTATCAGAAGATGGAGGAGTGCCAGCAGATCCTTCATGGCCGTGCAGGGTAGGGGACGCTGCGATCAAGGGCAAGACTAACTAAATCATTGTTGTGGGGGCTAAAACTACGAATTCGCCAGGGACACCTGCCCACTGAATACCGGCGAGTGCCTGTGACCTACGGATGAGGGCAGGCATCCGATGAACCCTTAACAGGAGCGGAAGTCATCTTCCGGCACGGGTGTTTCTGCGATCAGCTACAAGCGATATTCAAGGCGGATCATCTTCCCGCACCCTATCCATCCTCTAGCGCGGCCAGTTCATTCGAGGCTCGCCGCAACTTGTTGGATACCACCCTGGCGAGGTTTGATAGCAGTTTCACCGCGAGTTGTGGCCTATGCTCCTTGATCACCTTGAATTCATCCGCTGACAGGCCCAGCACGGCGACGACGCCATCCGCCCAGGCGCTCGCAGAACGCTTCTGCTGATCCAGCATCGCGAGCTCCCCGATCACGCTGCCCGGCCCATAGGTGAATACCCGCTTGACCTTGCCGTTCGAGCCCGCCTCCTGCCCTATGGTGACCGACCCACGTAGTACCAGCAGCATCCCGCTGTCGCTGTCACCTTCCCGGAAGATCAGATCGCCCGCCGTGTAAAGCGAGGCAGTCATGCGCTGCATCAGGTATTCCATTTCCAGCGCGGTCATTCCGTCTGTCAGTGGGCTGTCTTCGAGCGCCATCTCTGTGTCCATGCCCATAGGGACGTCGGCTTGTGCGAGCAGGCCTTCTTCTGCCCATTCCAGCGCCTCGTCGGTGGTCGGGAAAAAACATTCTCTGCCCAGGGCCCCGACTACGCCCATGAAATCGAGGAACTGCCATATCGGCTGTGCTTCGGCGAGGTTGCTGATAAGGAAGTGTGTGCCTTCCTTCTCGATCAGTGATTTCAACTGCGGAAGCACCCGGGTGCCCGTACTGTCGATATCGGTGACCCGCCGCATGTCGAGAATGAGGTAGCGCATTGTGGCGGACACGCCCTCCAGCTCCGCGATCAGCTTGTCGCCCGATCCGAAGAAGATCGGACCCTGCAACTCGAGTACCAGGATCTGGTTGCCCGCGCCGGCCAGGTACTGCTCCTGTATCGGGCTGCGCATTTTCCGCGAGCGGACCGCGCACCCGTCATACCGGCGTCTGACAATCGTATTGCCCATGCGGGCGATGAACAGGGCGGAGGCCGCGACGATGCCGACACCCACCGCGACGATCAGGTTGACGCTCACGGTAATGATCGCTACGGCCAGGGCCACGACAAGATCGAGCAAGACCTCGCGGCGCTGTCTCACCTGGGCCCTGAGCTTGCGCGCAAGGCTGACTGTCCAACCATCGAACAGATCAAACCCGACGAACATCAGCATAGCGGCAACAGCCGCCATCGGAACGGTGCCGACCAATGGCCCCAGCACCAAGAAGAACAGAAAAACAAAACCGGCACCCAGTATGCCGGACAGGCGCGTCCTGCCGCCCGCCTTGAAATTGGCCTGTGAGCGTGGCACCGAACCTGCAGCCGGAAGCGCACCGACCAGGGCGCATGCAAGGTTACCGACACCCTGGCCAATCAATTCACGGTTGCTGTCGTGCCGCTCCTTGGTCAAATTATCGGAAACGACACAGCTGAACAGGGATTCGAGAGCGCCGATCAATCCGATGACTAGGCCGGTGAAGACAAGTGCCGGCAATAATTCCAGCACGCCGACCTGAACGGCTGCCGTGACGACATCGGCAGGATTGACCGGGGCCGGCCACTGAAAACCGATTGTTCCGACCAAGGGCCCCGGGTCTCTGACATCAGCGAAAATCGCCAGCAGGTAGTGGGTACCAGTCCCCGCAATCAGGCCCACGACATAGGCAGGCACCCGTTTCACGTACCTTTTGGCCAGAAAGATCGCCGCGAGCGTCACACTGCCAACCAATAGCGTAGACAGCCGGATCAGCTCGGGTTGTGCGATGAGTCCGTGCAGTGAGAAATCGCCCGGCACACCAAGGAGCAGCGGTATCTGCTTCAGAATCAGCAGCAGCGCGATGCCGTTCATGAAGCCGCCAATCACCGGGTAAGGGACGTATTTCGCAATCGCCCCGATTCCGGAGACACCGAGGACGATCTGGAACAGCCCGCCGATCATGACGCTGATCGAGACAGCACCCAGGATCAGGGTTATGCGGATTTCCTCATTCACCGCCAGTCGGGGGTCGAGCGCCAACTGCGTCACCAGGACCGCAACCAGCAAGGTCAACGGTACCTTTGGGCCGGTGATCTGTATCGCCATCGATCCCAACAGCGAGGCGAGGAAACCAGCGAGCACCGCCGAGTAGATTCCCAGCGCCGCGGCGTCCCCGGCAAAGCTCGCACCAAGGGGGGCGAAAGCCAGCAGCCCGTATCCAATAGCCTGTGGAAAGGTGATGATTGCAGCGGTAAAGCCGCCGGCGACATCACCGCGCAGGTCCGATAAGGCCGGAAATAGACGATTCGTGATCAAGGCAAGCTGCCCACCCAGTCTCCCCACACATTCCAGAGGCGGTCAATAGTGGTGCGCGACATCACCCCTTCGCCAGATCCGGTCGCCTTCTTATAGCAGCTCCGCGACCTGGACGACGGCACCGGGAGAATCCGCGGCAACCCGTCGGCCTGCTGCAATATTCCCGGCATATCATGTGGACAAGGCAGGGATCGACGGGGCAACCGGTGCGCCAGTGGGTGTTGAGCGTCCCGTATCCGTTGCGCTTCACTATTCGCGAGTCGCCCAGCCATCATGGGCTGGGTGCTGGGTATCGTCTACCGTTGCATTGCCACGCACCTGATCAAAAAGGCGGGCTTTTCCCGTAAGACGGCTCAGACCACCGCGGTCACCCTGATTCAGCGTTGGGGTCGGCAAGGTGGCCGGATTCTCGCTGCACGCCGGCGTGGCGGCGCGAGCGGATGAACGCAAGAAGCTTGACCGGTTACGCCGCCATATCAGCCGTCCGGCGGTCTCGGAAAAGCGCCTGTCGCTCAAGGTCCGCAATGACCTCCCCCCGAAAAACTGGACCACCCACAATCAGAAAATCCGGCCATTTATCGTACGTGATTGGGCGGAGGAATAGCCCGACGAAGGCATTGAAGATCGAAGATCAGGGAAGAGCAGATTGAGTTTGCGCTCAATCAGGCCGGCGATGGGTAAGCGGATTGAGGATATCTGCTGCAAGTATGGGGTCTGGCAGGGGGCGTTCAACAACTGAAAGAAGAAATACGGAAGGGGACGGCGTAGCTCAGTCAGGCCGCTCAACGCAATCGTTTGCTATGCGCTGAGCAGTCACTCAGCGCTCAAAGGGGGCTCGGGAGGTTTCTTTTGTCTAATCTCGCAGATACGACTCGTCCACAATTTGAGTAACGCCGTGCTGCACCTGTCCGGCCTCGGCCTCGAGCACGAGTTCTGATAGCCGTTCGGTCGTGGAGCGCGCACGCTGTGCCAGCGTGATCGCCAGAAGACGCAGCAGTTTGAATGCCACGGTATGCTCCTGGTCGAGCAATTCCTCGAAGGCCTGACGCGATATCCGCAGCGCGACACTATCTTCTATCGCCTGGATTGTCGCGGAGCGCGGCTGGCCATCGAGTATGGCGATCTCGCCGAAACAGGCACCTTCTCCGAGCGGATAGATTTCTTTCTGGTTGGTTCCTACATTCTTAATCACGTCGACCTTGCCGCGGTAAAGCGCATACCATGCGTCGCCGGGATCGCCCTCTTTGAACAGGATATCGCCGGCCGCAAACTCTTTGACCTCGATGATGTGAACGAGCTGCTTGATCTCTGCCGGGTCAAGTTTCTCGAACATCGGGGTGCCGAGAAGAAAGGTGATCATCCGCTCAAGCGTAACGTGGGTTGTCATGGCGTCCTCCGTTTAGGTCCATCCGGATACCTTGTTCATCTATGCACGAATAGCGCATTGGGTCACTGACGTGCATCAATTGATACGTATAGGTGCCTGTTGCCAAGATCCGGTGGCAGGTCATGATTCAATCGGAAAAGGATGTACCGGTCAGACTGCTAGCGAAGGCGGTTGTTCGGGCCGCCTGCGTAGACTGTGGGTGCCCGATTATCGAAATCCATGTACAAAACATTCGACTAAACTTCAGAGAAGTTTGCCGGATGACGTAGGAACATGTCGAAGCAGCTCAGCGAAAAAGACCTTGAAACACTTGCCGAAACCACATTGTTTTGCGGCCTGGGCAGCGATGAGTTGCAGAAGCTGGTGATGTTCGCCCCCGTGCGCCGCTACAAGGCGCGAACGGTAATCATGGAGAAAGGGGACGAAGCCAGTGCCCTGTACGTGATATTGGACGGCAGTGTTCGAATCTTCGCGCAGGGGGAAGAGGAAAAGGAGATCACGCTGAACGAGTTGGGTGCGGGACAGTATTTCGGCGAACTCGCATTGATAACCGACAAGCCCCGGTGTGCCTCGGCGATCACGACCACCGCTGCGCGACTGCTGGCAGTCTCCAAACCGCAGTTCACGGAATTTCTCGCAACGACACCGGATGCGGCGCCGCGCATGATTCATTACCTGGCCGAGAAGGTGCGAGAGCTTACCCACGATGTCGAGCGCCTGGCGTTGCAGGACGTCTATGGTCGCCTTGTCGGTATACTCGAGGAACGCGCCGAGGAGGCCGACGGGCGTCTGATCACCGGTCCCATAACCCAGCAGGAACTGGCCAATCTGGTGGGTGCGTCTAGAGAGATGATTAGTCGTATATTCAAAGAGTTAAAATCAGGTGGTTATATATCACTTGAAGGTAAGCGCATCGTTCTGGAGCGTGAATTGCCGGCCCGTTGGTAGCTTCGTCCCCGCGGCCCGCTTGCACTGGATCTTACGAGCCCGTCCCCTGCCGATCCGCGTCGGGCATAGCCCTACACCAGCTGATCGAGAGCACCGCGTTTGCGGCATACCAGATTCGGAAATGTGAATATGTCACATTGTTCCTGAGCAGCATCTACGCCTGTTGCAGGCACACCGATCCTATCCTTTCTCTCATGCGCGACAACACGGCTTGTCGGATAAAACGGACACAGAGGGATGGGACACGATCATGAAGATTAAAAACACCAGCATTGCAATCACGATCATTTGCCTGATGTGGGGCACCGCCGCCTTGGCAGACCCACAGGGGGATTGGCAGCTCGAGATGATCCATGATCCATCAGCTGCACAGATCAAAGTGGAAGAGCGGGGCAGGGTGTACATCTACGATGGCCTGCACGATACCGAGGTCAAACTGGCGATGGACACGCAGTTCGATCGCCTGGACAACATGATGTTTGTCAGAACAAAGGTTGAGACGCCGGAAGGAAAGACCGAGACTGAAGATGATGGATGCGATTGAGATTGATTTCGTTTGTCAGCCTAGTACGGCCTCGAGCGTGTGGGTCGTGCGCAGCAGGCGTTCGGCCATCAGGTCGGCCATGAACCGGTGCAGTGCGGCGGCCAGGGCCGGGTGTCTGTTTTCCATCCGGCTGAGTGCGTCTGCGGTGAGTCGATAGGCCCTGCCGGGTCCATCCGCGATGACCGATGCGGTGCGTGGAGCATTGAGATAGAAGCCCAGCTCCCCGAGCACCGTACCCGGACCGGTCCTCCGGATTCGGACCATTTCTCCGGCGGTCTGTCGCAGATAGACCGACACGTCGCCTTCTTCCAGAAAATACAGGTCCGTCGAGGCATCTCCCTGCTTGATCAACTCGTCCCCCTCGTGAAATTGAACCTCCGAGAGATAACCGAGGAACTCATCGGCCGCGGCCTCATCCGCAAAAAGCCGGGACAGATGTTTCAGAGCGGTAACCGAGACGCGATCGCGACAGTCTCCAAGCGTTTCAAGCAGCTGGTTTTCGCACCACTCCAGACCATGGTCGAGGTCGGCGAACTCCTGGATAAGCGAGTCTTTTTCCAGGATATGTCCGTCAAGAAGCTGATGATGCAGCTCTGGTTTCAGCCCGGTCAGTACGAGCACGAAGCCTTCTTTCCTGGCTATCAGGCGCATCCGGTTGAACTCGAAGGCGGCCGACGAATCGATGCCATGGATGTGTTCAAAGTCGAGCACAACGAACGCCAAAGGCACCTTTGACCGGTCTTCTGCACGCTCACGCAGTCGAATCGACAACTGAACCGTTGTGCCGAAGAAAAGGTACCCCCTGAGCTTCAACACATAGAGTCGCTCACCGGCCTCGCTCAGGCAGCGCTCGTCATCAAGTCCACGCTCGACCGTGCTCCTGGCATGTTTCCCGGAAAGCGCATAGCGGATCACCGGCGTACGGCTGTAGTTGAGTACAAATTGAATCAATGCAGCGAGCAGTCCTGCGACCAGGCCCTCGATAAATCCCACCGTGGCAATCACCACGAGTATCAGCGGAATCACGAGATATTCGCCGAGCGGCAGCTGGCTCCAGCTGGCAATCAGCCATTTCGCCAGAATCGAGAAACCGATGTACAGCAGCAGGCCGCCCACAACCATGCGAGGCAGGAAGCCTATGTTGTCGGCCCCGAGGAAGAGGGCGGCCCCGGCGATGACGGCGGCGATTATGCCGCTGGCGCGGTGTCTGGCCCTGAGTTCCAGCGTAAGGCTGGAGAAGCTCAGGGAATGAAATCCCACCATGCCCCCAACCAGACCTGCGGCCAGATTCGCGATTCCGGTAACCCGAAGTTCCCGGTTCATGTCGATATCACTGCCGGAAAGCATCTCCAGTGCGCTGACCGTCAGAATAATCGAAACCGCAGTGATCACGACCACGGTGCCGATATTGGCCCATTGAGCGAACACGATCGACCAGTCACCCCGGACCAGCAATTGTGGCAACGAGAATTCAAAGATGCCGAAACCGCCACTCTGCAAAGGACCCAGCAGCCAGTCGCCCTGTTCGAGCGTCTGCAAGGTTTGACCGTTGCGCAGCATGATGAAGAAAAACAGGCCTGCACCCGCAGCCAGGATCAGTGGCAAAGCGATAGCGGACGAGATCATGCGTGACGCAACGATGATGACCAACGCCACGGCCAGGCCCGGTAACCAGCGCAGCAGAAGATCCGGTTCGGCCAGCTGGATCAGCCCGGCCAGGGAATCGAGCTCCTGCCCCGTCATCACGCGTAAGCCGCCGATCACCAGCAACCAACCGGTCCCGGCAAAAAAACCGCCGAGTACGGAATAGGGCAAAAACCGTATCAGGCCGCCGGCACGCGCGAGGCCCAACCCAAGCAGAAAGGCGCCCGTGATCAGGGTTGTCGCGACGATGGCTACGACGATACTCAGAAATACCTGGTCATCGGTCGCCGACGGCGGGGCCGCGGCGGCGATGCCGGTGGCCATGATGGCGAGGATCGGTGCAATGCGATCTTGCGGTATCGATATGGAAAAATCGCTCGAGCCTGCGAGCGGCAGAATCAATCCCGTGACTGCAGCAGTGATCAGCGCGATGTTGATGCCATACGCAAGATGGCCGGAGAGATTCCCGGAGAAAATCATGGCGGCCAATGAGACGGACGTGACGATGGTCAGCGCCCCGGTCAAAGCCCCGGAGTAGGTCACGGCCAGCCAATCGATTTTACTTGTCACAAGATTTTGATCTTGGGCCAGGCGCATATTTTCAGCCGATTCGCCAAACCCCGGACTATATCAGCCGGTTAGTATAGCTCGAGCAAAGGGAAGGGCCGTGTCACATGCATGCTGTGGATGTCGTGCCGTGGGGTCGACGGATTGCGGCAGTCTTCTGATCCCCGTAACGTTCGGTGCAGCGAACCTCCCTGATACGCGCGAAAAGGTGCATTATGATTTACGGCTGCTCAAGCCCCTTAACGATTCGCGGGAACCGGATGACCGTATCTTCGATCGACGACCGATATAACGGCCTGGCCGGATGGTCTTTATGCTGCGGGACCAGGTGGTGATCAGATGAGGCGCTGGCTCAAGGGACTGGTCGCGGGGCTATTCGTCGCCATCGTTGGCGTTGGCCTTGGTCTTTCCCCGCTGGGTGCCGGTTTCGAACAGGGTGTCGGGCTCGCCTGGTTGTTTGACGTACGGGGTCCTGTAGAGCCGCCCGGAGACGTGGTGGTCGTCGCCATGGACAGCCGCACGGGTGAGAACCTGGGGCTGCCGACCCTTCCGCGTGACTGGCCCCGATCCATGCATGGCCGCCTGGTGGACGAACTGCTTGCAAGGGGGGCGTCCACCATAGTGTTCGACGTGCACTTCGGCAGGGAGAAGTCGCCCGAGGACGACCAGCTGTTGGTAGAGGCGGTAAAGCGGGCAGGGCGTGTGGTACTGGTCGAACTGCTTACCGGGAAGCGCCAGCCGATCAGTGACCTGCAGGGGCGGCACGTGGGCATGGTCTGGGCGGAAGAACTGGTGCCGCCGTTTCCGAGCCTCGCCGAAGCCGCGGCCGGCCTGGCGACATTTCCGCTCCCGAAGGAAGGCGCGTCGGTCCATCAGTTCTGGGTGTTCAAGGAAAGCACCGACAATGCGCCGACCCTGCCGGCCGTGGCACTGCAGTGGCATGCACGGGAACAGACGGCGGCCATATTGGATCTCGCGCGCGCGGTCGCGCCCGACGGCCTGTCCGCGTTTACTTCAATCGACCAGGCCTTCAGTAAGCCAGATGAATTGCGCAACTTCATGCGCGCGCTGCGCGCCAGCTACGACAGTGCGCCGGATACACTCGGCGACTTCGAGTCGACCAGCCCCGCTGAGCCGCCCATATTGCTGGAGCAGGCACTGGAGGGTCTGTACGCGGGGGAGGCGCATCGCTTCCTCAACTTCTACGGCCCCCCGGGCACGATCATGACGGTGCCCTACCATGCGGTCATCCTGGGGGGCGACCCGAACGTCCCGGACGAGGCGCTCGATTTCACCGGCAAGGTGGTGTTCGTGGGCTATTCGGACCTGTTCGACCCGGGACAGCCGGACCGCTTTTATACGGTATTCACGCGCCAGGATGGTGTCGACCTGAGTGGGGTCGAGATTGCCGCCACCGGATTTGCCAACCTGTTGACCAACCGTTCGCTCTTCCCGGTGGAAGGCTGGACCGCGATGGCCATGCTGGCCGTCTTCGGCCTTGTCATCGGGCTGGTCGTCTATGCTATGCCTGCCTACGCGGGCGTGCCGGTGGCGTTCGTTCTGGCGGCTGCGTACGGTTTTGCGGCCCAGCAAGCATTCGGCGAGTCGGCGATCCTGATGCCGGTCGCCACGCCCTTGCTGGTGCAGGCCCCGCTGGCGCTGTTCATCGGCCTGCTCGGCCAGTACCTGCTGGAGCGTCGGCGCGGACAGCGCATCAGCGACGCCATCAACTATTA
>Ga0316201_10004972_pt1 | contig 10155 bp, 9 predicted proteins | sample CS6wburrow_MG_FD_204516 | JGI IMG/M metagenome (GOLD analysis project Ga0316201, IMG submission 204516) | Coastal sediment microbial communities from Delaware Bay, Delaware, United States - CS-6 worm burrow | ecosystem: Environmental > Aquatic > Marine > Coastal > Sediment | place: USA: Delaware...
AAGAAACGCATAATTTCATCCCCGTCCCTAGTTTTAGGCCCCTGGTTTTAGGCCCCTCGATAGGTGCAGTTGGGCCCCACCAGCAGCATGTTGTTGGGCAACCAGGATTGAATGGTCTCCATTTTGCTGCCGAATAGAAAATCCTTGATCAGGCCGTGGCCGTATGCGCCCACCACCGCCAACGCCTCGTAATCAACGGTGTAGAGGCTCTCTTCGAACTTTCCTTCCGAAATTTTGTGCCAGGTGCGGACGTGTCGTTTGACTTTGTGCGCCAATTTGGCAGCTTCTAGCTGCTCATCGAAGTAATCAACGCTGCGTCCGTCGGTGTAGGTAAACATGTCCAGGGGAAAGCCGGTTTTAATGCTCAGGGTAATTCCCCAGCTCAACGCTTTGTTGGCATTGTTGGAGCCGCCATAAAAGACGCAGATGCTTTTCCACTCTTTAAATGACGGGCTGGTAATCAGGACTGGAAAGGTCGAAGATTTAACAATGCGTCGCACCTTGGGACCGATGTAACCCAGCCCAATTTTAGAGGAGAGATCGCTGATGCTGCGCGGGCAGCACATGTAGTTGAAGTTTGTCGAAATATCCGGCAGTTGTGAAGCCGTAAAATTTTTGGGTGTCAGGAAGGTGGGGTTAATGCCGCCCGTTTCAGCCAGCTGGCGGGCGTGCTCTGTTGCTGTGTCCGCGGCCGTAAGGTAGGAACCATCTAAATCCACTTGCACGGCGTCATGATCAAAATACATTATAAATTGCGTAGTTTTTGGAACGTAAATATACAAGCTGGCCCCCAGCGTATTGCAGAAATAGAGGCTTTGAAGCAGGGTCTCCCTGCCCAGGGGGGTATTTCTGAAAACGTGCAGCAGGCGTTCTTCCATGGATTGCTCCTTTCAAATGGTTAACCAGCAGTATTTGGTGTGTCAACTTTGGCCTGATCAGCCGGCGCCGGTCTGGACGATGAGTTCCTTGCGATAGTGGTCCAGCAGCACTGATTTTGACAGCATGCCCACAAATCGATGGTTCTCGACGACCGGCAGACTGCTGAGCCGGTTGTGTTCCATAATATTGAGCACATCGGCCAGTTCATCATCCGCCTTGACCGTGGGCACGGCCACCTCCATGACCTGTTCGGTCATCAAGACCGCATGCATATGCGGATCAAATAGATACGGCCGGATGCGATCGACGAAAATCATGCCCACATAGCGATACGTTTCGCGGTCCTCCACCGGGAACAGGTAGCGGTTGGAGTGTTTAATGGCGTCGATGAAGTCTTTGAGCAGCATATCATTGGGTACCGCCATGTAGTCGGTCTCCACCAGTTCACGGACGGTCAAATCGGAGAGAACGCGCGCATCCGTTCCGGGCAGCATGTACTGTCCCTTCTCAATGAGGTCGCGCAGGTAGAAGGAGGCCGGCTCGATATAATAGCAGAACGTCGATGTCAGTGCGCTGACGATGATCAGGGGTAGAATGACTTCGTAGCTTCCGGTGATTTCCACAATCAGGAAAATTGCGGTCAACGGTGCCTGCAGCATTCCGCTGATCAATCCGGCCATGCCCAGCAGGGCAAAGCACCCTTCGCTGGACAGCGTAATGGTCGGCAGTAACCAGTCCAAGAATCGATAATAGACCAGTCCTATCAGGCTGCCGATCATCAGGCTTGGGGCGAATATGCCGCCAGATCCTCCCCAGCCGAGGGTCAGCGCAGTGGCCAGCATTTTTGCCAGCACAGCGATGACCACCAAGACCAATCCCGGTGAAAAACTGCCTTGGATCATGTCCTGGATGGAAAGGTAGCCTTCACCCAGTACAATGGGCAGGTAAATGCCGATGATGCCCACTGCTGCTCCACCGACACCTGGACGCAGCCACCGGGGCAGCCGGCTTTTGGAGGCGACCGTGTGCATTCCTTTGAGCAGGCGGCCCAGAGATACAGATACCACGGTGGCCAGGATCACCACACCGAAACTGGCGCCGATATCGATCAAGCTGATGCTAAACTGCTGATGTTCGAAGGGGATCTGATTTCCTTGCAACAGCCGACTCAATTCGGTTCCGGTAACGGCTGCGATGGCAATGGGAATGATATTGTGGGTGCGCCACTCTCCGAGAATAACTTCCAGGGTGAACACCATTCCGGCAATGGGAGCATTGAAAATGGCTCCGATGGCCCCGGCTGCGCCGCACCCCACCAGGGTGATCCGCTGGCGTTCCTTTAGAGCGAAATATTTGGCAATGTTGGACCCTAATGCAGCGCCGCTCATCACCACTGGTGCCTCAGGCCCCGCAGATCCACCGCTGCCGATGGTCAGGCAGCTGGACACCAGACGGGAGTAGCTGGAGCGAAAGCGCAGCAGGCCGCCATAGCGCGACACCGCATAGACCACTTCAGGAACGCCATGGCCGGCACGCTCTTTGAGCAGCGTGTTCAGGAAAAAAGCCGAAAGAATCGCCCCGCCGGCAGGCAGCAGAAAGGCCCACCAGTGGTGGTGAAACCCGTGAAAGGCGGCCCCCATGAAATGCAGGGCCCGGTTCAAAGCGACGGCCGCAAGGCCACTGCACACGCCCACAAAACCGGCCAGGGCGATCACCGTAAGCCGGTCGTCGGAGCGAAAGATGGCCCATTTGAACTGGGCATTTTGAAGCAGCGTCGATCGGCTCACCGATGCATCCCCCGTAAGGCTATCCCTCGGATTCCATTGCCTCGATGTGATTAAAAATACCCGCCTGGTCGGTTTTCCCCTGCAGGCATCGCCGGAAGGAGGCGTCCCTGAGGAAATAGGAGAGCTTGGACAGCATGGCCAAGTGCTGCTTGGTGGAGTTGCTGAGCAGCACCATCACGGTGGATACCGGGCGTGCATCGACGGCTTGGAAGTCAACGTCGGGATTGAGAAAGCAGGTGGTGATCTGGGGCATCGCCAGGCTGATGCCCGGGTTTGAACGCGGATGGGGCAGGGCGATCCCGTTGCCGATGCCCGTGGATGCAAGCTCTTCTCTTTCAATCAGGCTTTTTAAAACCCGGTCTTTATCCGAGGCAGGTATGCCAGGGATGACCTCCACGGCAGCACGCAACACGGATTCACGATCCTTACAGCTAATGTCATAATAAATACCGCCACGTTGCATGGCCGGCAAGATGCCGTCAAAGGCCTGTTCGCCGGTTGACTGCTCCGCCGGATCTGGATGCGGATTTCCAATTTCAAGCTTGTGGTCATTTGCCCACCGCTCGAGCATTGCCGGCCGGATAGTGTATCGGCCGCGGTTTCTTTGCATGGGGATCTTACCTTGCCGAATCCAGCGATCGACCGTCTCGACGGGCACCTTGAGGCGCGTGGCCACTTCCTCAATAGTCAGCATTTGGCTTGCCTGTTGGCTCCTTTCTTAAATCAAACCGCATAACTGATTTGATTTCCCCTGCGTTGTCAACAATAAAATAACAATAGGCTGATTCGGGGCAAGACCAAAACCGCCGCTCTGCCAATTTTGGAGGCAGGCGGCGGGGTTGACGACCGCAAAAAAGTGGCGGCCAACTATGGCCGGATGATAATGGTGGGGTAGACCCCTTCCTGTTCGCCTTCGGGGTAGGGCTGAATGGTGTTGAATGAGATGTTCTGGTTTTTTTGAGCGTGACCCCTGTTTTTCTTGCCGTCGAAGAAGGCGCCGTTGGCTTCCAGAATGTGATGGATTCTGTCACGGAATGACGCTGTAAAAACGGCTCCGTTGCCTTCAAAGTAAAGTTCTCCTTTGTTGAATTTGCCGTTGATAGCGGCAAATTCCTTCAGCGGGATGCTGTTGGCCGCCAGATCGGACGCGTCCGTGATCAACCCCCACGCCAGACTCCCCGCAGGAATGGACAGCGGTTTCTTGATATCAATGATGGTGTGGGGCATAATAACGCTTTCTTTGCCGATGGTCAGGCGGCAGTCCGGTCGACCCCTGAGAAAACTGTTGAAACCCACAAATACATTTTGACCCAGATCGGCTTCGATTATTTTGGCGCCGTGGGCCGTTACGTTGAACCCCTCCAGCCGAGAATTGATGATGTAACAATTCTCCTGGGCGTTGGCCCCTTTACCCATCCATGAATTCTGAAGATAGGCGCGCTGGGCCACCAGCACATTGTCACTGATATGAGTTTTGGGCTTGATGACAGCAAAACGGTCCAAGGAGGCGCTTTTTGGAACCGATGTGGACGGCTCCATGTTGACCGATTCAAATACGCGCTGGAAGGCCTCCTTGCGGTCTTCTACGAAATCGATGAATACTCCCTGGGGCGGTTTGCCCTTTGTAAAGTAAATATAGTTGGCCAGTTTGTCCTGCGGATACCTATAGAGAAAATTGAAATTCCCGGGACTGCGCACCCACACCGTTCCCGGAGGAATGTCGAGGTGACCGATTTCTCCGGCCTGGATATAGGAAAATGCTCCGATGACACAGTCATTCATGGTTGTTAAGTCAACGGTGGCGAAAGGGCCTAAATAGCTGCCATCGGTGGGAGAACCGTGAATATTGGCATAGTGGGTGGAAACCGTGTTAGTGATAAAAAATTTTTCGAGGGTTTCCGGGTCGTGCGAGAAGTTATGGACAAGCGTTTTTATCAAGAAGCTATCTTCGATCTCGATTCTCTCATCTTCCGACATCGGAATCTCATATTCCGCATATCGGAAGACATCGTCTTTTTTCTTCAGCTCATCACCGCGGACATCACTTTTATATAGGATGGAGTTCATCACCCGGCATTTTCCTAAAAAATAGCTTCCAGCGAGGCTGGAGTGCCTGAATTGGAAGTCCAGGGGGTGGTGGGGTGTTACCCCATAAAACGAATAAAACTTGACGAGCTGGCCAAAGGGTATCAGCTCCTTGATAAAGGGGTTAACGTCGACTTCAAGTTCCCGTAGATTTATGTTGACCCGTTGAACAATTCTATCGAACAGATTTTCAAGCGCTTTCATACCATCTCCTTGCTAGACAGAACACTCTTTCATTGAATGGAAAACAGCGGCAAACACATCCGAAAGACGCAATATGCCGATAATATTCTTATCCTTGGTAACCATCAGGGACAGATGGTTGCCCAGCACCAAGGTGTGAATGGCGATGTCCAGCGTTGCCTCATGGTCGATGCACTCCCCTTCAGCCGTGGCCTGCATGAAATCTTCGACCTTCAATTCATAGGATTTACGGCATAAATCCTTCAAGGGGGCGCCCTGAAGCCGCTGTTTTTTTCTTAGATTGTTGACGTACTCGTGGCTGAAGCCGAACTGGATCAGGTGCTTGATCCCATTATCAGTGTCGGATTTGGGCTCCAGGGCTCGAATCGCGTCGATGTGGCTCAACTTGCCTTTTACGTGCTTGTTTTTATCCAGAATCAGAACCGCTCGGTGTTTATATTTGGTATGGTCGAATTCTTCCTGGGCTTTTTCCAGCGCCTGCACCGCTTCGTACAGAGTGCTGCCTTCCGGAACGGTTGCATATTCCGAAAGCGGCACCATTAAGTCTTTTACCAGATAGTCTTTCATGGGTGTCCTCCCGGTTTTGCTGCATCGATCCTGGTGCGCAAGATCGACGCAGGTATAGCGCATCCCACGGTGGATCATGCGGTTTGCGTGTGTTGTGGAGTTCGGCGGCCGTGTTGCAGGCTATGCACACGGCCACCATCTGCCGATGTAATCAATCCTTCCTTTTTTATCCCCCGGTTGTGATGGGCATGCCCATGATGGGCCACAGCACTTTTACTGCAAAGGCGGTGACGATCATCAATATGACGCTTGCCGGAATACCCCACAGGAAGAACTCGCCGGTGGTGAACTGTTTGGAGTCGTAGGCGATGGCATTGGGGGCGGCGCCCACCAGCAACAGGAACGGCATGCCGGCCACCACCAGGGAGGCAAACAAGATGACCTCTCCGGCCACGCCCAAATAGGGTGCGATAACCAGGGCCACCGGCAGAGAGATGGCGATGGCTGCCACGTTCATGATGAAATTGGTCATCATCATCACGAAGAAGGAGATGCTCATAACGAAGATGAAACCGCTGGACTCCTTGAACATGGTCAGCCAGTTCACAGCCATCCATTCGGCCGCGCCGGTCTGCCACAAACAAAACCCGATGCTCATGGCGCCGGCAAACAGCAGGATGATGTTCCAGGGAATCTCTTCCAGGTCGTTGATGTCCAGCAGTCCGGTGGCGAAAAAGAGAACGGTCGATGTCAGCAGCACGGCAGTCTTATGGGGTGGTACGAAACCGGGGATCGTCGATTTCATGACGGCCGACACACCCAATACCAGGATGGCGGCGATCACGATAACCGCAGCGAGGATTTCGTTTTTGGTGATGCCGCCCATCTCCTTGCTCAACCGCTTGGCCTTTTCCCGCAGACCGGGGATAGTGGCCTTTTCCGGCTTCATGACCACCATGAAAAAGCCCCACAGCAAAAAGGTCATCAGCCAGCCAATGGGGGCCATATAGTAGCTCAATTCGAAGAATCCCACTGATTTGCCGGCGACTTCGCCGTAAAACCCCAGTGCCACGGCACCGCGGGCGGCCCCCAGCAGGGTGACGATGGAACCGGCGCCGGCGATGTAAGCCATGCCGATAAAGAGGCCCTTGCCAAATTTGGTGGGCTTGTCCCCCTCGCCGTACATGGCGTAGATGGCTACCAAGAGCGGGTAGATGGTGGCCGCAACGGCGGTGTGGGCCATGATGTGGGTCAGCGCCGAGGTGAGGACAAAGCACCCCAGGTAGATCATGCTGGTTTTTTCACCCACGATGCCCAGCATTTTATAGGCGATCCGACGGGTCAGCCCGGTTTTGGTAAAGACCAGCCCCACTACGATGGAGCCGAAGATAAAGAGTACGCTGGGGTCCATGAAATCCTTGAAGGCCTCTTTGGCCGGGCGGATAAAAAAGAGTACCTGAAGAACGCCAATGGTCAGACTGGTCACGCCGATGGGGACCACCTCAAACACCCACCACGTGGCGGCTAGCAAAAAAACCGCCAAAGCGCCTTTGCCTTCCGGGGAGAGCGCAAAACCCTTTCCCTCGGGATCGATGGCGTCCGGCCAGGGTGGGGAGTAATAGACAAGCACAAACAACAATACGCCAATTCCCATGAACAGATATTTTTTCCAGTCGAAGCTATTCGCGGCAATAGCTGCTGAATCGGTAGTCATATAAGATCTCCTTAATGAGTGAATTCTGTCGCGATATGGCTTTCACGATTTGGTTTTTCCCCTAAATCTCGCAGGCCAGGATTGTATCGGCTACAAACTCGTAAACGTCGGTCAGTCGCAGCACACCGACAACGCTTTTCCCCTCGGTCACCAGGAGCGACTGGTGGTGCCCCATGACCAGGAAGTGGATGGCCTCGTCAAGGGGTGTATCTGCTGCAATTTTTTCCTCGGGCTTGGGCGTGTTCATGAATGTTTTGATTTTAGCCTTGGCCGCTTTTTCGCAAACCCTGTCCAGCGGGTCCTGCCACAGCTTGAATTGATCGATGATGGATTTCTGGAATGTTCTGGTGAAGCCGAGATGGGATGGTGCCTTATCGGAAAGCATGTCGTCATATTTCGGCTCCAGGGCCATGAGGATGGACTGGAAGTTGACTTTGCCGACAATCATCCGGTTCTGGTCATAAATAAGGATGGCCCGATGGCGATATTTGGTCTGATCGTAATCGGCCTGGGCCTGTTTCAACGCTGCCACTGCCTCGCTCAGGGTGGCCTCTTGTGATACCGTTGCATATTCCGACAACGGTACCATCAGGTCTTTTACCAACTTTGCTTTCACATCCAACCTCCTTTTCCAATTTGTAATCTATATAATTGATTTCATGTCTAATTTTATGTGCAATCCTTCGTTTTTGTTTACAAGGGGCAAGTTTACCTTTTTACATGAGCGGTGTAACGATTTCAACCTTTTTAGCAGGATTCAAACATCCTTTATCGATACAGATCGCCTTCTTTTGGATCGATGTCTAAAGTCTCTCTATCGGAAGACCGATAGCCTCTGCAGACATGCACAAGCCGCACTGCCCGAGCCTGCCCCCAGAACCTGTGGCATAGGATCCATCAAAAAGGCGATTAGAAGAGGTTGTGAAAGGATATGACAATGGAAACAATCAACAATTGTGCAAGCCCCTGCGCTGGCAGGGATGCGGTACCCCAACGCTCCCTAAAGGCCTCCCAGACACAGTTGGCGGCCATTTCCAGCAGCCGTTCCATCGACTTGGATCTGGTCACGGAAGAGGGCGACAAAGTGACCCTCTCCATCGATTCGAAAGCGTTTGCCATGGTTACCTCTTCCGGCGAAGTGGGAATGGATGAAAATGGAGTGGCCGCCCAGTGGTCGGAGGTGCAGGCCGGCGCGGTTGAGCGCGAAATCCAGCTGACCGTTGAAGGGGATTTGAATCGTCAAGAACGCCGCGAGATACGTAAAGTTCTAAAAACGATCAATAAAATGATGGCTCAATTCGTCCGGGGCAAACTGGCGCCGATGATGAGCAAGGCTAAAAAATTGGGCGGTCTGGAGACCATCGACAGCCTTGAATTGTCCATGTCCTATGAGCGGCAGGTCCTCGTGGCCCAGCAGAACCAGGTCAGCGTCGCCTATGACCAGTATGGCCAATCCGCCTCGGCACCGGCCGTTGAAGGCAAACCCTCTCCCCTGCAGTTCGCCGTCGAGGCGCGGTCCCTGGCGCGGGATATGGCCAAAGAAGTTGAAACGGCTGCAATGCCCGGGGAACGTTTCCTGGAGATGGCCGAAGACCTGTTCAAGGCTCACCGCCGCAGGGCCCGGCGCATGCATCCGATGGGGGGCAGGGCCATGGATCATATCCGTGAGCTCTTCAAGGCTGCCCTTGCCGATCAAAGCGCTGCCGAGTCTACAGAGACGGTGCTGACTGCTGCAGCAAACGCCTGAGCCTTTCAGGACCCCGGGCTCGTGTCACGCTGCCGCGTCATCATCGACAACATCAGTGACGGTATCATCGATGGCGCTGTAGATGGTTTTGAACGTCTCCGCAAAAGCACTTGGCGATAGCCTGCCCACTTCGATGAATTTAACGGCGATTTCCTTGCTCGCCCTGAGGATCTGCTCTTCCCTTTTGTTTCGATTCATTGCAAGCCTCTTTAATTTTGTAGATATTAACCCGCTACCCGTAAGGTTCGTCACATGCATGTCCCCGTCAACCGGGGACGGCCATGTGCCAATGGGGTGGTTCCGATCCCTTGCGGAACCATCCTTCATTTGACACCCCATTGCAAATCCTCTATTTAGACCTGACCGAATGCCTTCCGATCTGGTTCGACTCCCGGATCCGCTAGTTTGAATGGGGATGGAGCCGTGCTGAGCCGCACAGCGGCAAGCAAGTCGGACACCATTGACGGCTGACAGTTCAACGGGGTTAAATTCGCATGCTTAGATATCATTTTGCCATAGTGACTGCAATTGTCTTTCTTCTGATCTCATCGGCTGGGTGTTCAGGGCCCAAGGACCGCATGCGCTCGCTGCCGCCCACTATGTCAACAGTCAATCCGGCAAAAGGGCTGCAAAAAAAGATCGGTATTGTCCTGATGCAGTCCCAGGCGTCATCGAAAGAGCGCGCGCTGGGCACCCTGTTCATGAAAACGATGATCGAGGCGCTGCATGACGAGGACGACAGCCTCAACCTGATCACCGATCAGGACGCCGATTTTCCCCCATTCCTTGCCGGTTTGGTATCTGCACCCTCAACCCGTCTGGATACGGAACCATTGGCTGCTGACGGTCGCCAGGCCGGTTTCCATGGATTGATGGCGGCGTCGGTGGTGGACGTCCGCACCTTCACCAAAAAAACCGGCATTCTGTGGTTCCGTAAACCACGGTATTTTATTGCCCTGGATCTCACAATCGAATTGGTCGATCCCTATACAACTGCCAAAATCGTCGATGCCGTCGAAGAACTGACCGTCAAGATCAGTCCAGCGGAGTATGACGCCTTCTCTTATGGGGAAACTGAGGATCTGGAAAAGATCAGCGATGTGGTGGTGGAAACCGCCGAGGATTTGGCCGAAACGGTGGCCGAGGCCATGGAGGAACTCCCGTGGCAATGCTCGGTCATCGCTGTCCATCCGGACCGGCTTATCCTGCCGGCCGGCACCAGGGCGGGGCTT
>Ga0316201_10004974_pt1 | contig 10153 bp, 9 predicted proteins | sample CS6wburrow_MG_FD_204516 | JGI IMG/M metagenome (GOLD analysis project Ga0316201, IMG submission 204516) | Coastal sediment microbial communities from Delaware Bay, Delaware, United States - CS-6 worm burrow | ecosystem: Environmental > Aquatic > Marine > Coastal > Sediment | place: USA: Delaware...
GTCGTTGCGAAAATCAGTCGGGAGAGCTTGTTCATGGAAACCACTTAATCGTCCTCGGGGAGCAATATTTAATCATTTCGGCACCGCCGAGTGAAGCCGTCAGGCAAACAAGGCGCGGTGCTGATCCGTTCCTTCGGCTTGTGCCAGCAACAGTTCGAGGTAATTGTCGGAACTCGTCGGATCACCGAACAGCAATCCCTGAACGTATGTGCAGCCGAGCTTCTGCAGGAAGTTCAGCTGTGATTCGTCTTCGACGCCTTCGGCGACGACATCCAGTTTGAGGTTCTTGCCCATCTGGATGATGGTGTCGACGATCGTCGCATCGTCCGGATTGGTGACAATGTTGCGAACGAACGATCTGTCGATTTTGAGTGTACTGATCGGAAATTGTTGCAGAGCGCTCAGCGATGAATAACCCGTGCCGAAGTCATCGATGGCCAGGTGCAGGCCGAGACCGTACAACTGGTCGAGTAACTTGATCGTGCGCTCGGGGTTCTCCATCAACGTCGTTTCGGTGATCTCGAGTTCTAGGGAGGTCGGAGATACCTCGTGGCCGCGCAATATCGAGTTGATGCGATTGATGAAATTCGGCTGGCGCAGCTGTTTCAGGGACAGGTTAACGGACACCCGGCCCGCCGACGACACCGAGCGCTGCCAGAAGCGAAAGTCTTCGCAGACCTTGTCCAGCACCCATTCGCCGATTTCGATAATCAGATTGGTCTCCTCGGCGATCGGTATGAAGTCGGACGGCAGGATAAGGCCGCGCTCCGGAAGCTCCCATCGAACCAACGCCTCTGCGCCAAACACTTCGCCTGTCTCGAGATTGTATTTCGGCTGATAGTGGACGAGCAGCTCGTCCCTCTCGAACGCCCGCCTGAGCTTGCTCTTGGTCATCAGGCGTTCGACGGTCGCCTCGTTCATCTCCGGCGTATAGAAACTAGAAACGTTCCCGCCGCTCTTCTTGGCGTGGTAGAGCGCAGCGTCCGCATTGCGGATAAGGTCGATCACGTTGGCGGCGTCCTGCGGGTAGAACGCGATTCCCATGCTCGCCGTCATGAAGACCTCGTGACCCTGAACGACAAACGGGTCCGCAAGACGGCCGAGCAGCTTCGTGGCAAGCTTGCTGGTTGCTTTGCGGCCCGACGGGTCGGGGCCATACCCGTCTATAATCACGGCAAACTCGTCACCTGCGAGGCGGCCGATGATGGAACGCTTCGGTAACTCCGCGGACAGACGTTCCGCGACGGTCTCGAGCGTCGTGTCCCCCGCCAGGTGTCCGAACGTATCGTTGATTTCCTTGAAATCGTCGATGTCGATGTAGAACAGGCAAAGGGGGTTCCTGGCCTTCCTCGCCTTGGCGATCGATCGCTGCAGCAGGTGCTGGAACTGCATGCGATTCGGGATCTTGGTCAGCGCGTCGATTCGGGCAAGATAGCGGATGCGTTTTTCGGCCCGCCGTCTTTCGGTTATGTTCTGCGCCGCATAGATACGATTATCGGATCCGTCTCCCTCGGCCTCGATAACCGAGCAGGTATAGGAGACAGGCACGGATTCGCCGAACTTGGTCTCCAGAAAAGCCTCTCTCGGCAGGCCCGAGGGAGCATGTTCCGCTAAAGAGCCGCTCATCTTCGTATCAACGACAAAATCCAGCGAGGTATCGACGAGCTCCGCTTCGTCGTAGCCGAGCATGTGCGTCGTCGCCTTGTTGACCCGCTTGATGACACCGTCCGCAGAAGTGACGATTATCGCCTCGTTCATTCCCGACAGGATGCTGTCGACATAGTCTCTCGATATGGTCGTTTTTCGCAGCTTGTCACGCATGTCGTTGAACACGGTCGCAAGCGCGCCGAGCTCGTCACCGCGGGTAGTCGGGAGGGGTTCACCGAAATCGGCGTCGCGGAGTTTCTCGGCCTGTTCCTTGAGCTGCCGGATACGCATGGTCTGATTACGTACCAGGACCCGGACGACTGCGCCGCACAGCAGCAAAGTCAGAAGCGTACCGGCGCCAATCCAGAGATAGCTCGAGCGCCTGCTCTCCGATTCCTTTGCACGCAATTGATCCGCGAACTCGGTCGATTCATCACGCAGCTGGTCGAGCTGAAACGATGCGTACAGCAGGCCGAGACGTTCGTCTTCCCAAGCGACCGGGAAAGATAGAATTACCTTATCTTCGAGCCACAACGGCTCGCGCGTCTCGTCGGGCGTAGCCGGAACACTTCCGACCTCGACACGTTCTCCGTTCGCGCTTATGAACAGCAGACCGGCCAACATCGGGTTGGTGCGCAGGATGCGATTGAGGCTCGAAACGACGGTTGTACTACGAGACGTATTGGTTTGCGCTGCAAACGTGTCAGCCGCCGCGTGAACCTGTGCGCGAGCCCGGCGTTCGAAGCTTTCTGCAAGAAAAGAATCGTGCGCCTCGGAACCGGTCTCTACGATTTGCCGCGCCAGCCAGCGATACTGAACGTAGAACATCGAGAGCATGATGACGGCGACGGCAACGCCGAGCGTTGTCGCGAACAAAACGTATCGCGGTATCTTTCTGCCGATCATGTCACCAGGTGAGCGCTTCGCGGCGCTTCTATTTGTTTTTTGACTCTCCAGGCGCGCTGGGGTGCCCTTTCACAAAGTGTAGCACCGGCGATTCCCGCAAAAAGTTGTTTCCGGTTCGGAAAATTTTACAATTGACGTGCCGCAGGACCTAGCGGTCGGTCCCGCGCTTTTCGACAAATTCGGTCGGTGCGTGCTGGGCAGTAGTCTTCATGAGGCCTTCCACGACAGCGCCCTCGGCCACGGCAATCGCATCGCCGCTGACGGTCCCTGTGATCCTGGCTGTGTCGGTGATCTCGACACGTTCTGCCGCGACGATGTCGCCTTCGACGTGCCCTGCAATGATGACGTTGCCAGCCTTGATCGTGCCTTTCCAGAAACCGTTTCGCGCCAGCGTCACCGTGCCGATCAGGTCGCAATCGCCGTCAATTTCCCCGCTGATCATGAAATCGCCATTGCCCGACAGGGTGCCGGTTATCTTGCAGCCTTCATTGATGAGTGTTGCTGGCCCGGAAGACCGGTCGCGCATTCGGCGCAAGCGTGGATCATTCATGCGGGTAGCTCTCCGGAATCGACGAAATCACGCGGCATAGTACCTGTTGCGAGGCACGCGCCGCTACTTTTCGTGGTATCCGTAACCGATCGTCTCAATGCTGACAAGGACACCGCCTTCGAACAGAAGTCGGCGCATGAATTTTCGCGGGCCGAAGTTGTAGATGTACTCGGTGACGATCACTTCCTGTACGAAGTTGCCCCATCTCGGGTAATAGAGCTCCTTGATGCCCGGCGCGTGGCGCCGGGTTATCGGCGTGTCATAAGCTCGCAGCGTCCTGCCGACGTAGCGGATCGAAGACGGTTCCCCGCAGACCTTGATGACCTCCTGTTCGTGCATGTTCACCCTGACAAGCTTGTTGCCACAACGGAACGCATGGGCCGGCAAGGCAAACAGCAGCACGCAGACAATTACGAGTAACAGGACAGATTTGCTGGTGTTGATCGTCATGACGCACCTGATTGCTTAGGCACTCGTGACGAGTTTAGGTTCCACCAGCGCGAATTCGCGCGGTTTGTATTCGCTTATGGTAAAAGGGGCGCCGTGAGCGAGGTATTCGACAAACGCCTGCGGGCACTGGCTGAAACGCCGGGCGATTTGTTTGCAGGCGGGCTGCGCGGCGTCGAGAAAGAGTGTTTGCGAATTGCGCCGACGGGACGACTTTCAACGAAGCCGCATCCGCGCGGGCTCGGTTCGGCCCTGACCAATCGCTTTATAACGACAGACTACTCCGAGGCCCTGCTCGAGTTCGTTACGCCGGCATTCGCTTCGACCTGGGAAGCGCTCCGCTGTGTCACCGACATCCACCAGTTCACCTACAAGCAGCTCGACGACGAACTGCTGTGGCCGTCGAGCATGCCGTGCCTGCTCCCGGCCGAGAAAGACATTCCGCTCGCTCGCTACGGTTCTTCGAACGTTGGTCAGATGAAGACCATCTACCGGCGCGGCCTGGGGCACCGGTACGGCCGGCAAATGCAGACGATTTCCGGCGTGCATTTCAATTACTCGCTACCGCCCGCCTTCTGGGCGAAGTACCGTGACATCGTTTGCATGGACTGCAACGAAGACCACGTACGCTCGTCACAGTACCTGGGACTGGTTCGCAATTTTCGGCGCTTTGGCTGGATCGTGCTTTATCTGTTCGGTTCTTCGCCGGCTGTCTGCAGATCGTTCGGCGACGACCTGGGCATGCCGATGCTCAATGAAAATACCTGGTACGAACCGTACGGCACTTCGCTGCGCATGAGTGACCTCGGTTACAGCAACCAGAACCAGGAGAGAATCAACATCTCACTCAATAGCCTGGACGAATACGTGCAAGACCTCTCGACCGCGATAAACACTGTCGTTCCCGAGTACGAGGCTATAGGCGTCAAGGTCGACGGTGTCTGGCAGCAGTTAAACGCTAACCTGCTGCAGATCGAAAACGAGTATTACAGCCCGATCCGACCCAAGCGCGTCGCCCGTTCCGGCGAGCGCCCGACGACTGCGCTGCAGCGGGGCGGGATCGAGTACGTAGAGATCAGGTCGCTCGACATAAACCTGTTTGATCCGAGCGGCATAAACCAGAACACGATGCGCTTCATGGAAGCTTTTCTCGTCTACTGCCTGCTGGAAGACAGTCCGTACTTCGACGATGACGCCCTCGCAGAGGTGAAACGCAATCACACGGCGACGGCGAAATATGGCAGGGACCCGAATCTCCGCCTGCTGCGCGACAGTCGCGAAATATCGTTGCGCAAATGGGCGGGACACATCGTCGAGCGCGTGCTGGCGGTCGCGGCACTGATCGACAGGGATGAGGGCGGTGACAGCTACGTACAGGCCGTCACGTCCCTGAACTCGCTTGTCGAAGAACCAGAGAATACGCCCTCGGCGCGGATGATTGCCGAGCTGCGTGATGCTGACTCGAGCTTCTTCGAGTACACGCTCGGCATGGCGAGGAGTCACCGTGATTATTTCGACGTGATCGCGTCCATGCCGGAAGCGCGCCGCATCGAGCTGCAAACCGAAGCGGCGGATTCGCTGCGCAGGCAGGCGGAGATCGAAGCGGCCGATGACGTCGGGCTTGACGACTACCTGGCGGCTTACTTTTCGCGAGACTGATCAGAACGGCAGGGGCGTGCCGTTCTTCCAGGCATATTCACGATGCAGGGTTTGCAGCCTGCGAGTCATTTTGCCAACCGTGCCGTCACCTATCTGCCGTCCGTCTGCCTCGAGCACGGGCGTGAGCTCGCCCATCGTGCCACTCGTGAAAACCTCTTGCGCTGTGTAAAGCTCGGTCAGCGACAGATTGCGCTCCTCGGCCGGAATGCCCTCCGTATCGCATATGTCGAGGATCATCTTGCGCGTTAGCCCGGGCAGGCAAGCGTCGGCGTACGGCGTGCACACGATGCCGTTGCGCAGCATGAAAAGATTGGTGTCGTTTGTTTCCGAGACGAAGCCGCTGAGATCGAGCATGATCGCGCTGTCCGCTCCGGCGACGTTCGCCTCGATCGCCGCGAGGATGTTGTTCAGCAGGTTGTTGTGGTGGATTTTCGAGTCCAGGCAGGATGGCGTATTGCGCCGTGTCGATGCAGTGATCACGCGGATCCCGTCATCCGTATAGACGGGTGGTTTCCATTCGGCCAACACGATCAGCGTACAGCCCGATTGGTTCAGGCGGGGGTTCATGCCGGACGTAATTTTTTCGCCCCGCGTAAGCGTCAGGCGGACATGCGCCTGGTCTCGCATGCCGTTGGCTTCCAGCGTGTTGAACACCGCTTGGCGGACTTCGTCTGAACCAGGCACGTCTCTGAAGGCCAGGGCCTTGGCCGAGTCCTGCAATCGCTGCAGGTGGCCGCCGAACTCGGCGATACGGCCGTCATATACGCGCAGGCCTTCCCAGACAGCATCCCCGCCCTGTACCACGCTATCAAATACCGAAACGCGCGCTTCGGCGCGCGGTTTCAGCTGGCCTCCGACATATACAAGAATTTCGGCATTACGTGGGTCAACGGGGTTCATGTATGTTCCTCAGCTCGGCAGCGAATTGCGTGCGCATAGAGTTTTTCGTACCACGGCGCACACTCCTCAAGCAGGCGTTCAAGATGCGAGGGAAAACCCTGCTTGGGTCTGTACGGCGCGAAGCCGGTGCTCTCGTGCACGACGTGGTACCAGTGCTTCGCCCAGACGCCGTCTTCGGGGCGGGCACCGGCCTCCCAGCTAAGCATCGTCTCGTCGAAGTCCAGGTCGAGGTGCCCACAGAGTTGCCGAAGGACGCCTCTCGGATCGAGCAGGAGTTCCCGCGAATCGAGAATTGCCGGGCGCTGTCCCAGCTCGCACAAGCTGAAGAACAGGTCCCATTGCTGCGCGAGGCTCGTGTCAGCGAGCGTCGCATGGGGCAGTTGTATCGTCAGCGACGGGAGCATTTCAAGCGGATCGCGGATCAGGAACACGTTGGCCGTCTTCTGCAGGAAGTCCGTGTCCATTCCGACGAGATGGTGCGCCATGTGTTTCAGGAAGAGTCGTCTGTCCGGGTTTACGTTCTGCAGATCGAGCAGCTCCCGAATGACGGCATTGCCGTCGCAGTTCATTGCCGCGATCACTTCCTCGCGTCCGGGGTGATCTGCGCCGCTGATTTCCAGGTAATGACCGTAGAGAGGTTCGTCCACGACACGTATATCGTCGCGCTGGGCGAAGCTGTACATAAGCGCAGTCGAGACGTTGCGTGGACCGGACCAGAGGTTAATTGCCGTCGTCATTGTTGTTTTGTGGACGCTTTCAGGCCGCTAGTGTGCACTCCGTCACAAATTGGCGCAATGCGCTGTGACCAGGCGGCCGATTTAACTAAACTCGGTGTTAAATACTTGTATCGCAAACATTTTTGACCGGATTACATGATCAAGACATTCATATTCGGGTTGGTATTGGGAATCGCCGGTGCGGCGGTCGCCGTCGCCTATGTTCCCGTCGTCGACCAGCATCGCGAAGCATCGATTATTGCGGTGACGCCGAATGGCGGAAACAGCGAGACGTTCCACATCAATATCCCCATGGACCGGATCATGGTTGGATCCCCGGCCAGGCGGCAGCCTCTGCCGGTAGGTTTGCAGTGGCCTGTGGATGACGGTCTTGCGAATTTGCGCAGCGAGCTCTTCAAGGTCAGGAATCAACGCGACGCGGTCATCGGCGTCGCGAGTCGCATGGCGTCGAAAGACGATGTGGCAGGCGAAGTGCTCGAGTGGGTGCTGCATTTTCCCGCGCGCGGCTCGATGTATATAAGCATGCAAAGCAACGCGGGGGAGGGCGGTCATCGCGTTGGGCGGATTCGCACCGGATCGGGTGAGTTCGAGGGTTACCAGGGGAGCTTGACGGAACGTTGGGTTGCCGATACCTCGGGCTCCGAAGATGCTCCTGCAGGCAGGATCGAACTTGTGTCGCGATTCGTGGGCGCAGGGGAGGAGTTGTGATCAGGCATCTCATTGCTCTGCTGCTCGGTATCGTCGCAGGCGCGGCCGCCTTCCTGGCGTTGCTGTATTTCAACCCGTTCACATCGCAGAATAACCTGTCGCCGCTCAGCGTTGGCTCGAACGAGGTCATGAACCTGACGTTCTCGCCGGTCGCCAGTGATTCGCTCGTCTATACGAACAACGGCGAAACACGGATCAAGCCGCACCCCGAAAAGGTGCTGCAGCTTTGGGAGGCAAGTGTAAGGCGAACCGCGGCCGCCGCGACTGTACTGTACGATAGCCGCGGCGGAATGGCGGGCGTTGGCGTCAAGTTTTCATCCGACTCGGAGGCGACCCGGTTGATGAACGGTGAGGCCATGGTGGAAAGCGTCTGGCACATCTACCTGCCGGGGCGCGGAACCCTGTTCGTCGAACAGAACGAGAATTACTGGTCCTACCTTCGGGAAATCGTCATCCCGGCTTACTGGAGTTCAGTAGACAGCTGGAAAGGCAACTGGCATGGCACGATCACGGCCGGGCCCGGCGTACTGGGGCTGGGTAGAGTCGTCGGCGGTAGCGGCGAGTTTGCCGACTTCGAAAGCAGCGTCACGGAAAGTATAACGGCCCGGGCATACTCGGTCGCACACGGTCCGGTGGCAGCCGACTCCAACTTGACGATCGAATTGCCGCTCCGCGTTGGTCAGGAAGTCGTCGCCGAAGACTAGGCCAGGTCCTTGAGCATAACGCTCGTGTCTGCGAGCTTCTCAGGCGCGATCACGGCATGGTTCTCGATCAGCGGCTTCGACTGCACGAAGTCTCTCGGAGCGTTAATAGCGTCAACCGCGATCAGGCGGCCCTGCCGGAGATACAGGCAGGCGAACGAGCGATCCTCCGGCCTGCCCCGCACCACCACCGCGTCGTAATCCTGCGACAAACCTGCGATCTGCAGTTTAAGGTCGTACTGGTCCGACCAGAACCAGGGGACCTGGCAATAGTGCGTTTCGATACCGCAGATGTTGCTGGCCGCCGTTTTTGCCTGTTCGAGCGCGTTGTGAACGGACTCGAGTCGCAGGGTTCTGCCGTAAATACCGTTGGGCTGCGACGTGCAATCGCCGATCGCGTATATATCCGGGTCTGACGTCCGGCACATATCGTCAACGATAATGCCGTCGTCGACTTCCAGGCTGCACGCCTGTGCCAGCTCCGTATTGGGCAATATCCCGACGCCGACGACAACGAGGTCGGCGGGCAGCACGGTTCCATCGTCGGTCTCCACACCACTTACACGCCCGTTGCCGCGGAATGCCCTGAGGCCGGTCGAGAGGAGAAGCTCCACCCCGCGGGAGCGGTGCTCATCCTGGTAAAAGGTCGAAACCTGCTCCGATACGACACGGCTCAAGACGCGATCTGCCATTTCGATGACCGTGACTTCAAGGCCGAGTTGGCGGGCGACGGCGGCCACCTCGAGACCTATGTAGCCGGCGCCAACGATAACGATGCGCTTCGCGGTCCTGGTATCGGCATGGATACCGTCGACATCGCCAATGTTGCGCAGGTAGTGAATCCCGTCGAGGTCCGATCCGGCAACGGGAAGCCGCCGTGCGCGGGAGCCGGTGGCCATGACCAAGGTATCGAAACCCAGTTGTTCGCCTTCATCTGTCCGGACGCATCCGGCCTCCCTGTCGACCTCGCGGATGTGCGTATCGAGATAAACCTCGATCTGCGGGTCGTCGTAGAAGGACGCCGGTTTGAAGTACAGCCGTTCCGGCGGCATTTCGCCGGACAGGAATTTCTTGGACAGCGGCGGTCGCTGGTAGGGAAGGTAGGGTTCGTCGCCAACAAGCACGATACGGCCCTCGTACTTGTGTTGTTTGAGCGTGGCGACCACCTGGCCCGCACCGTGACCGGCGCCCGCGATCAAGACCGTTGGACTCATGCAATCTTCCTGCCGGTTCAGACCGGCTGTAACGGCCAGAGTATTGGCAGCAGCACCATGACCGTGATGAACACGACGAGCGTCAACGGCACGCCGACCCTGAGGTAGTCGATGAAGCGATATCCACCCGGACCCATGACGAGAATATTCGCAGGGTGCGAGATCGGACTCGTAAAGCTCGCCGATGCTGCCATTGCGACGGCCATCATTGCTGTCTCAGGCGCGAGTCCCATGTCGGACATGGCCGACAGAACGATCGGCGACATCAGCACGACGAGAGCGGCCGTCGGGATGATCATCGTCGCCATTGCGGTAAGGACGTAGAGTCCCATGATGACGGGCCAAGGACCCGCGTCACCAAGGAGAATCATGACCTGCCCGGCCAGGTAGGTTGCGGCACCGGTGTCCTGCATCGCCGTACCCAGGGGTAACATGCCAGCTATGAGAAAGATGGCCCGCCAGTCAATGGCACGGTATGCCTGCTCCATGTTCAGGCAGCCTGTCAGCACCATGACGGCACTGCCTGCAACGGCGGCAACAGCGATGGGGAGATAGCCGAATAAAACGCTCAGAACGACGGCGAGCATGATGGCTGCCGCGAGCGGCGCACGGCGGGTATCGGGCGGTTCCTGGCCGAGAGGCGTCAGCACGAGGAAGTCTGTGTCAGACGACAGCAGCGCAAGA
>Ga0316201_10004975_pt1 | contig 10153 bp, 5 predicted proteins | sample CS6wburrow_MG_FD_204516 | JGI IMG/M metagenome (GOLD analysis project Ga0316201, IMG submission 204516) | Coastal sediment microbial communities from Delaware Bay, Delaware, United States - CS-6 worm burrow | ecosystem: Environmental > Aquatic > Marine > Coastal > Sediment | place: USA: Delaware...
CATTTTCAATATTGCTTAAACTTATTTAGCCTCAGCGTAGCGTCTTTCAACTTCATTCCAGTTAATCACATTAAAGAAAGCTTCAATATAATCTGGTCTTCTGTTTTGATAATTTAAATAGTAAGCATGTTCCCACACATCTAATCCTAATATTGGAGTTCCTCCACAAGTCACACCTGGCATTAGTGGATTATCTTGGTTTGGAGTAGAGCACACTTCAACTTTTCCACCTTTATGCACACACAACCAAGCCCATCCAGAACCAAATTGTGTTGCAGCAGCTTTAGAAAAAACATCTTTAAACGCTTCGAAAGAGCCATAAGCTGCTTCAATGGCATCTTTTAAATCTCCCGATAAACGTCCTTTACCTTCAGGGTTCATAACCTCCCAAAACAATGAATGATTATAAAAACCACCACCATTATTTCTTACTCCTCCGTTACTCATGTCTAAATTAGCAAGTATATTCTCTATAGATTTACCTTCTAAAACTGTTCCTTCGGTTGCAGCATTAAGTTTAGTTGTATATCCATTATGGTGTTTAGTATGATGAATCTCCATAGTGCGAGCATCAATATTTGGTTCTAAAGCATCATAAGCGTATTTTAATTTTGGTAATTCAAAAGCCATAGTCTTAAGTTTTTATGTTAATATTTCAATTTCAACAAATTTACAATATTGAAAACAAGAAAGTCTAAATTAATTATTAAGATTGCCTATTTTGGTATAAAATTTTTCACTTGAAAAACTCACCTTATAAAATCTATAATGCCTCTGCTGGTAGTGGAAAAACATTTACGCTCGCAAAATCGTATCTAAAAATATTGATTCAGTCTAATAATCTCGATCAATTTAAATCCATTTTGGCTCTTACATTTACTAATAAAGCCGTTGGTGAAATGAAAGAACGCATTATAGATATGCTAAAGTCTTTTTCATCTGAAGAAAGCCTAACCAAACCTCACCCGATGTTCGAGGCCATTTGTGATGAATTATCCATTTCGCCTAAATCGCTTCATAATAAGTCTAAACAAATCTTAAAACATATTATTCATAACTATGGTGCCTTCGATATTTCTACAATAGACGGTTTTACGCACAGAGTTATTAGGACTTTTGCGCACGATTTAAAATTGCCAATAAATTTTGAAGTAGAATTAGACCAAGAACGTCTATTGAGTGAAGCTGTTGATAGCCTAATTGCTAGAGCTGGAAGTGACAAAACGTTAACAAATGTATTAATCGATTTTGCAATAGAGAAAGCAGATGATGACAAAAGCTGGGATATTAGTTACGACTTTAATAAGATTTCGAAACTCTTAGTTAATGAAAACGATTTTTCTGCAATCGATTCTTTAAAAGATAAATCCATCGAGGATTTTAAACAATTAAAAGAACTGCTGTTTAAGCAAATATTGGTGCTCGAAGATGCTATTGTAAAAACCGCAGAAGCAACCTTAACTTTGTTAGAAGAGTCTGGATTACAATTTGATGATTTTAATCGAAAATCGCTTCCAAATCACTTTAACAACCTCAGTCATAAAAGATTTACTATTGGTTTTGATGCTGCATGGCAGAATGACTTGGTTGAAGGAAATACACTTTATCCAAAAAGAGTTACAGAAATCATCGCCTCAACTATTGAAAGCATTCAGCCTAATTTAGCTGAAGCCTTTACCAAAACAAAAATCTTGATTTTTGAATTAAAACTTAAAAAAGGATTTTATAAAAACATAACTCCACTTTCCGTTTTAAATGCGATTCAGCACGAGTTAAATGCTTTAAAAGAAGAGCAGAATAAAATGCTTATTTCAGAATTTAATAAAATTATAAGTAATGAAATAAAAGACCAACCCACTCCATTTATTTATGAACGTTTGGGTGAAAAATTTAAACATTATTTTATTGACGAGTTTCAAGATACTTCTAAAATGCAATGGGGAAACTTAGTGCCTTTATTAGACAATGCGCTCTCAGCAGCCAATGGTTCTGCCATGTTGGTTGGTGATGCCAAACAAGCCATTTACAGATGGCGAGGAGGTGAAGCAGAACAATTTATAAGTCTATACAACACTTCTGAAAATCCATTTCAGATTGAAGCAGAAGTTTTATCCTTAAGCACTAACTATAGAAGTGCAAAAGAAATTATCAATTTTAATAATTCATTTTTTAAATTTTTAAGCGATTATCATTTTAGTCTTTTAGATTATGCTGAGCTGTATCAGAACGCTGATCAGAATACACATAATAAGACAGAAGGGTATGTTAATCTCAACTTTTTAGATATTCAAAAAGAAGATGATGCATCAGAACTATATGCGTCACAAGTATTAGAAACTATAAACAAATGTGTTGCTAATGGCTTTTCTTTAGATGATATCTGTGTTTTAGTTAGAAAGCGAAAAGAGGGTGTCATTATCGCTAATTACCTCAGTGAAAAAGGTCTAAAAATTACATCTTCAGAGACTTTACTTTTAAAAAATTCGGGCAAAGTTATTTTTATTACAGCATTTTTAAAATTGCTATTACAGCCTAATAATGATAGTCTTAAAGTTGAATTGCTTTCATTTTTAGCAGAACAATATCAAATCGATGACAAACATTTATTTTTTACAACATATCTAAACAGCAACTTAGATGACATGTTTGAAGGGTTAAAGCAATTACATGTTTTCATTAATAGAGAAGAATTACTTCAGCTTCCACTTTATGAGCTTGCTGAACATATCGTTAGAGTTTTTAAGCTTAACGAAAAATCGGATGCATATCTTCAGTTTTTTATGGATGTCGTATTAGAGTTTACACAAAAACAAAATTCGGACTTAGCAGCATTCATTAACTATTATGAAAAAAAACAAGATAACCTAAGTGTTGTTTCACCTGATAATTTGAATGCAGTTAAAATTATGACCATTCATAAATCAAAAGGTTTAGAATTTCCGATTGTAATATTTCCGTTTGCAGATCTCGATATCTATAGAGAATTAGAGCCTAAAGTTTGGTTTCCTGTTAAGGAGGAAGATTATGACGGCTTTAACAACTTGCTTCTTAATTACAATAAGGATATAGAGCATTTTGGGGACATCGGTAATGACATATACCAAACACACCAATCGCAATTAGAATTAGACAACATTAATTTACTTTATGTAGTATTAACAAGGGCCGTTGAACAACTTTATGTTATCTCAAAAAAAGATATAAGCTCTAAAGGTGTTGTAAGCGAAAAAACATATGCTGGTATGTTTATATCTTATCTGCAACAGCAAGGGAAATGGTTGGATAATCAATTGAGTTATAGCTTTGGTAATTTGAACCAAAAAGAAAAAAGTTTAGAAAAAGTGAATGCCTTTGTGCCTCTAAAATTTATTTCAGTACCAAAAGAAGATCATAATTTAAGCATCATTACCAAAGCAGGATTACTTTGGGACACAAAACAAGAAAAAGCTATAGAACGTGGCAATTTAGTGCATTTAGTGTTGTCTAAAATCAAAACAAATCAAGATGTTGATTTCGCTTTCAACGAATTATTAGTTTCTGGAGATATTACAAAAGAAAATATGGATGTTCTAAGGACTTTAGTTACTAATGTGATACAACATCCAAAACTCAATCTCTACTTTCAAGACGATTTCAAAATTTATAATGAACGTGATATTATTACAAATTATGGTCAACTTTTAAGACCAGATCGTTTAAATATCAATTCAAAAAATGAAGTAATTATTATTGACTACAAAACAGGTGATCAAAAATCGTTTCATAAATCTCAACTAAATGATTATGAAACTGTTTTAAAACAGATGAATTTGATTGTAACTAACAAAATACTCGTATACATAAATGACACTATTGATGTTATTGAAGTCTAACGAATAGATAGTATCTTTGCTCAACAACTAAATTAAAAACCATGTACGGAGATATAAAAACACACTTACAGCAAGAAATTGAATCTATAAAAGATGCTGGTCTATTTAAAGAAGAACGCATCATAACCTCTCCACAAGGAGCAGAAATAACGCTAAATACTGGGCAGAAAGTTTTAAACTTCTGCGCTAATAATTATTTGGGGTTATCATCACATCCAGATGTTGTGCAAGCTGCTAAAGACACTCTAGATTCACATGGCTTTGGGATGTCATCTGTTAGATTTATCTGTGGCACACAAGATATTCATAAAGAACTAGAACAAAAGATAGCTGATTTCTATGGTACAGAAGACACTATATTATATGCAGCCGCTTTTGATGCTAATGGAGGTGTGTTTGAACCATTATTATCTAAGGAAGATGCCATTATATCGGATTCTTTAAATCATGCTTCAATTATTGATGGTGTAAGATTATGTAAAGCTGCTAGATATCGCTATCAAAATAGCGATATGGCAGACCTAGAAAAACAACTAATTGCAGCGAACGAAAACGGCGCACGTTATAAACTCATTGTAACAGATGGAGTGTTTTCTATGGATGGCTTAGTTGCACCCTTAGACAAAATATGTGATTTGGCTGATAAATATGATGCTATGGTTATGATAGATGAATGTCACGCGACTGGTTTTATTGGAGAAACAGGTATTGGAACCCTTGAAGAAAAAGGTGTGCTTGGAAGAATTGATATTATTACTGGCACTTTAGGTAAAGCTATGGGAGGGGCAATGGGAGGTTATACCACAGCTAAAAAAGAGATTGTTGAATTATTACGTCAACGCTCTAGACCTTATTTATTTTCAAATTCTTTGGCTCCAGCTATAGTTGGAGCTTCTATTAAGGTATTTGATATGCTCAAAAACGATACATCGTTAAGGGATAAAGTAGATTGGAACACAAAATACTTTAAAAAAGGAATGAAAGAAGCAGGTTTTGATATTATTGATGGTGACTCAGCCATTGTACCCGTAATGTTATATGATGCAAAACTATCTCAAACTATGGCAAATATGCTATTAGAAGAAGGTGTGTATGTGATTGGTTTCTTTTACCCTGTAGTACCAAAAGATAAAGCCAGAATTAGAGTACAACTATCTGCTGCTCATGATAAAACCCAATTAGACAAAGCCATTTCGGCATTTATTAAAGTAGGCAAAAAGCTAAATATTATTTAAATTGGTTACAAACTCGCTAATTTAGGGCGATATAACAATATTTTTTTATATTTGTCTTTGTTAATAAAGTTTAACAACTTACTTTTGCCAACAATTAACACTTAAAAATTAAAATTAATTAGTATGAAAAATCTTAGCAGATTATTTTTTGTCGCAGTGCTTCTTATAAGTTTTAGCACTTCAAATGCTCAAGACAAGAACAATCCATGGTCTATTACAATCGGAACTAATGCAGTTGATGCATATCCTGTAGGAGAAGACACACCTCAAGGTGATTATTTTGACGAATACTTTAACGTTACAGATCACTGGAATATTATGCCATCAATATCTAACATTGGTGTATCTAGATACCTTAGTGATGGTTTTACTTTTAACGCTAGTGGTTCAATAAATAAAATTGAGAAGTTTGGTTCTAATTTTGACCCTGAAACAGGTGTAGAATCTACGAATCTTGTTGATGATTTAACATACTACGCTATCGATGGTGGAGTTTCTTACAGCTTTATGGAATTAATTAAGTCTAACAAATTCGACCCTTATTTAGGTGTTGGTGGTGGTTACACTTGGTTAGATGATATCGGAGCTGGTACTTTAAACGGAACACTAGGTCTTAAATTTTGGATCAACGAAAAATTAGGTGTAGTAGCGCAATCTACTTACAAGCATGCTTTCGAAGATTACTTACCAAAGCATTTCCAACATTCTATTGGTGTTACATTTAAGTTTGGTGGTACTGATACTGATAACGATGGTATCTACGATCAAGATGATGCTTGTCCAGAAGAAGCTGGTTTAGAGATCTTTAATGGTTGCCCAGATTCTGATAATGACGGTATACAAGATTCTAAAGACGATTGTCCTAATACTGCAGGTTTAGCTGAATTTAACGGTTGTCCTGATGGTGATGGTGATGGTGTAATGGATAAAGATGATAAGTGTCCTACTGTTGCTGGTTTAAAAGCTTTAATGGGATGTCCTGATGCTGATGGTGATGGTGTTGCCGATGCTGATGATAACTGTCCTAACGAATCAGGTCCTGCTGCAAACAGTGGTTGCCCTTGGCCAGATACTGATGGTGATGGTATATTAGACAAAGATGATAAATGTCCTAATGAAGTTGGTACAGCTGCAAACAATGGTTGTCCAGAAGTTAAGCCAACTGTAGAAGTAGTGAAAGCTTTAAATACTTATGCAAGATCTATCTTGTTTGATACAGGTAAAGCTTCTTTCAAAAACGAAACTGATAAAGTATTACAAGCAATGGTTGTAATCTTTAAAGAATACCCAAAAGCAGATTTCGCAATCGAAGGTCATACTGATAGTGTAGGTTCTAAATCTACTAATCAAGCTTTATCTAGTAGAAGAGCTAACGCGGTAAGAGATTACTTAGTTGCTAACGGAATTAGTGCTGCAAGATTAACTGCTGAAGGTTTCGGTGAGTCTAATCCTATCGCTAACAACAAAACTAGAGCTGGTAGAAAAGAAAACAGACGTGTAGAGGTGAAGTTGAAAAACTAATTATATCTCTAAAATATATTAAAAAAACGCTCCGAAACCCGGAGCGTTTTTTATTTTTATAAAATGATTAGTTTTATAAAAAGTGTATTAGTTGATCTTAAGAGCAAAGGCTTAAAACTAGAAGATTTATATTTTATCCTACCTAGCAAACGTGCAGGTGTTTTTTTAAAACATCACCTTTCTACTATATTAGACCAGCCCATTTTTGCACCACACATTCTTAGTATAGAAGAATTTGTAGAAGAATTATCTGGGTTACAAAGTGTGCCAAACACAGAATTACTTTTTAGATTATACGAAACTTATAAAAGTCTTACCAAAGAAAAGGACCTAGAACCTTTTGATTCATTCTCTAAATGGGCACAAATATTACTTCAAGATTTTAACGAGATTGATCGTTACCTCATACCGCAAGAACACATATTTGATTATCTAAATGCCATAAAAGAACTCAATCATTGGTCTTTAGAAACTGAACAAACGAGTTTAATAAAAAACCATTTAAAATTCTGGAAACAACTTAAGGAATATTATCTAAAGTTTACGGAATCCCTTCTTCATAATAAACAAGGTTATCAAGGTCTAATTTATAGAGAAGCAGCCGAAAACCTTGAGATATATATTGAAAACAACAGTAATAAAAAACATATTTTCCTTGGCTTTAACGCTTTAAACGAATCAGAATCACAAATTATACAGGGTTTACTGCAAAATGATTTAGCACATATATATTGGGATATAGACAGGACATTCATTGACGACGCCATCCACGATGCTGGACTGTTTACAAGAGCGCACAGACAAAAGTGGAACTACTTTAAGAATCAATCTTTTAATTGGATTACAACGCATTATAGCGAGCCGAAAAACATAGAAGTTATTGGAATCCCTAAACTTGTTGGTCAAGCAAAATATATTGGCCAGCTTTTAGGAGAGCTAAGTAAAACCAACAAAAGTCTATCAAGTGTAGCTGTAGTATTAGGAGAAGAAAATCTATTAATGCCTGTGCTCAATTCTATTCCTAAAGCCATCTCTAAGCTCAATGTTACAATGGGTTTATCTTTGCAGTTTGCACCACTGGCTTCATTTTTTGAGCATTTGTTTTCTGTTCACAAAAACAACCCAAGCAACTTCTACTATAAAGACGTTATCGCTATACTTTCTCACACATCTATATATCCATTATTTGAAAATGAATCTAGTAATGTGTCTAGTGCTATCATAGATTATATTCAAAAAAACAATCTGGTTTATATTACAGTAAATGAATTAAAACCAATTGTCAGTTCGCACAAAGAACTTATCAATATATTATTTAAACCCTGGAACGATAACTCCGAACATGCGCTAAAAATATGCTCTAATCTTATTTTTAAGATTAAAGTTAACTTAGATACTAATAAGCGAGGTAATAGCCTAGAACTCGAATATTTATATCGTTTCAACACTTTATTTAATCAAGTTTCAGAACTAAACAACAACTATAAATACCTCAACACTATTGGGTCTTTGCATTCTATATATAAAGAATTATTAAGTTCTGAAACATTAGACTTTAAAGGAGAACCACTAGAGGGTCTTCAAATTATGGGAATGTTAGAATCTCGTGTTTTAGATTTTGAAACGGTTATAATTAGCTCTGTGAATGAAGGAATTTTACCCTCAGGGAAAACAAACAATTCTTTTATTCCATTTGATGTCAAGGTCGAAAACAACCTCCCTACTTTTAAAGAAAAAGATGCTGTATATACCTATCATTTCTATAGACTTTTACAACGTGCTAAAAACGTGTATATACTTTATAATACAGAGATTGATGTTCTAAAAGGTGGAGAGAAAAGTAGATTTATAACACAACTAGAAATTGAGAATATTCATAAAATAAAGCATACTATAGTTTCGCCTGAAGTGCCAATTATTGAAAAGCAACTAAAGCAGATTTCTAAGACTTCGTTGGTCTTAGAGAAGCTAAAAGTGCTTGCTTTTAAAGGGTTTTCTCCTTCGTCTTTAACTAATTATATTAGAAATCCAATTGATTTCTATTTCGAAAAAATCCTTAGCATAAAAGAATTTGAAGATGTTGAAGAAAATATTGCTGCAAATACTTTAGGCTCTGTAATTCATAACACACTAGAAGATTTTTATAAGCCACTTGAGGGTAAATTTTTAACTATTGATCACCTTAAAGCTTTTAAAAAGCAAATTAAGTTAACTGTTACAAAACACTTTAAAGACCTTTATAATAAAGGCGATTTCTCTAAAGGAAAAAACCTTATTATCTTTGAAATTGCACAACGCTATATTTTAAACTTTATCAATTTAGAAATTGAAAGCCTTAAAGATGGTAACCAAATAAAAATCCTTGCTATTGAAGCGGATGAGGTTATTAATATTAAAGTTGAAGGCTTAGATTTTCCTATTAAACTAAAAGGTAAAGTAGATAGAATCGATGAGTTTAATGGTACAACAAGAGTTGTAGATTATAAATCTGGGAAGGTAGAACAAAACAAGGTCGAGATTGTAAATTGGGAAGCTTTAACGACGGATTACGAAAAATACAGTAAGTCTTTTCAAATTTTATGCTATGCTTATATGATGCATAAAAAAAACTTAATTGAATTGCCTATTGAAGCTGGTATTATATCATTTAAAAACCTAAACGCAGGTTTATTAAAGTTTGGTAAAAAAGAAGCTTCACACAGTAGAACAAAAGACCAAATGATTACAGAGGAAACTCTCAACAATTTTGAAATAGAACTTAAAAAACTCATTTTAGAAATCTGTAGCTCTAACATAGATTTTATTGAAAAAGAAATCGACTAATGCAAATCAAAAAAAATATCATAATAAACCGACCGAATAAAAAACCAATTCTAATCGATACTTTTTATTCTGAAGATAAAACGAATCAGCCAATTGTAATTTTTTGTCATGGCTACAAGGGGTTTAAAGATTGGGGAGCTTGGGGTTTAATGGCTGAGCATATTGCTAAAGCAGGATATTGTTTTATTAAATTCAATTTTTCTCACAATGGTGGAACTATTGAAAACCCTATTGATTTTCCAGATTTAGAAGCTTTTGGAAATAACAACTATACTAAGGAACTAGACGATTTAAATGATGTTATGGATTGGGCCCAAAACCATTTTAAAGATAATCCACATATAGCTTTTAATCAAATTAATTTAATTGGTCATAGTCGCGGTGGAGGTATTGCAATTCTCAAATCATTTGAGGATAACAGAATTTCAAAACTTATAACATTGGCTAGTGTAAGTGATTTTGGATCTAGATTTGGTAAAGGAGACGAAATCCAAGAATGGAAAGAAAATGGCGTTAAATATGTCCTTAATGGCAGAACAAAACAGCAAATGCCTCATTATTATCAATTTTTTGAAGATTTTAAAGCTAATAATGACCGTCTTGATATTGAATCTGCCACCATGGGATTAGAAATTCCAATGCTAATTATTCATGGTAATAATGATACTTCAGTTAGTTTGGATGAGGCTAATGCGTTAGAAC
>Ga0316201_10004976_pt1 | contig 10152 bp, 10 predicted proteins | sample CS6wburrow_MG_FD_204516 | JGI IMG/M metagenome (GOLD analysis project Ga0316201, IMG submission 204516) | Coastal sediment microbial communities from Delaware Bay, Delaware, United States - CS-6 worm burrow | ecosystem: Environmental > Aquatic > Marine > Coastal > Sediment | place: USA...
AGTCTTGAAACTGGTCTCCACCTCGAGAAATCCAGTCGCAGAGATGGGGCCAAAATTCAGGTCATCGAAGGGCCTGCGCACCTTGCCATCGTTATCCGTGCCGAAGTAGTTGAAGGTCGCGCGCCAGCGGTCAGTAAAGCGCCAGCGGGCACCAAAGGCCGGCGTGGTATTGCCGTCGGCCACGTTCAGGTCGTCGGTGCTCAGCTTGTCCGTCGGCTCGCCCTGGTTAGTCGAACTGAAGGTACCCTTGGCATCCAGGTAGGTCGCTCCAAGACGGAAACTCCATGATTCATCCAGGACCGGATTAAGCGAATTGCCGGCTGCCTGTGCCGTACTTGATACAAGTACCGCCAGCAGCAGCCCGAATGTCGGGTATTTCATGTTACGTCTCCTGAATAACCATCTGGTTTGAATGCCGAATTGCGCGGATTCTCTCACAATTTGGCCTGCCACGTGCATTCAGCACAGTAAGAGGGTTACCAGTCCGCTGACATCTGTCGGTACTTCGCCATGGCCCAGTCACTAATCTCGCCGAAATTCCAGCGAATACCAATGGTAAAGGTATCATCCAGCGGTGTCCCGTCTGCCAGGCGACCGCCATCAAGCCGGTAATTGGCATAGACCATGTTCTGGAATCCTTCCGGTGCGTAGCGCAGGCCGATCACGCCATACTGGACCCGGTAATCACCGGCGTTGGTGTCATCGCTGTCGGGGCGCAGCACATTCCAGCCGCCGGTGACCCATATCCTGTCCCGCAGCTGGTACTGGCCATACACCTCCCAGCCCCAGCCATCGAAATACTGGCCCTCGTCGGTCGTTTCATGGTTCAGCAGGCGCGAGACAACGCTGCTGGCATACCAGTTATCGGAAAATTGACGTAGCCCGACCAGCATCGCCTCGGCATCACCGTCCAGGCCTGCCTCGCGAACCTTCGAGTCATCAAGGTCATCGATCTCGGCTATGTTGTAGGCCAGCCCCAGTGACACATCTGACCGAAGGGTATACAGCGCACTCAGCCCGACCGCACTGCCATACTCCGCGTCACCCACCTGCGGAATGGGGCGTCCCTGCTGCACCTGCAGATTCAGGTTAAAGGGCTTGAGGCCTATTCGCTGCGGCAAGGCACCGAAGTGCAGGCGTGTCTGGATCACCTGGTCCGCCCTGCCCGTGCCGGTGGCACCGCCATCGGTGCCGGCATTGTAGGTACCGGTGGCACTGCCGCCGGTACCGGCAAAACGGTCGGTGAACCCGGCCACCTTGTAGTACGTTGACCAGTTCTTGCCAAAGGTCAGGAACAGGTCAGACGCCTCGAAGCCGAAATACAACAGGCGCTTGAAGAAACTGTTGCCTTCGTCACCCTCCGGCGCATTGTTCTTGGGATCGAAAATGAAGTCCAGTTCATTGAGAAGATTGAAACCCAGCTCGGCACGGCCGAAGACCTGCAGCTTGCGTAACAACTGGTAGTGACCGTCGATTCCGATTCGGGAACCGCCGTCGGCCAGGTTGAAATCACCATCGGTTTTACGCATGCGCAGGCGGTAGTTGCCATAGATGTTAAAGTCCCGGTCCCTGACGGCCTCCTGTTCCGGTGTTTCCGGTGAAATTACCTCGCGCTCGGCCAGCGGATCCTCACTCGCCTCCGCCTCACGTGTGACCGCCTCTTCACTGGCCACGCTCTTTTCTTTCTTGTCACCCACAGGTTCAGCATCCGCCGGGGTCGACTGCTGCACAGTGTCAATCGCCTGCTGAGCAGACAGTACGCCCGGAAGCAGACACAAGAGCACGATTGTTAGCGCAACTTTCATGGAGCGCACATCATTCAAGCGATTTTTCCATACGCCTGTGCTGAATACCTGCAACTTCAAAGTTCTCGCCGTGCGCCACGAAGCCTGACTGTTGATAAAAGCTGACAGCATTCTCCTGGGCAAGCAGGAACACGCATGTATGCCCCTGCAGGCGGGCATGTTCAAGCAGGGCCGCCAGGATGGCATTGCCGACACCCTGGCCTCGCCAGGCCTTCAGCACGGCCATGCGCCCTATCTGTCCGTCCGGCTTGATCCGGCCTGCACCGATGGGCTTGCCGTCGTGATCACACACAAGGATATGATGACTGCCCGCATCGTGGTCATCCAGCTCAAGCGACTCCGGCACGCCTTGCTCGTCGACAAACACCGCACGGCGCACGGCCGTCAGCGCCGACTGGTTGATCTGCCACGCGCCTTGCGTCAGCTTAAATGCTGTTTCAGATTGAGTACGACCCATTCAAATGCCGCGCCTGAAGGCCCCCGCAGGACAGGTAAGGTGCGCCCATTGTAATAACCCGGCAAGATATGCCAAGTGTCTAGTGTACGATCATGCGCCGAGGCCGAATGAATTCGGCCCTACATCACGTCAATCCACTCTCTGCGGGGTCGAATTTATTCGACCGGCTACATCACGGCAGCCCCCTGTAGGGTCGAATTCATTCGACCGATCGGGTGTCATTACGACCTGTCTGTAAAATATGCATCGCAGGCCCAATGAATTTGGCCCTACAACCAGATGCCCCCTGTAGGGTCGAATTTATTCGACCGACCGGGTGGAAAGGTCGGGTGATTAATCCTCGCGTTCCTCGATCCAGGCCATCTGGATCGCCTCGAGGATGCGTTCACCGCAGTGTTCCGGGTCGTCGTCGAAGTCGTCCAGTGCCACTACCCAGTTGCGCAGTTCCACGAAATTCACCTGCAGGGGATCGGCGTCGGGATGACCCTCGTCAAGTTCGATGGCGATATCCAGTGTATCGGTCCATTTCAGCGCCATGTCAGACTCCTAGTGGTTCTCACTGACCATGTTGATGGTGTATTTCGGGATCTCCACAACGAGATCCTCGTTCGCCACCACCGCCTGGCAGCTCAACCGCGAATCAGGATCCAGGCCCCAGGCCTTGTCCAGCAGGTCATCCTCATCCTCATCGGACTCGTTCAGGGAGTCACTGCCCTCGCGGATATATACATGGCAGGTCGTGCAGGCACAGGATTTTTCACAGGCGTGCTCGATCTCGATGCCGTGTTGCAGCGCAGCATCACAGATGGTGACACCCGGCTCGGCCTCGACGACGGCGCCATCGGGACAGATCTCCTCGTGTGGCAGAAAGATTATTTGTGGCATAACAACGATCTCGTTAACAATTATCTGATGGCTCAGGCTGCTTCATTTACACGGGGTGCCTACGGCGCATTGAATTCGTCGACCTTGTGACCGGCCATGGCGCTGCGAATACTGCTGTTCATGCGCCGCTCCACATAACCGCTACTGGCCTGCTCGACAGCCGCGATCGCACGCTTTATCTCACGGTAATCATCGCCGCGGCGCACGGCTGCAAGCGCCTGCGCGGCGGCATCAATGGATTTTCGTTCAGCATCGCCGAGCAGTTCATCTGCGTCACTCGCCAGTGCAGAATGCAGCGCCTCCAGCACGCGGTCGGCCTCGACCTGCTCCTCGCGCAGACGCCGCAGATCGCGGTCTCCGGCTGCAGAATCCATGGAGTCGCGCAGCATGGTTTCAATTTCATTGTCACTCAGGCCATAGGACGGCTTCACGTCGATGCCGCTGGTGACACCCTGCGTCTGTTCCTCCGCGGTCACGCTCAGCAAGCCGTCCGCATCGACCTGGAAGGTGACCTTGATGCGTGCCGCCCCGGCCACCATGGGCGGAATTCCTCGCAGCTCGAAACGGGCGAGCGAGCGACAGTCATCGACCAGTTCACGTTCGCCCTGCACGACGTGCAGTGACATGGCGGTCTGGCCATCCTTGAAGGTGGTGAACTCCTGTGCACGCGCCGTGGGGATGGTGCTATTGCGCTGGATAATCTTTTCCGACAGGCCACCCATGGTCTCGATACCCAGTGACAGCGGTATCACGTCCAGCAACAGCATCTCGCTATCGGGCTTGTTGCCGGCCAGTATGTCCGCCTGGATGGCAGCACCGACGGCAACCACCCTGTCGGGGTCGATATCGACCATCGGCTCGGTCTTGAAAAAACCGGCGACACGCTCGCGCACCAGCGGTATCCGGGTGGAACCACCCACCATGACCACCGACTGGACATCGCCGGCACGGATACCGGCATCCCGCAAGGCGCGTCGGCACGGGCCCAGCGTCTTCTCGACCAGCGGTGCAATCAATTCATCAAGGCGATCGCGCGTGAGTTCACCGGTCCAGTTAGCAGTGCCGTCCAGCTCAAGCACAACCGTGGTCGAGGTCTGTTCAGACAGGGCTTCTTTCGCGGTGCGCGCGGCCAGCATCAGGCGGCGCATATCGACGTGGCTGGCGCCTGCCTGCATACCGGCCTGCTGCATGATCCAGTCAGCGACCAGGCGGTCAAGGTCATCGCCGCCCAGCGCGGTGTCACCCGCGGTGGACATCACCTCGAAAACCCCCTTGTTGAGCCGCAGTATCGATACATCAAACGTGCCCCCACCCAGGTCATAGATTGCCGTGATGCCGTCACCGCCCTGGTCCAGCCCATAGGCGACCGCGGCGGCGGTTGGCTCGTTCAGCAAGCGCAGGACATTCAGGCCCGCCAGCCGCGCCGCATCCTTGGTCGCCTGGCGTTGCGCATCATCAAAGTAGGCCGGCACGGTTACGACCACGCCGGCCAGTTCACCGCCGAGGCTCTCCTCGGCACGCGTCTTCAGGGTGCGCAGGATCTCCGCCGAGACCTCGACCGGGCTGACATCACCGCCGGCGGTATGCAGCAGGGGCATGCCACTGGAACCCGGTACAAACTCATAGGGCAGATGCTCGGCGAGGGTCTTGACGTCCTCGACACCGCGACCCATCAGGCGCTTCACCGAGGCAATCGTGTTCAGGGGATCTTCTGTCGCCGCGGCCAGTGCGTCATAACCCACAACCGGGGCAGCGTCTGCACGGTAACGCACCACGGAGGGCAGTAAATGGCGAGCGTCTTTGTCCGGCAGGGTGTCAGTCACACCACTGCGCACACTCGCGACCAGGGAATTGGTCGTACCGAGGTCGATACCGGCGGCAAGCCGGTGCTGGTGTGGCGCGGTGGATTCGCCGGGTTCGGATATCTGTAACAGGGCCATGATGGGGTAACTAGATTTTTACGGGTAGCGTTCCTTTACTATATAACATTGTGCCCTGTCTCTTCTGCCGGACAATAGCTGTCGGGAGAAACAGGACTTCATGCCAGCTCATCCTCAAGTTCGACTTCCAGCTCCATGGCCTCATCCTGCAGCTTCCTGAAGAACTGCATGCGGGTCAGACAGTCGGCGGCCTGCTGCAGGTCGGCTGCGGCGCCACTGTCAAGCTGCTGCCGGAGTTCGCCGAGCAGTTGGTCAAGGTCGCCATCGATACGCTCCATGATCTCGCCAAGCACCGCAAAGGCATCATCGGCCTCGCGCACCTCGCCAAGCGCCTCGCGCAATTCCATCTGTTCCATCAGGAAGGCGGTATCGCTGGTCGTGTGGTGCTCGTCATCAAAACGGTAGCCCTGTAACTCGAGCAGGTAGCGCCCGCGCCTCAGCGGGTCCTTCAGAATCCGGTAGCCCTCGTTCAGCAGGGTTGCCTGCTGCATGGACAGCCGACGCTCCTGGTCACTGGCATTCACAAAGCGATCAGGGTGCACGGCACGCTGGCTGTCGCGGTAACGCTCATCCAGCAGGGCCGCGTCCACGTCAAAGGATTGCGGCAGGTCAAAGCGCTGGAAATGGGTTGTGGAATGATCCGCAGCCATGGGAACAACACACCGGATGTTTATCGTGTTGTCAGCGAGGCGCCGACATCAGACGTTGAAGCTCTCCCCGCAGCCACACATATCCTTGACGTTGGGATTGTTGAACTTGAAGCCCTCGTTGAGACCTTCCTTGGCATAGTCGAGCTCGGTACCGTCGAGATACACCAGGCTCTTCGGGTTGATCAATACCTTCACACCCTGGTCCTCGAACACCACGTCATCGTCCTCGACCTGGTCCGCGAATTCCATGACGTAGGCCATCCCGGAACAACCGGTTGTCTTCACGGCCAGTCGCAGGCCAACACCGCTACCGCGCTTGTCGATAAATCCCCTGACCCGATCGGCTGCTGCTGCTGTCAATGTAATAGCCATGCCCGCGATCCTAGTGTGCAGCCCACTGGACACTGTCGAGATCAATGCCTTCCTTGTACATATCCCACAGCGGCGACAGGTCACGCAGCTTGCCGACCTTGTCCTTGAGCAGACCCGCAACGTGATCGATTTCTTCCTCGGTGGTAAACCGCCCGATGGTAAAACGAATGGAACTGTGGGCCAGTTCGTCATTGCGACCCAGCGCGCGCAGCACATAGGAGGGCTCGAGACTGGAACTGGTGCAGGCAGAACCCGAAGACACGGCCATGTCCTTCAATGCCATGATCAGGCTCTCGCCCTCGACAAAGTTGAAACTGACGTTCAGGTTACCCGGAATACGCTGGTCCATGTCGCCGTTGAGGTAGACCTCTTCCATGTCGCTGATGGCGCTCCACAACCGGTCGCGCAGTTTGCGGATACGTGCCTCGTCCTCGGCCATGTCCTCACGAGCGATGCGAAAGGCCTCGCCCATGCCGACGATCTGGTGTGTCGGCAGGGTACCGGAACGCAGCCCGCGCTCGTGACCACCACCGTGCATCTGTGCCTCCAGGCGCACACGTGGCTTGCGACGCACGTACAGGGCACCGATACCCTTGGGCCCGTAGACCTTGTGTGCGGAAAAAGACATCAGGTCGACCTTGGTCTTTTCCACGTCGATGTCAACCTTGCCGGCGCTCTGCGCGGCATCGACATGAAAGACGATCTTGCGGTCACGACAAATTTCACCGATGGCATCGATATCCTGTATCACGCCGATCTCGTTGTTGACATGCATGATCGACACCACGACGGTATCGTCGCGCAGTGCTGCTTCGAATTTTTTGAGGTCCAGCAATCCGTTCGGTTCCGGATCCATGTAGGTCACCTCGTAACCCTCGCGCTCCAGCTGGCGGCAGGTATCCAGCACGGCCTTGTGCTCGGTCTTCAGGGTGACAATGTGTTTACCCTTCTTCTGGTAAAAGTGCGCCGCACCCTTGATCGCCAGGTTGTTTGACTCGGTCGCACCGGATGTCCAGATAATCTCCTTGGGGTTGGCATTGATCAACTGCGCCACATCCCTGCGTGCCCGCTCGACGGCCTCTTCTGCCTTCCAGCCATATTCATGCGAGCGAGAAGCCGGATTGCCAAACGTACCCTGACGCGTCAGGTAGGTACACATCACCTCGGCCACCCGTTCGTCAACCGGTGTCGTGGCCGAGTAATCCATGTAGATCGGTATGCTAATGTTCATCACAAAATTACCTGCAGTGCGTTAACTCGTTAAATTCAGAGACCCGTCTGTGAACCGGCAACTCTACCGGCTAATGTGGGTTCAGACATCGGGATTTCAAGTGCCGACTGCTGACGTCTGACAACGGCATTGACCTTGTCGCGACGCAGAAAGCTCGCCAGGGTAATGCCTTCCATAAAATCGTGTATTTCATTGCCCAGCTTTTCCCACAGGGCATGTGTCAGGCAGCGTTCGCCCTCCTGGCAGTCTTCGTTACCACCACACAACGTGGCATCGATACCCTCGCCAATGGTATTGATGACCTGCGCTATCGAGATATCGCCAGGGTTACGCGCCAGTCGATAACCGCCACCGGGACCGCGCAAGCCTTCAACCAGCCCGCCCTTTTTCAGATGCACGAACAGCTGTTCCAGGTAAGACAGGGAGATGCCCTGTGACTCGGAAATGCCGGCAAGCGTTACCGGACCATCTTCATAGTGGATCGCAAGATCCAGCATGGCTGTCACTGCATAACGCCCTTTGGTCGATAACCGCATGAATAAATACCCGTCAGTGCACCCGGGAAGCTGAAGAAAACCGGGCGATCTAATAACCTACTAAATTGCTCAGGTACTAAGTATGCGGGAGACCCGGAAAACGAGCAAGGTTTTGGACCTGCTCAGAAGAGATATACGAAACTGAAAAAAAACCTCAGGACTCAACGTCCAGCGCAGACTCCTGCGAGGTTACGGCGGCTGTTTCTGTCGGTAAAACCACGGCGCCCTCAACAAAACGGTGTCCCTGCATCAGGCAAAAACCCAACCATTTTTGCAGGAATCGATTCATGTGCCATTTTTCAGACAGTGTGTAGCTGTTGAACATGCGGTTGTAGACCGCGTGGCGTTCGCCGCGACGCCGACCGCAGGCAATGACCTCGCCGACCTGGGCATCGTGGTACATGCGCACCTGCATGTCCGGCGCCGGAAAGCTGCCCTCGTCATCATGAAAAATATAGGTTAGATTCAGCGTCGTGGTGAACTTGCAGCGCTCGACGATTGTGAGATGCAGATCGAGGACACCGGCAACGCGCGAGACAACGTGATTGTGGATGGTGTCGAGATCAGGCACCAGGTTACGCAGGCGGATGTAGTTGCACTCGTACAGTTCCATCAGTCCCGCGAAGTTGCGCGCGGGTATACCGTTGTAAAGGAAATGTGTCTCGTTGTTCAACATCAATGAATCATAGCACGTTAATGGTTTTCTAAAAAAATTGCAGTCGCTGTACTATGCTGCTATTTAAAGCGCTATCGGCGATAATACATCGACCTTGATCTGCAGCAGTTGCTTGACATACTGCGGCATACATGTTCTCACGCTGTTATTTATGTCTGACAAAAACATCCTGGACGCCCTGTTGCAGCAACTGCCCGGACACTGCGTGTTAACGCGCCCGGAAGAATTGCGGCCATACGAATGTGACGGACTGTCTGCCTACCGGCAGCTACCCATGGTCGTGGTAATTCCGGACACGCTGGAACAGCTACAGGACACCCTGCGCCTGTGCGCCGAACACGAGGTGCCTGTCGTTGCACGCGGTTCAGGTACCGGCCTGTCCGGCGGCGCCCTGCCGCTGGAGAACGGTGTGTTGCTGAGCATGGCAAAGTTCAACCGCATCCTCAACGTGGACGTACACAACCGTGTCGCAAGGGTGCAGCCCGGTGTAACCAACCTGTCGATTTCAAATACCGTTGCCGAACACGGCCTCTACTATGCACCCGATCCATCGTCACAGATTGCCTGCTCTATTGGCGGAAATGTGGCGGAAAATGCCGGCGGCGTGCATTGCCTGAAGTACGGCCTGACCACGCACAATATCCAGGCGCTGGAAGTGCTCACCATCGACGGCGAGCAACTCACTATTGGCGGTTCAGCACTCGACGCCCCCGGCTATGATCTGCTCGCGTTGCTGACCGGCTCGGAAGGTCTGCTGGCGATCATCACCGAAATTACCGTCAAGCTGTTACCCAGCCCGGACATTGCACAGGTCGTCATGGCCGCGTTCGATTCCGTCGACGCCGCCGGCGCCGGTGTCACTGCAGTCATCGCCAGCGGCATCATTCCGGCCGGGCTGGAACTGCTCGACAAGCCGGCCATCGATGCCGTGGAGAAGTTCATCCACACGGGCTACCCGCAGGATGCTGCCGCCATCCTGTTGTGCGAACTGGACGGCACACAGGCCGATGTCACGGCACAGATCAAACGCGTCAACCAGGTATTCAGGGACGCGGGCGCCATCGACCAGCAGGTCTCGCGCGACGAGGCGGAACGGCAGCGATTCTGGGCCGGCAGAAAAGCCGCCTTTCCTGCCATGGGACGCCTGTCACCGGATTATTACTGCATGGATGGCACCATCCCGCGCAAGCACCTGTCCCATGTGCTCAGCGAGATCGGCCGCATGTCCGCTGACTACGGACTACCGATCTGCAACGTCTTTCATGCCGGTGATGGTAACCTGCACCCGCTGATCCTCTACGATGCCAACAAGGCGGGTGAACTGGAACGCACCGAGGAACTCGGTGGCAAGATTCTCGAGTTATGTGTCGCCGTCGGCGGTACCATCACCGGGGAACATGGCGTCGGCCTGGAAAAGATCAACCAGATGTGCGTGCAGTACAACAGCGCAGAGTTGCAGCAGTTTCACGCCATCAAGGCGGCCTTTGACAGCAACGGGCTGCTCAATCCCGGCAAGGCGATACCGACCCTGAACCGCTGCGCAGAATTCGGCGCCATGCACGTGCACCACGGCGAACTGGCACATCCGGAACTCGAGCGT
>Ga0316201_10004977_pt1 | contig 10151 bp, 3 predicted proteins | sample CS6wburrow_MG_FD_204516 | JGI IMG/M metagenome (GOLD analysis project Ga0316201, IMG submission 204516) | Coastal sediment microbial communities from Delaware Bay, Delaware, United States - CS-6 worm burrow | ecosystem: Environmental > Aquatic > Marine > Coastal > Sediment | place: USA: Delaware...
GCTACATACCGCGCAGTGGTCATTAGCGGCGGTATTCACAACGATGATCCTGATGCCGCTGAGGTGTGGATGCCGGCAGGTTCATTGTAGACGCAGCCAAAGGGCGAAGTACACATTACTGCTGCGCGTGGTGATACCAATGTAGTACTCGTCGAAATTGATAAAGGACCGTATCTCGCGCTTCCAACAACAGAGGCATTTGATAGTGGAGAAAGACCGGTCAACGTGGATGCATCGAACATCGTTTAGGTCGATCCGCCCGGTAAATCGGCTTCTGCCAACGGCCCAAAGCTAGGCTATCTTTGGGGCAACCTGAATGATGGCCGCTCGAACAGGACCTTTGTAAAACTTCCAGCTGGATTTAGCGGAAAGATACATAGCCAGGGTTCAGTCTTCCGCGCTGTGGAAATCAAAGGTCAACCACGGTGGGGGAACCCAGAAGCAGAGAGCCCTACGTTCGCGGGGCTCTCTATTTCGGCTTGACAGTCCGTTTACGGCTAGTTGCTTCTGTCCAGACTGAAACCGCGACCGTCGGCTTCGGAGGCGATCGGACATTCGCTAGCTCGAATCCCGAAATTTTCTTCTCTGGGTTTGGTTTACCCATCAGCGGGCATTCACCTATTTCAGACGACGGGCTCAAGCCAGCCCAATTTAGTTATTTCAAATACCACTATTGCCTGGATGAATCGACCGCTATTGGTGCATCGGAGAGTGGTGTCTTTTTCAAGATTGATTGATCAGCATCATGGCGATGATGAGTGAAAGCCTTTATATCTTTAATAAGAATTATTTGCCAAACGTTTAATCATATATTGCAATGATGGTGGCAGTGCCAGGGAGATGTGTGATGCAATCACAATTCGTTAGATTGTTTTTCTTGCTTGTACTAATCAGTTTGTCTGCCTGTGGTGGTGGCGATGATGAGGGCGGTGCCCTCGTCTTTGAAGAGACGGAGCTATTTTCCTGTGAATTACCAGCAGGCAATCACACGCAACTCACCGTGGAGGGGGTAAATGGCGAAATTACCATTACCGGTGAATCAGGTGCTGATTCGGTCATGATTACAGCTATAAAACGCGTTCAATCAAAGCTTGATGCCCAGGATGCCAAAGATCACTTGCAAGAGCTGGTGGTAAATTGCGAAAGTCTGGAAAACACGGTCTATGTAGAGACTATTCAACCTGATGATACAGTAGATCAGAATTATATCGTTGACTATACGATTACCCTTCCGACATATTTTATGGTTCAGGTTGATAGTATCAATGGCATCGTGACACTAGACTCCATTGAGAACGATGTCACAGTGAACATGGCGAACGGGGAGGTTACATTGAGGAATATTCATGGAAGTGCCTTGGTAGGGCTAGCCAATGGCACAATTGATAGCGAAGTGGTTTTACCACTACAGGGCACGATTGACCTGAAAGTGGCGACTGGGGGCGATATCCAACTCGCCATACCAACAAACACATCGGCAACATTCTCCGCAACTACTCTCTTCGGAAGTATCAATATCTCTTCTAATCTTGTGCTTCAGGATATTGTAAAAACATCGACTTCTCTGAGCGGGACACTTGGAAGCGGGGATGGAGAGATTTCGTTGGGAACAATGGGGGATATATATGTGTCAGGATTTTAAAAGTGGATGGAAACAACCGCCAGGTATAGTGATCACTCTAACCGAACGCTTGAATGAACGTTTCGGCTGAAGGCGATTTCGGATTAGATCAGAATAGACGATTTCTCTACATCAACTGCGACATTAGCAATACTGAACACGCACCTGGGCATTACCAGAGATAACTACGATCAATCGAAAATCACTCTGTTTATTGGCACCGATGAAGACGGTGACGGCCTGCTCTCTGGCAAACCGACAGTATCGACAGACAGCCCGTTACCGCACAGGTGTGTCAACATCTTCTTGATGACCAGCGGATCTTCGATGCAGTGACCCTATGTAATGTTCTAACTAGCCTGAACGTGATTTCATTATGAAGCGTGCGGACTCATGACAGGTAATGATTTACACACGCACTTCGAATATCTATGCTATCAGCCTATGAAGATAGCGAATAGCCCCAGCAACAGCTCTGTTGACAGCCTGACCGCAGCCCAGCCCGATATCAATGCCACCGTGTCTGCCTCTGCAGGAACCGGTAAAACCTGGTTACTGGTGACGCGCATTATACGCCTTCTGCTGGCCGATACAGAACCCGGAAGTATACTGGCGCTGACATTTACCCGAAAAGCCGCCGCTGAAATGCAGATGCGCTTGCAGGAACGCCTTTATCAAATGGCAACGGCCGACGACGCAACGCTGACCAGGCTGTTGACACAGGCGGGCGTTTCAAATACCGAACAGAACATAATAAAGTCGCGTGCGCTGTACGAGAAGCTGTTACACGCTGACTTTCCGGTACGACTGCAGACTTTCCATTCGTTTTGCCAGGATATCTTGTCACATTTTCCGCTTGAAGCCGATATAACACCCGGTTTTGAGCTACTGGAAAACACTGCCCTGTTGCAACAGCAGGCCCTGGAGGAGCTGTTTGCCGAGGCAACACGCGATGCACAAGGCAAACTGGCGAATGACCTGGATATCCTGATGCAGAATTGTAACGGCCCGGCCAACACCAAAACTGCACTCAACAGTATGCTCGATCACCGCAGCGACTGGTGGTCCTATTGCGAACACAGTATCGACAAGGCCGCCTTCGCCAGTGAGCAGCTGCAGCAACAACTGCAGATACAGGTCAACACGGATCCCTTCACGCAGTTCTTCACCTCGGTAACCCGAGAGCAACTCATCGGTTTTATCGATTGTTTACGTAAACACCCCACCAAAACCAACCTCAGTCATGCCCAGCAGATCGAACAGGCCCTCAAGGCCGTCATACTGCATCAGAGCGCCTTCAATCAGCTCCAGCCGGTTTTTCTGACCGCGAGCTGCGCGCCCAGAGCACGTAAATCCAGCAAAGCACAGGCCGCCAGCATGGGAAGCGACGGCGAAACCGCTTTCCTGGCGCTGCACACACATATCTGCTCGGCGATGCAGGATGCACTGGAAATATCCAAACGTATACAAGCGCTGGCGCTGAATTCAGTCTGGTATCGCACAGGCCAGCGTTACATCGAACTTTACCAGCAACTCAAACGTGAGCTGCGGGTTCTCGACTTCACCGATCTCGAGTGGAACTGTTATCGCCTGTTGAATACCGCTGACAATGCGCACTGGGTGCAGTACAAAATCGATCAACGTATCAATCATGTACTGATCGATGAATTCCAGGACACGAATCCAACCCAATGGCAATTGATCACGCCATTGCTGGAGGAAATAGCGGCAGGACCGGGTGAGCGGGCACGGAGTTTTTTCCTTGTTGGTGATGAAAAGCAGTCCATATACAGCTTCAGGCGTGCCAATCCTGAATTACAGCGACAGGCTTCGATCCATCTTGCCCTAAACGTGTCTGCGGTTGAAGTGCGCCTGGATGCATCCAGACGCTCATCACCGGCCATAATTGAAACAGTCAATGCCGTTTTCAACCAGGACGGCATTCAGCAGTACATGCCCGAATTTTCCAATCACGCCACCCATCTGCAGCAGCTACCTGGAAGGGCTTCGTTGTTTCCGCTGCACCGGCTCGACAACGATGATGCTCAAATCTCGGCCTCAGATTCAACTGAACTCAGAAACCCACTGCTATGCCCCAGAGCAATCGACACCCGAACAGCGCGAATCGATGAGGCCAATATGATTGCGGATCAGATCGAGAATCTTGTCGAAACACGGACATTGATCAGCACAAAAGACGGGGATGACAATGATGGTATCCGGCCGCTGGAGTACGGTGATATCATGATCCTGCTGCGCAACCGCACCCATATAGGCGTCTACGAATCTGTCCTGCGTGAACGTGGCATACCCTTCACCGGCAGCCAGCGTGGCGGCCTGCTCGATAACCAGGAGATACAGGACCTGGAAAAACTTCTGGACAGCCTGATGGCACCGTTCAACAACCTGTCCATTGCACAGGTACTGAAATCGCCCATTTTTGCAGCTTCTGATGCCGATCTGATGCGCATTGCGCAGTGGCCAAAACACAGGCGATGGTACCAGCGTCTGCTCGACCTGGATGACGACCTCGATGCAGATCACCCGTTGTACCGGGCTTCCCGCTTGCTACCTCGCTGGCACAAACTGGCAGACACCATGCCTGTTCACGATTTGCTGGATCGTATCTATGCAGAAGGCAATATCATCCAACGCTATGTTTCCTCGGTACCAGCGGCGCAACGACAACGTGTCAGCGCCAATTTGCTCCGCTTTCTTGAACTGTCACTGGAACTCGATAGTGGTCGCTATCCCAGTCTGAGCCATTTCCTGCACTATTTACGCAGTATTCGTCAACAGAAAAACGGACGTCCGGACGAACCCGCAGTCAGTCGGGGACAATCAAGCGTCAGCTTGATGACCATCCATGCCAGCAAGGGGCTCGAGGCACCCGTGGTCATCCTGGCTGACTGCGACAACCAGGGCAGACATAATGACGCCTATTCTGCGTTGGTCGACTGGCCCGCACAGAGCAACAAACCTGTCAGGTTTCAGCTGATTACCGGCCAGCAACAGAATGATCAAACCACAGTTGACATACTGAAGCGCAAAAAGGCGGCACAACAGCGTGAGGAACTGAATTTGCTCTATGTTGCCCTTACGCGTGCCCGCCAGTACCTACTGATCACCGGTAGCGCCTGCAGAGACAAGTCCGGCTGGTTTGAATATCTTGAAACAGCTATGAAGACACGCGTGACTCCCAGTCCGGACAATGCCTATCATTTTGCGGTTGGTGAATACCCTGAACAGGCAGTCATAAACACAACACACGCTGCCGCCAGCAAAGAGCCCGTGGTGGACGCCAGACTCAAGCGACCGATACAGACCCCAGCAGCACCGCTAAACATGGTTGCGCCCAGCCTGAGTTTCCACCACGATGACCAGCGCGTGCTTTCGTCTCAAGATAGCGAAGGAGCCCGGCGCGGGATCATTATTCATCGCGCGCTGGACCTGATGAGCCGGAACCCGCCCCTGACAGCGGACCAAGCGAGGCGTCAGATCAGGCAGGAATCAACCGCCACCGATGAGGCTGATCTGGAACAGTGGCTGGATGAAGCCTGCAAGACAGTGAATGACACGCGATTTGAAGCTATTTTCAAACCAACGGATTATTATAAGGTGATGAATGAATTGCCTGTCCTGTACCAAGACAGGGATCAAGCCGTGTTCGGCCTGATCGACAGGCTCATTGTCAAAGATGACTACATCACGCTGATCGATTACAAAACACACCGGGTTGATGACGAAACACAACTGGAAGCCCTCACACAGGCGTATCGCCATCAGATTAATCTTTACAAGACCGGTGTAAACAGGCTATGGCCCGACAGGAAAATCAACAGCGGGCTGCTGTTCACTCACAGTGCCCGCCTGGTATGGGTCGACTAACCCGCCTATCACGTGAAGTCACGTATTTTCCGACGAAAGAACTCACCGCAGAGACGCTGAGGCGCAGAGGGTTTTAACTTACAAGCGACTTTAGTCGCGAATTGCCGATGTTCGCGACTAAAGTCGCCCCTTGTACGAAAATCAGCAGCTTTCTCTGCGTCTCAGCACCTCAGCAGTGATATTTGTTTTTAATACTCCGATATCCCGGACAATTTCAACGGCTAGTGACAAAACTACGCTTTTGCGCGGCTAGCGTTTAAAATAGGCAACATTTTCGTATCCCGGATTTCCAACGATTCAACTTAGAATCAACAGAGAGAACACCATGCAAGACAATGAGCGTCAGACTGAATTCGAACAGATTGCCCAGGCGAGACACCACGACCCTTTTAATGTTTTAGGCAAGCACACGGAGAATGGCAAAGAACTGGTACGGGCTTTTCTGCCTGGTGCAGACCAGGTCTTTATAGCTGAAGGTAACCTTCAACTCGAGCGCATTGCCGGTACAGATTTATTCGAATGGCGCGGCGACGCCGGTACCGTGCCCGATCGTTACCGCTTGATCTGGCACGAAGACGGCCGCCCGGAACACATCGCGCATGACCCCTACAGCTTTCCACCCCAGTTGCAGGATTTTGACCTGCATCTGTTTGGCGAAGGAAAGCACCGCCATGCCTACCGCTTCATGGGTGCCCACTTGCATGAAATAGATGGTGTCATCGGTGTCCTTTTCGGGGTGTGGGCGCCGAATGCAGAACGCGTCAGCGTCGTCGGCGGGTTTAACCAGTGGGATGGCCGCCAACACCCGATGCGAGTGCGTGGCGGCAGCGGCATCTGGGAACTGTTCATACCCGACCTGGAGCCTGGCCATCTCTACAAGTACGAAATACGCAATCGACACAGTGGTGAGATTTTTCTCAAATCCGACCCCTACGCCCAGGCTTTCGAGGTACGTCCTCAGACAGCGTCCGTCTGTATCAAGCCATCCACTTATGACTGGCATGACCAGACCTGGTTAGAACGGCGTCAATCGATGGACTGGCAACATTCCCCGATGTCAATCTATGAAGTCCACCTCGGCTCCTGGCAGCGGGGTCCGGAAGGCGAATTCCTCGATTATCGTCGTCTGGCGGAATCCCTGGTCAACTATGTGAAGGAAATGGGCTTCACCCATATCGAACTTTTACCCGTAACCGAGCATCCCTATGACCCGTCCTGGGGTTATCAGACCACCGGCTACTTCGCTCCGACCAGCCGTTTTGGCAGTCCAGATGATTTCAGATTTTTCATCGACCATTGTCATCGCAACGATATCGGCGTTCTACTCGACTGGGTACCGGCCCACTTTCCCAAGGATGCCCACGGTCTGGCGCGCTTCGATGGTACGGCTTTATACGAACACGAGGATCCGCGACTGGGAGAGCACCTCGACTGGTCGACCTTGATCTACAACTTCGGCCGTAACGAAGTGAAAAACTTCCTGCTCTCGAGCGCGGTGTTCTGGTTGGAGGAAATGCATATCGACGGTCTGCGTGTGGATGCGGTGGCCTCGATGCTCTATCTCGATTATTCTCGGGAGGAAGGGCAATGGATACCTAACCAGTACGGCGGCAGGGAAAACCTCGAGGCCCTCGACTTTCTGCGCGAACTGAATGTTGCAGTTCACGAAGAGCACCCGGGTGTGCTGATGATTGCGGAAGAATCAACCTCCTGGCCGCAGGTTAGTCGCCCCACCTGGACCGGCGGTCTGGGCTTCGATATGAAATGGAACATGGGCTGGATGAATGACACCCTGAGTTTTATGGCCAATGAGCCGATACATCGGAGCTACCACCATGGCATGCTGACATTCAGCATGCTTTATGCGTTTACCGAAAACTTTCTGCTGCCATTTTCGCACGACGAAGTCGTGCACGGTAAACGTTCGATGCTTTACAAAATGCCCGGTGACGAGTGGCAGCGTTTCGCCAATCTGCGCGCGCTGTACACGTACATGTTCTGCCATCCGGGCAAGAAACTCCTGTTCATGGGTACCGAGTTCGCACAGGGTGAGGAATGGGACAGCACCCGGGTACTGGACTGGTACGTGCTGGAGTATCCACTACACCAGGGTATACGGCGTCTGGTAGCAGACCTGAATGCACTCTACAAACGTACGCCGGCGCTGTACCACTTCGAATTCGACTGGCGCGGCTTCGAATGGATCGATTGCCATGATTCTGAAAATTCGGTGCTGAGCTTCCTACGACGTTCTGAAAATGAATTTGTGATCACCGTGATCAACTTCACGCCGGTTGCGCGACATGGCTACCGTATTGGCGTTCCCCAGGCTGGCGAGTACCACGAAATCCTGAACTCCGACGCAGACTGCTACGGTGGCAGCAATACCGGCAATGGAGACCATTGCCTGGTTTCAGAAGACATACCGTGGATGAACCAGCCTTACTCGCTGAGTCTGACGCTACCGCCACTGGCAGGTATTGTAGTGCAGTTAAAATAAAGCAATGAACGGCGCTACGACCGCTGTATGGCCCGGCCACGCCTATCCCCTTGGCGCGACCTGGGATGGTGAGGGTGTCAATTTCGCCCTGTTTTCCGAGCATGCGGACAAGGTGGAACTGTGTCTGTTCGATGCACGCGGCCGTCGCGAGACCGCACGAATAGACATGCGCTGGAGGACCGACCAGGTCTGGCACTGCTATCTGCCCGAAGCGCGGCCCGGCCAGCTTTATGGCTACCGGGTGCACGGACCCTATGATCCGAATAAAGGCCATCGCTTCAATGCCAATAAACTGCTGCTGGATCCCTACGCCAAAGATATAGCGGGGCATGTGCGCTGGAATGATGCGCTGTTTGGTTACACGATCGGTGACAAGGCAGAGGACCTGCGGCTCGACCCACGGAACAGTGCACATGGTGTACCCAAATCACGGGTTGTCGATACTGCCTTCACATGGGGTGATGATAAGCCCCTGCGCACTCCCTGGCACGACACCATTATATACGAGCTTCACGTCAAGGGATTTACCATTCAACACCCCGATGTTCCCCCGGCCTACCGTGGAACCTTTGCCGGCCTGGCAACAGAGCCGGTTATCGACCACTTGAAGAGACTGGGTATCACTGCGGTGGAATTAATGCCCGTTCATACCTTTATCAGCGACCGTCACCTTATCAGACACGGACTGAGTAATTACTGGGGCTACAACAGTGTCGGCTACTTTGCACCCCATGCCGGTTATTCAGCGACAGGTGATATCAGCGAATTCAAGACCATGGTGAAACGCTTGCATACGAATGCTATTGAGGTCATCCTGGACGTTGTCTACAACCACACCGCGGAGGGTAACCACATGGGACCCACGCTGTGCTTTCGCGGCATCGACAATACCGCTTATTACCGGCTGCTCGCCGATCAGCCACGCTACTACATGGATTACACGGGTTGTGGAAACAGTCTCAACATGATGCACCCACGCGTGCTTCAGTTAATCACCGACAGTCTGCGCTATTGGGTTATGGAAATGCACGTCGATGGTTTCCGCTTCGATCTGGCACCGACACTGGCACGCGAGGAGCATGCCGTTGACCGCTTTAGCGCATTTCTCGATATCATCCACCAGGATCCCGTGTTGTCTCAGGTCAAGCTGATCGCAGAGCCATGGGACCTGGGCGAGGGTGGTTACCAGGTTGGCAATTTTCCGGTCGGGTGGACCGAATGGAACAGCCGATACCGCGATGCACTGCGCGCCTACTGGAAGGGTGACGGCAGTCTCATCGGTGAACTGGCTTATCGTATCACCGGTTCCAGCGACCTGTACGCGCATAGTGGACGGCGCCCCTACGCCAGTATAAATTTTGTAACCTGCCACGACGGTTTTACGTTACAGGATCTGGTCAGTTACAATGAAAAACACAATACAGAAAACCTGGAAGATAACCGCGATGGTGAAAACCACAACCTGAGCTGGAACATGGGCATTGAAGGCCCAGTCAGCAAAAATCTGCACATTATTCAGGCCCGGACACAACAGAAACGGAACTTACTGACCTCGCTGCTGCTATCGCAAGGCGTGCCGATGCTGGCAGCGGGAGACGAAATGGGACGCACACAGAAAGGCAACAACAATGCCTACTGTCAGGACAACGACATCAGTTGGATCAACTGGAACCTGCCCAGGCACGAGCAGCATTTTCTGCAGTTCGTCTGCAATGTCATCTCCCTTAGAAAGAAGCACGCGGTATTTCATCGACGACACTTCTTCCAGGGCCGCCACATCAAGGGCGCCTACGTCAAGGATATCTTCTGGTTGAAACCTGACGGTCATGAGATGACCGATGAAGAATGGAGCACGCACTACGCGCGCTGTCTCGGGCTCTTACTTCACGGCGATGTCATTGAGGAACAGGACGAACGCGGACGCAGCATTAACGACGACACCTTCCTGCTGCTGCTGAATGCAGGTTCGCACGCAATCCCTTTTCGCATACCACATCAAGCGGGAATCGCCCGTTGGCTGGTAGTGATTGACACCTGCTATGAACAGGGCAAACGAACGGACAACCGAACTTTTAACACGGGTGAGAACTACCCGCTCAGACCCCGCTCCTGCGTCTTACTGCGATTGATGCGAAGCCCACG